>OMCF01000552.1_pt1 | contig 14748 bp, 15 predicted proteins | sample 1673791 | NCBI WGS metagenome assembly OMCF01 (sample SAMEA103958127, study PRJEB25191) | human gut metagenome | biome: human-associated habitat [ENVO:00009003]; feature: intestine environment [ENVO:2100002]; material: feces | place: Germany | collected 2013/2015
AAAACGATAAAACGCCATCGGTCACTGACCGATGGCGTTTAAGTATATGCGTTTGAATCAATCGTTCCAGGCGTGGATCTGCTCGCGCAGCCACTGTGCCCATTCGTCTATGCCCTCGCCGTTTCTTGCGGAGATGGGGATGATCTTCATGTTCGGGTTGAGCTTGCGCACGTACTTCCTGCAGGCTTCGATGTCGAAGTCAAAGTACGGCAGCACATCGATCTTGTTGATGAGCAGCACGTCGCAGATGGAGAACATCAGCGGGTACTTGAGGGGCTTGTCGTCGCCCTCGGGCACCGAGAGAATCATGATGGACAGGTTCTCACCCAGGTCAAAGTCGACCGGGCAGACCAAGTTGCCCACGTTTTCGATAAAGATGACGTCGATGTTTTCCAGACCCACAGCCTGGTCAAACGCGTCAACGGCCTCCATGATCATGTTGCCCTCGAGGTGGCACAGGCCGCCCGTGTTGATCTGGATGGCGGGCATGCCGGCTTCCTTCATGGTGATGGCGTCGACATCCGAGGCGATATCGCCCTCGATGACGGCACAGCGCAGGCCGGCCTTGTCACGCAGGCGCTCGTTGGTGCCCAGGATCGTGGTGGTCTTGCCCGAACCGGGGCTCGACAAGACGTTGATCACATAGGTGTTTGTCTCATTAAATCGCTGACGCAGCTGATCTGCCAGGCGCTCGTTGCGCGACAGAATCGGCGACGCGATATCAATCGTTTTCTCAGCCATACTTAGCGCTCCTTACTTTGGCCCCTTTATACCCCATCACCAGATGGCTAGCGGGCTAATCGTCGGGGGTTTCGATTTCGATACTCGCGATATCGAGCTCGCGGCCGTGCAGTAGGCGCACGTTGGCACCACCACACTGGGGACAGCGACAGTGGAAGCGATCGTGGTCGAAGACCTCGCCGCAGTCCAGGCATTCACTTTGTGGGTGAATCTCCTCAACCGCGAGCTCGCAGCCCCGCGTGAGCGGGTCCTCATCGCGAAATGTCTCCCACGCAAAGTCGAGCGCCTCGCGCACAACTTCGGTCATATCCCCGATACGCAGCGTTACCAAAACGGCGCGCGAGGCCCCCGCCCCACGCGCCGCGCGAATCACTGTATCGAGTATGCCGTTGACAATGCCAACCTCGTGCATACCGATTTACTCCTCGTCGTCCTCATCGTCCGAGAACAGGTCCAGACGGCTCACAAACAAGCCCTCCTTGCCCTCGCGCGCGGTAATGACCACGCGGGCAATGGCGAGCGAAATCTCGTAGAGCGAGAGCAGGGCACCATACATGAGGCCCAGCGTAACGGGCGAGCCGTCGGGCGTAATCACAGCCGAGCCCACAAGCAGGCCCACGTACACGTAGCGCCAGGCGCCGCGGAAGGCCGCGTAGGACACGATGTGGAAGACGGACAGGTAGAAGATGATGAGCGGCAGCTCAAACGCCACGCCAAAGCCGATCATAAAGAGCAGCTCCATGTTGACGTAGTTCTCCAGGTCGGGCAGCGCCGTGGCGACGGCCGAGGTCTCGCCGATGAGCCACTCAAAGCCCGCCGGGATGATGATGAAATAGCAGAAGATGGCGCCCAGGAAGAACAGCACCGTCGAGGCGAGCACCGTGGGCACGACCCATTTGCGCTCGTTGGGACGCAGTGCCGGCAGGAAAAATGCCAGAATCTGCCAGATGATCATGGGCGTGCACATGACCACGGCCATCTTGATGGCCAGCGAGAAGCGCAGGCCAAAGCCGCCGAGCGTGGTGGTGATGTAGAACTTACCGTCCGGCACAAAGGAGCGGATGGGGTCTTCCAGGATGTCGAGCACCACGGGCGTGGCGAAATACAGCACGATGGCGGCGGCAAACACCGACACGACCACGATGGTCAGGCGGCGACGGAGCTCGCCCAGGTGATCGAAGAGCGGCATGCGCGCAGGTCCGATAGGCATTACTCATCGCCTCCCTTCGGTGCATCGGCGGCAGCGGCGTCGTCCTCGGCCTCGAGCTCGCGGGCAAGTTGGTCGACGACGGCCTTGCGCTTGCGGGGACGACGGGCGTAGAGGTCAGCCGTCGTGGGCTCTGCCGGCTCGGGCTCCGGCTCTGCAGCAGATTCGGGCTCGACGGTGGCAGCGGCAGGCTCGGCACCCTCGGCCTCGGACTCCTCAGCAGCACCCTCGCCCTCGGCGGCAGCCTCGCTCGCGGCCTTCTCGGCAGCAAGACGGGCGCGACGCTCGGCAAAGGTCTCCTTCTTGGCGGGCGCTGCCGTCTCGGCGGCATCCTCGTCCGCATCGGAATCGTCGTCGGTCGCAGCAGCCTTCTTGGGCTTGACCGGGGCCGAAGCGGCCTCGCTCACCGGATCGATAATCTCGGACTGAACAACGGCCGTCATCTTTTCCTGCGTCTCGCGGAACTGACGGATGGCACGGCCGATCGTGCGGCCCATCTGCGGGAGCTTATCCGGGCCAAACAGCAAAAAGCCGAAGACCACGATGATCGCGAGCTCACCCTCTCCAATACCAAACACACATACCTCCAAGGCTCGATGTGAGTCGAGCCCGCACCGCGCCATTCGGCCGGAACTCGTCTATTCATTCGGTCAAGTATAGCGCCCGGACGCCAAAACGTCCGAGCGCATCACAAACATATGCCAAACGGCATGCCCTTTTGGGGGCAAAGATTATGCAGCGGTGATCGAAATCTCCTGGTCGACACCCAACAGCTGAACCACGCGCATCACCGGGGGCTGCACATTGGTGCAGCTAAAGCGCTTGCCGTGGTCGACCGCGTGGTGTGCGGCGCCCACGAGCACGCCAATGCCCGTTGAATCGATGTAGCTCACCTGGGCAAAATCGAGCTCAACGGACTCAGTGGGCTGCTCGAGCGCCAGGTCGATGGCATTGCGCAGGCTATCGGCGTTAGAGATATCGATCTCGCCGGTTACCTTAATGGTGTAGAGCTCTGGCGTGGGGTTGGTGGAAATACCCAAATCCATGTATATGCTCCTTTACGTATCGAAGGTGCGGATAGTACGGGAAGCCGCGCGTTAGGCGCGCTCGGCACGCGCGAGCTCGGCAGCGACAAGCTTAACGGCCAGCACCAGCACATCGAGCGCGGCCTCCAGGTCCTCGACCGTGGGATAGCTCGGCGCGATGCGGATGTTGGTATCGCGCGGGTCCTTGCCATAGGGCCAGGTGGCACCGGCCGGCGTGAGCTTGACGCCCAGGTCGGCGCAAAGCGCAGCAACCTTCCGGGCCGAGCCCTCGGGACCATCGAAGCTTACAAAGTAGCCGCCGCGGGGATGCGTCCAGGTGGCGCAACCCGTATCGCCCAGGCCCTCGGTGAGCTTGCGCTCAACGGCCTCAAAGCGCGGGCGCAAAAACTCGGCATGCTTTTTCATGTGCTCCTTGACCGCCTCGATGGTGGGAAGGAAGCGCACGTGGCGCAGTTGGTTGAGCTTATCAGCACTGATGAGGCCGGCCTTCAGGCGCTTGGAGAACTCGGCGATGACCGCGGGGCTCGCACCGATAAAGCCGATACCGGCGCCCGGGAAGGTGATCTTGGACGTCGAGGCAAAGGCCACCACGCGGTCCTCGGTGCCCGCCGCGCGGGCAAGATCAAAGATGTTGGCGAGCTCGTCGGTCTCGTCGTACAGGTCGTGCACGCAGTAGGCGTTGTCCCAGAAGATGCGGAAATCGGGCGCGGCCGTGGGCATCTCGACCAGGCGACGCACGGTGTCCTCGCTAAAGGTGATGCCCGTGGGGTTGGAATACTTGGGCACGCACCAGATGCCCTTGATGGAATCGTCGGCGGCAACGAGGCGCTCGATTTCGTCCATATCGGGGCCGTTGTCGGTCATCGCGACGGGAACGTTCTCGATGCCCAAGTCGGCGGTGATGCCAAAGTGGCGATCGTAGCCGGGAACCGGGCACAGGAACTTGACCTTCTTGCCGTCGTGCGCTGCCTCGTAAGCCTCCCAGGGCTCGCTGCCGCACGAGCCGCAACGCCAGAACATACCGGCGATATCGTGCTCGATCAGCAAGCTCGACGAACCCAGCACGAGCGTCTGCTCGGCGGGGCAACCCAGGAACTCCCCCGCCAGCTTGCGTGCCGAGGGAATGCCCTCAAAGCAGCCGTAGTTGGAACAATCGACGTTGCCGTCGTGCAGATCGGCATCGGCATTGAGGATATCGAGCATGGGTCGAGAGATGTCCACCTGGGAGGGCGACGGCTTGCCGCGGGCCATATCGAGCGCCAGGCCCTTGGCCTTGACCTCGGCGACCTCGGCTTTGAGCACCTCGATGGCGGCATCGAGTTCGGTGGTTTCCATCTTCTGGTAGATCGTCTGCATGGGTGCGACCTTTCGCGAAGCGGTACGTTGCAGTTCGTCTAAGTATAGACCGCCACCGCCGCAAGGGTATGAAGCCGTGATAGATTAAGTCCATCGCAATAAATTACGAAACGCCGCGCATGCCGGCGTGGGGCGCCCAAGGAGGCACTATGGAGTACGGATCGTTCCAGGCCGAGGAATTCGGCGACCTGCAGCGCCTGGTCGACGGGCTGTTTTATGACCGCCACGCCATCGACCGCCTGGATCTCATCGTACAGGCCGAAATCTTGGACCTGGCACCCGATCTCATGGAAATCGTCAACCTGCTACCGCCCGGCTATTACGACCGCCAGTCACTTTGCGACCAGCTCAACTCCGCCTTGGCCGCCCACGGCTGGGGCGCCATCTACGGCACCGTGGAATAAGCCTCGAGGCCGGCGATTTGGCCCGTTTCCCGACCTTGGCGAGGCTTGTTTTAGGGCTTGTGGCCAAAAAAGGGCAAATATGAGTACTGTTACCCTTTTAGTAGCAGCGATTCTTGGTCGAAATCGGCAAAACTCGACTTGAAACTCCCCAATCACCGTCAGCTAGCGCCAAATTGGAAGTCGATGGTCACTCATTAACGTACAGTTCTTATAACTTTGTTCATTATTTTCCGCACCTAAAATGAAACGCCGTTTGTGACAGTACTCACAAACGGCGTTTTTTGACCACTGGCGTGTCTGGCAGGCGGCAAGCACCACCCGAATCCGCATTTTGAACGCGCCCGAATCGGTTCTGGAGCCGGTTTTCGCGCTCTTACTCGTCCTTGGGCGCGGGGTGTTTGCAGATCACACTCATGTAGATCATGCCAAGTACGGCCGCGGTGACAGAGCCGGCAAGAATAGCGGCCTTGGCGGCCAGAACCTCAAACTGGGCCGTCGGGAAGGCAAGGCCGCTGATGAGGATCGACATGGTAAAGCCGATACCGCCCAGAATGCCCACACCGGCAATCATGTGCCAGTTGACATTGCGCGGCAGCTCGGAGATCTTGAGCTTAACCAGGGCAAACGTCATGCCAAAGATACCGATCGGCTTGCCCAGCAGCATGCCAAAGTACACGCCGAGCGTCACCGGGTCGGTGAGTAGCGTGCTCATGTCCACGCCCACTAGGCGAACCTGTGCGTTCACGAACGCAAAGATCGGCAGAATCACAAAGTTGACCGGCGTGGAGATCAGACGCTCCATGCGGATGAGCGGCGGGGTCACGCGGTGCATGACGCGCTCGACCTTGGTGGTCGAGACGGTAAAGTCATGCTGGCCCAGGATGTGCGCCTCGTCGTCGTAGCGGTCATCGAGCAGCGGCAGGCACTCCCCCAACCAATCGGTAAGGCTGTCGAGCTTAACACCGCACTTGGCCGGGATGGTAAAGGCCAAGATGACGCCAGCAAGCGTGGCATGTACGCCGCTCTTGAACATGCAGAACCACAACAGCAGGCCCAGTACCGAATACGGGGCAAGGCGGTAATGCTGCGTCTTGTTGAGCCACACGAGCGCGCAGGTCACAAGCGCGGCGGCGCCCAACCAAAACGGATTGGGGCTCTGACCGTAGAAGATGGCGATGGCGGCGATGGAAATGAGGTCGTCGGCGATGGCGAGCGTCGAGAAGAACACGCGTACGCCGTTGGGCACGCGATTGCCCAAAAGCGACAGCACGCCCAGCGCAAAGGCAATATCGGTTGCCATGGGAATGGCCCAGCCGTTGTGCGCGCCGGCATGGTTAAAGATCAGATAGATGCAGGCGGGAACGACGACGCCGCCCACGGCCGCCAGCATGGGAAGCATAGCCTGGCGCGGGTTTTTGAGCTCGCCGACCGTCATCTCGTACTTAAGCTCAATGCCCACCAGCAAAAAGAAAATCGCCATGAGGAAGTCGTTGACGAAAAGCTCGACGGTGAGGCCAGCCGTCAAATGCCCCAGACCCACATACAGCGGGGTCTCCAAAAAGTGATGGATGGCCTCGTAGGCATCGGTATTGGCGCAAATGACGGCGGCGATGGCGGCGAAGACCATGACGGCGGCGGAAATCGTGCCGTTCTCGGCGATGCGCTCCCAAATGTCATGGCGCTCAAAACGCTTGCGCTCACGAACGTTAAACAGCTGCTCGGGTGCTGCCATGGGCGGCTCCTTTCACGGGAAAGCTCCCGTCTTAAAAAAGCACGGCCCGCCCAAGTGGCGGCGCCGCGCTCTAACGTATTACGCTTGCATCTAGCCTACCCTGCACGACAAGCACGCAGGCGTGGCCGAAAAGCGGAACCACAGGTTGAACATTATTTGCTCAACGGCACGGGCACGCCTGTCCAAGAGACGACGCGGCGCCGTGCACAAAAAACGACCGGAGCGCGGGGCGTCCGCGATCCGGTCGTGGCGTTTGGTCAACTAAACCTAGCAGGCGGCCATGATGGGGGCAGCAACCTGCTTCTTACGGGAGAGGACGCCCGGCATCCAGACGCCGTCGTGCTCGTCGGCAATGCCCAGGCCCTTCTGAGCAGCCTCGGTCTCGCCCTCGAGCAGGACCTGCGAGCCCTCCTCCATGATGTCGGTGATGCACAGGACGATGCCGTCGGCACCCTTCTCGGCGGCGTAGGCGCGCATGGCCTCGCGAATCTCGTCGATCATGCCAAGCGCACGGCTCTTGTCGACAGTCTCGTACTGGCCGATGAGCAGCTTCTTGCCGGCAGGCTCGAACATCTTGATGTCGTTGCCGACCATCTCGGCTGCGGTGAAGGAGCCAGACGGACGGGTGAGGAAGACCTCCATGCCAAACTTGACCGGGTCGACGCCCACCCGCTCGCCGAGCTTGGCGGCGACGGCGCGGTCGACATCGGTGGTGGTGGGGCTCTTGAGCATGAGCGTGTCGGTCATCATGGCCGAGAGCAGCAGCTTGGCCTGGACGTCGGAAAGCTCAACGCCGAGCACGCCGGCGAGCTTGGTGACGATGGTGCAGCTGGAGCCCCAGGGCAGGCAGATGTAGTGCAGCGGGCCGGCGGTCTCGAAGTCGCCGATGCGGTGATGATCGACAACGCCAAAGACCGTGGCGTCCTTAAGGCCGGCGACGGACTGGGCAGACTCGTTGTGGTCGGTGAGGACGACGAGCTGACCGGCCTCGACGGACTCGATCACGCGGGGCTCGGCGATGCCGGCGTCGGCGAGCAGCTTGGCGGACTCGGCCGGAAGCTGACCAAGGGCGCAGGCCTCGTAGGTGTTGCCGGCATACTCAACCTGGTTGAGCAGCTGGGACAGGACGACGGCGCTCATGATGGCGTCGTTATCGGGGTTCTGGTGACCAAAGACAAGAACGTTTGCCATGGATATCCTCCACTTGATATGTGTACTTGGACGTAGCTATGGTAGCACGCCGATGCCGAGCCTTCTGAGACGGAAGGGCCACGGCATATTTTGGGGCGCAGGCACGGGGGCCAAGGCTGTCCCTTTTGCACCATGTTGGTGCAATGTAACCTGTCCCCCTTGCACCAGCTATTTACCGGCAGCGCGCAGGGCTACGTAGGCGGCACCGATGATGCCGGCGTCGTTTCCGAGCGAAGCGACCTTAATGGGCGTCTCGCGCGAGGCGGAAAGCGCGTACTGCTTAAAGTGCTCGCGAACCTTGTCGAGGTAGACATCGGCCGAGGCGGAGGCGCCGCCGCCGATGAGGAACATCTCGGGATCAACCACGTTGGCAATAAGCGCCAGTGCGCGGCCGAGATAGTCGGCCATGGTATCGGCCGCGGCCAGCGCGAGCTTGTCGCCCTCGCGACAAGCCTGGAACACGTCCTTGGAATCGGAGGGGCCGGTCAGCTCGATGGGCTCGACGCCCGCCTTCTTGCACTCGGCAAGGTAGTTGCTCACCACGCCGGTGGCGCTGGAATACTGCTCCAGGTGGCCATGGCCGCCGCAGCCGCAGGTGCGCTCCTCGGCCGGGTTCAGGCACATGTGGCCAATCTCGCCGCCAGCACCCACAACGCCCGATACCACGTCGCCGTTAACGATAACGCCGCCGCCCACGCCGGTACCAATGGTGACCATCACCACGTTCTGTACGCCCTTGGCAGAGCCGAGCCAGGCCTCGCCCATAGCAGCAGCGTTGGCGTCGTTCTCGTACTTAACGACCGCGTCGGGGCAGTGCTCCTGGATGGCGATCTTGAGCTCGGGCAGGTTGATGGCGATGTTCGCCTTGACCTTGGCATCGCCCGATGCCGGGATGGGGCACGGAACGGCCAGGCCAATGCCCGACACAAAGGCACGCGGAATCTGGGCCTTGGCGACCACCTGGTCGATAGCCTCGGTCACCGCGGCAAAGCCCGCAGCGTCAACGATGGGAGGCGTGGGCACGCTAGCCTTGGCAAGCAGGTTTCCGTCCTCATCGAACAGACCCTCCTTGACCGAGGTGCCGCCGACGTCGATGCCGATGTAATACTGCTTAGGTTCCATGGGAGCCCGCCTTTCTCGTTTAAACATTGCCTGTATGGTACCGCTCCCAAGGCAAAAACCTACCAAAAAGGGACAGGTTTGTTTTGGCAGGTTTTATCTGGGGTAACGCAATTGGCTGCCCAACAGGCCGCGCAAGACCATCCCCAAAAATAAAGGCGCCGGGAGGCGGAGGCTCCCGGCGCCCGTCAAAGGGACTATGTTGTCTGTTGGACCGCACGGTCCGTCGCGGCGATAACGCCGACTAGGCCTGAAGTGCCTGCAGCTGCTTGTGAACCTCGATGAGCTCCGTCGCCATGACGCGCATGGTCTCGGTGCCGGCCATCTGGTCCTCGGCATGCAGCAAAATCAACGGGGCCTCGCCGTTACGTTCGCCGTTGGCCTCCTTCTTCAGAAGCCCCATGTGAACATCGTGGCCACCGTTATAGGCCTCGTCGCCCTGCTTGATAAGCTCCTCGGCGGCGTCAAAATCGCCCTCCTTGGCCTTTTGCACGGCATTGATGTACATGCTCTTGGCGGTACCGACGTAGCTGATGATCTCAAAGCAGGTCATCTGCAGTTCGTTCATATCCTCCATGCAGAGCACCTAGCCCATCACGCTGACGCAGTGGTCGATGATGCCGGCAGCGTTCATGCGGCCGTAGTCGACCATGTTGATAACCTCGACCGGGAAGCGGCCGGCGGCCTCCTTCTCAAAATCGCCCTTGGTGTAGCCGATCTGCGGACCAAGCAGCAACATGTCGCACTCGTCCAGGTGATCGTGGGCCTCGTTCATGGGACGAGCCTCGACCTCAATATCCAGACCACGGTTTGCAACCTCGGTCTGCATCTTCTGGACCAGCAGGCTCGTGGACATGCCGGCATTGCAGCAGAGCATGATCTTCTTCATGGTTTCCTCCTTATAACTGCGCGGCGCGCAGACGACAACTGGTTGTATTCCTTGCGGCTATTGTGCCCGCTCCCCTGTATCTTTACGCAAGGGAGAGAGCCGCGGGCACCGGCACCGCGTACCGGCGCCCGCAAAGGTGAAAGGGACGAACGTTAGGCGTTCTACTCGGCGAGAGCCTCCTGCTTGGCGATTGCCTTCTCGGAAATCTTCATAAAGGGCAGGTAGACGGCCATGCCAATGACAATCTCGAGAGCCTGCCACACGCCGGCGCGCCAGTCAAAGCCCGTAGCGAGCAGGGCATTGATGACGGGAGGCATGGTCCAGGGCACCTGGGCGATGCAGGGGCTGATGATGCCTGCGCAGGTAAGGCCATAGGTGATGCCGATGAACAGATCGGGAAGAAGGACGAACGGGATCATGAGCGGCAGGTTGTACACGATGGGGTAACCGTAGATAACCGGCTCGTTGATGTTGAACAGACCAGGCAGGATAGCCATCTTGGAAACGGTCTCGGAAGCCTTGTTCTTGGAGAACAGGAGCGTGTCGAGCAGAAGCATGAGGGTGCAGCCCGAGCCGCCGATGAGGGCGAAGCTGTTAACGATCTGCATGTTCATGTAGTGATCGGGCTGGATGGTGCCACCGGCGGCAAAGGTAGCCATGTTGTCGACGATGAGCATGGTCAGGATCGGCTCGACGGTAGCGCCAGAGATGGTGGACTGGTGAATACCGACGCAGAACAGCAGGTTAGCAAGGGTGTAGATGAGGATAACAGCCCACGGACCGGCGTTCATGATGCTCTTGAGCGGGTTGGAGATGCACGTGGAGATGATGGTGCACAGATCGGTGCCGGCGCACACGGCGAGCAGGGCTGCGGCAAGAGCGAAGATCGCGAGGTTGAGCAGCATCGGGATCATGACGTTGAAGGAGTTGGAGACCGCGGGAGGCACGCCCTCGCCCAGCTTAACCTTGAGCTTCTCGACGCCAGAAATCTTGATGAAGAGCGAGACGGAAAGCAGGGCGATGATAATAGCCGAGAACAGACCGTTGGTGCCGGTGTTGGCAGTCGAAAGGGCGCCCGTGACCTCGGCGGAGGTGATCTTGTCGGTGAGCAGCGGGCTCGTGGCGGCAAGCGAGGCGGTGATCTGCTGCGGCATCATGATGACGAAAGCAGAGATAGCGACGACCACGCAAGCGAGCGGGTTATCGAAACGCTTGTTCTTAGCGAGGCTGTAGCCAATCAATCCGGCCAAGATAATGGCAGAGACGTTGAGGGTGCCCAGCGTAATTGCCGAACCCCACGTCTGAAGGTTGGCAAGGCCCGCCGCATCGAGCGGGAACAGAGGGAACACGACGTTGTTAATAAGAACCGCGATACCCGCAAGGATATAGAGCGGCGTGATGGTCGCGAAGGCGTCACGCAGGGAACGCAGGTGAACCTGGTTTCCCACCTTCGCAGAGACCTCGGCAAACTTGTCGAGGAAGCTCTTTCCGTTGTCACTGGCCATGATTGCTCCTAACTTTCAAATCCGGCCTTTTCCTATGCGCACGGTGGTCTGTCGCCCTCTGCCACCAGATGTGCCATGTGTTGCGCGCAGCGGCGCGCGGTCTGGGCGTTCGCCCGTTCGCTAATCAACCACGTGAGTCGTGGCGACCTGCTTGAGCCAAGCTGCCGACTTCTTAAGGCGGCGCTTGTAGCCGTCCATAAGGTCGACCTCGACAAAACCGTAACGGTTCTTAAAGGCATTCGCCCAAGACCAGTTATCGATGACGGCCCAATAATGGTATCCACGGCACTTGGCGCCCTCGGCAATTGCCTTGGCAACCCACTCCAGGTGCTGGCGTACAAAGTCGACGCGGTAGTCATCCTGGATGGTTCCTTCGGCGTCTCGGTTCTTGTATTCGTCCATGATGCCGATGCCGTTCTCGGAAACGAACCACTCAAGATCGGGGTAGTTCTTAGCGCAGTCCATGCCAAAGTCGTAGAGGCCCTGCGGGTAGATCTCCCAGCCGCGGCTCTCGTTCATAACGGCGTCGGGCCACACGTACTCGTCGGCAAAGTGCGGCAGACCGTACTGGTCGATCTTGCTCGCCGGCGCCTGAACGCGCGTGGGGTGGTAGTAGTTGCAACCGAGCCAGTCGACAACACCCTGCTTAAGAATCTCTTGGTCGCCGGCACGGAACGGAAGCTTAACGCCGCCCTCGGCCAGGCTGTCGAGCACGTCGGCGGGAAGCTCGCCCTTGGTAATGAGGTCGAGCCACCAGCGGTTGTTGATGCCGCTGGTCATGCGCACGGCCTCGAGGTCCGCCTCGCTGGGGTTCTCCTTGGTGTAGACCGGGGTAAAGCAGTTGATCATGCCGATCTTGGCATCGCTGCGAACGGCGCCCTCGTCATAGGCGCGACGGTAGTTGGCCACGGCCAGCGCGTGCGCCAGCGAGATGTGATACTGCACGGTGCGAGCGCGGCTAAAGTCGTGGAGCTGCGGGAACCACACGCCCTCCTGATAGCGCTGCTCGGGCTCGACGATGGGCTCGTTAAAGGTGAACCAGTACTTGATCTCCTGGCCAAACTCGTGGAAGGCGACGTCGGCGTAATGTGCGTAAGCCTCGACAACCTCACGGCTCTCCCAGCCGCCACGGTTAAAAAGGTAGGTGGGCATGTCAAAGTGGTACAAGTTGACAAACGGCTCCAGGCCGGCTTCGCGAGAGGCGCGGAACAACTCGTGATACCACGCGGCGCCTTCCTCGTTGAGGTTGCCGTCGGCATCGAGCAGACGGCTCCACTGGATGGAAGTGCGATAGGTATCCAGGCCCAAGTCCTTCAAAATGCGAAGGTCTTCCTGGTACTTGGCCATAAAGTCATTGCCGGCGTAAGAGCCAACGCAGTTGTAGAACGAGCCCAGATCCTGGATGGACCAGGTGTCCCACAGGTTCTCGAGCTTGCCGCCCTGGTTCCACTGACCCTCAGTCTGCGGGCCGGACATAGCAGCGCCAAAGAAGAAGTCGTTGGGCAGCTGATACTGTGCCATCAAAGTCCTCGCTTTCGTGTTCTAGAGCTTCCGGTTGGAGACGGGTTTGCTTTGGCAGGTTATCCGGCGCGGGCGCGCACCGGTCATACCGATATCCAACCCGCCAAAACAAAACCGTCCCCAAACGGTCGATCCTGTTCTGCGGAAAGATTCCGTTCGTTGCTTAAACTATAGCGCTCTAATTCTAAAAGTAAAGCGTCTTTTTCTTTTTTCTTTCTCGAGCTTCTTAGATAAAGGTTATATGGGTGCCTTGTTAAGGGTTATACTTACTTGCGTATTGATATATGTCGGAAAGGAGGTTCAATGATTCCCAAATACGAGGCGATAGCTGCAGATATTCGTCGAAGCATCGAGGATGGCACTCTTAAACCGGGCGACAAGCTTCCCACCGTCGTTGAGTTCTGCGAGCTCTATAGCGTTTCCAAAATCACCGTCAAACGAGCTATCGAGCAAATCACCGAGGAAGGTCTTATTACCAGCCGACGCGGATCGGGTACCTACGTTAAGGACACGGCGGGACTTCCCGGTCAGGCGTTTTTCCAGGGCAAAAACGACCGTGCCCAGGGCTTTTCGTATGAGCACCGCGGGGAGAAGGTGACCTCGGTGGTCTACGATTTCTCGATTGTTAATCCACCAGCGGACATCGCAGCCCAGCTGGGAATTGCCGAGGATGACTTTGCCTATCACATCGTGCGCGTGCGTCAGGCCGATGAGAAGCCCATCGTTATCGAGTACACCTACATGCCCCTCGAGCTGATTCCAGGCCTTAAAAAGAAGGACCTGTACGGATCGGTCTACCACTTCATCCGCGAGCAATGTGGGCTGAAGATTTCGAGCTTCCACCGTACCATTCGCGCCGTGGCAGCAACCGAGGAAGAAGCCGAGCGCTTGGACACCAAGCCTGGCTCTCCCCTGCTCGAGCTCACCCAGATTGGCTTTTTGGACAGCGGCGCCGCCTTTGAGTATTCGGTCTCGCGCAACGTTGGCGACCGCTTTGAGTTGCACAACGTAACGTTGGCATAGGTTTTTGTAGTCATCCGGGCGCTCGCTTTGAGCTGTTTTGTGCAGCGCCCGCGCAACACAATGGGGGTATGAACATGTCCGATTTGATTAAGCTGACGCCGATCTTCCACGAGAAGATCTGGGGCGGTCGCCAGCTCGAAACCGTATTTGGCTACGACATTCCCGATGGCCCCATCGGTGAGTGCTGGGCCATCTCGGCCCACCCCAACGGCGACTGCCAGATTGCGGAGGGCCCGTATGCCGGCCACACGCTGTCGTGGCTGTGGGCCGAGCATCGCGAGCTCTTTGGCAACTGCGAGGGCAAGGAGTTCCCGCTGCTCATTAAGATTCTGGACGCCAAGGACGACCTTTCGATCCAGATTCATCCCAACGACGAGTACGCTGCCGAGCACGAGAACGGTAGCCTGGGCAAAACCGAGTGTTGGTATGTGCTGGACTGCGAGCCCGACGCCACGATCATCGTCGGCCAGCGTGCCAAGGACCGCGCCGAGGCCGCACAAATGATCGAGGAAGGACGTTGGGACGACATGCTCAACGTGTTGCCGATTCACAAGGGCGACTTTTTCCAGATTGATTCCGGTACCGTGCACGCCATCAAGACCGGCACGCTCATTTTGGAGACGCAGCAGTCGAGCGACGTGACGTATCGTCTGTACGACTACGACCGTCCCGGCACCGACGGCAACCTGCGCCCGCTGCACATTGAGCAGAGCCTCGACTGCATCGACTTTGATGCCCAGGCTCCGACCGACGGCACGGTGACCGCGCCCGAGGTGAACGGCGTGACCGAGCTCGAGTCTAACTCCTGCTACACCGTCGATCGTGTGCGCGTCGACGGCAGCAAAACCCTCGACCAGCGCTGGCCCTTCATGTGTCTGTCGGTCATCGACGGCGAAGGCACCGTCTGCGGCGACCCCGTCCACAAGGGAAGCCACCTGCTGGCCCCGAGCACCGTCAGCTCCATCGACCTCGAAGGCAAGATGGAACTGATCATCAGCCACCTGTAGGCCACCG
>OMCF01000557.1_pt1 | contig 14611 bp, 12 predicted proteins | sample 1673791 | NCBI WGS metagenome assembly OMCF01 (sample SAMEA103958127, study PRJEB25191) | human gut metagenome | biome: human-associated habitat [ENVO:00009003]; feature: intestine environment [ENVO:2100002]; material: feces | place: Germany | collected 2013/2015
ATTAGCTATGAAGCTTGCTGATTTACTAAAAAAGCTTAAATACACCTGTGTTAAGGGCACTGCAGATGTTGATATAACTACCGTTGCGTATGATTCCCGAAGGGTTGAAAGGGGCTCTCTGTTTATCTGCATAAAGGGCGCCGTTGCTGACGGACACAGGTTTGCAGAAGCGGCAGTTAATAAAGGTGCGTCGGCCTTGGTTGTAGAGGACGATGTAACCGTGCCTGAGAATGTTACGGTTATAAGGGTAGAAGACAGCCGCTATGCACTTGCCTGCATATCAGCCGAATACTTTGGAAATCCTGCCGACAAGCTAAAGGTAATAGGCATAACGGGTACCAAAGGAAAAACCACTACTACATATTTAGTAAAATCAATTCTTGACAGTGCAGGTCACAAATGCGGACTTGTAGGCACTATAGAAACAATTATCGGCGATAAGGTTATAAAAGCAAGCAACACCACACCCGAATCATATGTTTTGCAGGATTATTTTAAGCAAATGGTCGACTGCGGCTGCGACTGCGTAGTAATGGAGGTTTCCTCACAAGGTCTTATGCTGCACCGCACTGCCGGCTTTACATTTGAAATAGGTATTTTTACAAATATTGAGCCTGACCATATAGGCCCTCATGAGCATAAGGATTTTAATGATTATCTGCACTGCAAAAGTCTGCTGTTCAAGCAGTGCCGCCACGGTATAGTAAATATTGACGACAAGCATGCAGACTACATTATAAATAATGCAAGCTGTGATATAGTTACCTATGGCTTTTCAGAAAAAGCAGACTTTCGTGCGGCAAACACTAAGCTTGTGTCGGGCAAAGGCTACCTGGGCATAGACTATGACCTGCAGGGCAAAGAGAATATGAGGGTTGAAATTGACCTGCCGGGCAAGTTCAGCGTATACAACTCACTTACCGCCATTGCTATATGCAGCTACTTTGGCATTGACAGCAATACTATTTGCGATGCATTAAAGGATGCAAAGGTAAAGGGCAGAATTGAAATGATAAAGGTTTCTGACGATTTTACACTAATGATAGACTACGCTCATAACGCAATGTCCCTTGAAAGTCTGCTTACTACCTTGAGGGAATACAACCCAACAAGGCTTGTTTGCCTGTTTGGCTGTGGAGGCGACCGTTCCCGTGACAGACGCTTTAGTATGGGCGAGGTTTCGGGCAAGCTGGCCGACCTCAGCGTTATAACCTCCGATAACCCACGAACAGAGGAGCCTCTTGCAATAATCGACGACATACTTGTGGGCATTAAGAAAACCACAGGCAAATACACAGTTATACCTGACCGCCGCAAGGCTATAGAGTGGGTTATCCACAACGGTCAGCCGGGAGATATTATTGTGCTTGCCGGTAAGGGACATGAGGATTATCAAGAAATTAACGGCGTTAAGCACCACCTTGACGAGCGTGAGGTTATAGCACAGGTGCTTGCCGGAATTAAGCAATAAACCCCTACGGTGTTTTCTGCAATACTTTTTACAACAGCAAAGAGCCATACTGCTTTCGGTACAGCAGTATGGCTCTTTATAATTTTCAGCTACACATACAAATGTAGGCTTTGCGTTTAAAACAGCCTGTTGAGAGAACACTCAACAGGCTGAAAATTTATAAAGCTGATTTAATACAGGCTTGTATAATTAAAATTCAATTTTCTTTGAAATATATTCAACAAGATCTTCAATCTTAACTCTTTCCTGCTCCATTGTATCTCTGTCACGAACAGTTACACAGCCGTCCTTTTCCTTTGTGTCAAAGTCATAGGTAATGCAGAACGGTGTACCTATTTCGTCCTGTCTGCGGTATCTCTTACCAATAGAGCCTGCCTCGTCATAGTCTACCATAAAGTGCTTTGAAAGCATTGTGTAAACCTGGTCTGCCTCAGGTGACAGCTTCTTTGAAAGAGGAAGTACGGCACACTTAAACGGTGCAAGCGCAGGGTGAAGCCTTAGTACAACCCTGGTATCCTTTTCTGTTACTGCTTCTTCGTCATAAGCCTCTGTAACAAGAGCCAAGAACAAACGCTCAACACCAAGTGACGGCTCGATAACATACGGAATATACTTTTCGTTTGTTTCAGGGTCAAAATACTCAAGGCTCTTTCCGCTTGTTTTAATGTGCTGAGTCAGGTCGTAGTCTGTTCTGTCTGCTACGCCCCAAAGCTCGCCCCAACCAAACGGGAACAGATATTCAAAGTCTGTGGTAGCCTTTGAATAGAAGCACAGCTCCTCGGCAGAATGGTCACGCAGACGCAAGTTTTCCTCCTTCATATTCAGTGAATACAGCCAGTCACGGCAGAAGCCTCTCCAGTAGTTAAACCACTCAAGGTCTGTACCCGGCTTACAGAAGAACTCCAGCTCCATCTGCTCAAACTCTCTTACTCTGAATATAAAGTTACCCGGTGTAATCTCGTTTCTGAAGGACTTACCAATCTGGGCAACACCAAACGGTACTTTTTTACGGCTTGTACGCTGAATATTTGCAAAGTTTACAAAAATACCCTGTGCAGTTTCCGGACGAAGGTAAATTTCATTTTTGCTGTCCTCGGTTACTCCCTGAAAGGTTTTAAACATAAGGTTAAACTGGCGAATATCGGTAAAATTATGCTTGCCGCAGTTCGGACAAGGAATTTCTTTTTCGTTAATATAGTCTGTCATTTGCTGATTTGTCCAGCCGGCCACATTTGTGCCGTCAAAATCTTCAATAAGATTGTCTGCTCTGTGGCGGGTTTTACAGTCACGGCAGTCCATAAGAGGATCCGAAAAGCCACCTAAATGACCTGAGGCAACCCATGTTTGCGGGTTCATAAGAATTGCAGAGTCAAGTCCTACATTGTACTTGTTTTCCTGTACAAACTTTTTAAGCCACGCCTTTTTAATATTATTCTTAAGCTCCATACCCAAAGGGCCGTAATCCCAAGTGTTTGCAAGTCCTCCGTAAATTTCAGAGCCGGGATATACAAAGCCTCTGTTTTTACACAGGGCAACTATTTTTTCCATCGTCTTTTTTGAATTTTCCATATTTCCAGTTCCTTTCCCAAATATAAACTGTGCTACCATACATTTTAATGGTTATACGCTTTTGTGTCAAGAAATTTACAAAAAATGCATTGTACCGGATATTACAATTTAGCTTATTCTTATTATTCATTATTTAAAATAATTAATAACCTGCTAAACTTTTCAAATAAAATAAGCTGTCGGGCAGACAAAATCCGCCTGACAGCCTTTTATATTTCGTTCGGCTTCAAAATACACACTGTGCATTACGCCGCAGTATGTAAAGAATTACAGCTCACTCCTGCCCTCCAAGGCCCTAAGCAGGGTAACCTCGTCGGCATATTCCAGGTCGCCGCCTACAGGTATGCCATAGGCAAGTCTTGTAACCTTTATTCCCAAGGGCTTTAACAGCTTGCTTATGTACATAGAGGTGGTTTCCCCCTCAACCGTAGGGTTTGTAGCCATAATAACCTCCTGCACAGGCTGTTTTTGTATGCGTGCCAGCAATTCCTTAATGGTAAGCCGATCAGGGCCTATACCGTTAAGCGGTGACATCGCTCCGTGCAGTACATGGTAAACGCCGTTATACTCCTGTGTACGCTCCATAGCCATTACATCCCGTGGATCCTCCACAACACATATTGTAGAATGGTCACGCTTGGTATTTTCGCAAACAGCACATTTTTCCTTATCTGTTAGGTTACAGCATTCACTGCAATAGTGTATGCTTTCGTGTGCCTCCACAATAGCCTGCGAAAATTCCACAGCCTTTTCCTTTGGCATTTTAAGAACATAATAGGCAAGCCGCTGTGCGGTTTTTGAGCCTATACCCGGCAGGCGTTCAAACTGCTCGGTCAGCTTTGCAAGCGGTGCTGCATTATAAGACGGCATTAGAACAGCCCCGGAATGTTAAGACCGCCTGAAATTTTCTCCATTGTTTCCGACTTGTCATCAGCGGCCTTTCTTAACGCCTCGTTTGCAGCTGCAATAATAAGGTCGCTAAGCATTTCTATGTCCTCAGGGTCTACAACCTCAGGCTTAATGTTTACTGTTTTAAGCTCCATCTTGCCTGTTACAACTACATCTACAGCACCGCCGCCCGATGTTGCCGAATACTCCTTTTCTTCAAGAACTGTGCTGGCTGCGTCCATTTCCTCCTGCATTTTCTGTGCCTGCTTTGCAATCTGCTGCAAATTCTGTGGGCCGCCGCCCATACCCCTTGGTATTCTTGCTTTCATAATTTTTTTCTTCCTTTCAGTTTATTCTTCTTCTACAGGTACGCCCGATTCCTTAGCCTGCTTTATAAATTGGTCAAGAGGGTTTTCCTGTTTATTTTGCTTTTCAAGCTTTTTATAAGGCCCCAGCTTATACACTCTGCCGGTTACCTCTTTAACAGCCTCTCTCATTCTTTCACGCTGAGACTGCTGTTTAAGAAGCTTAAAGGCAAGCTCGTTTTGGGAATCTATCAGCATATAATCACCGCTGATATACGCCCGTGTATTTTTAAATGAAGTTGCAATGGTTATGGAATATTTTCTTAAAACCTCCAAAACCTCTTGCCAGTCCTCCATAGGAACTGCGTTTTTTACTATAGTATCATAATCGGTTTTTGACTGACTTGCTACAGCCTGTGCCTGCGGCGTAATCTGAATTGTAGGCTGTTCCTTGCCGATTTCAGGCACAGCCGGCACGGCGGCTTCTTTTACATCTGCTGTTGCAGACTGTGCTTTATGTTCAGGTGAAACAGTCACTCCGTTTTTAACCATTCTTTCCAGCCTTGCAATTCGTGCCATAAGTGCCTCTGTAGAGGTGTCCAGCTGCACCGAGGTAAGCTTTATAAGTGCCAGCTCCATTTCTGCACGCTTGTTTCCACCCTTAAACATTCGGTCATAGCTCTTTTGCAGCACATCCATTACATAGACTATGCCCTCCAAGGAAAACTCCTGCGCCTGCTGTTTGGCCTGCTCCCTTTCCTGTGCAGAAAGCATAATAAGAGACTCGGGGCTTTTCATTGTTTTAATAAGCATTAAATTCCTGAAATGCTCCAAAAGCTCTTGGCAAAGCCTGCCCATATCCTTACTTTCGCTATACAGCTGTTGGGTAATCTCCAGTGCCTGCTTAACATTTTTATCTATAATACTTCGTGTTATATCAAACAAATGCCCTCTGCCTGCAAGTCCGGCTGTTTTCTGCACTACCTCGGAGGTAATATTGCCGCTTACACCCATACATCTGTCCAAAAGGGAAAGTGCGTCTCTTAAAGCACCGTCGGCAACAGAGGCGATAAGCAGCGCTGCTTCGTCCTCCAGCTGTATATTCTCCTGCTGTGCCACATACTCCAGTCTGTCTGCTATGTCCCTTGACGCAATGCGGTGAAAGTCAAAACGCTGACAGCGTGACAAAACAGTAGCCGGCAGCTTGTGAACCTCGGTAGTTGCCAAAATAAAAACAACATTGGACGGAGGCTCCTCCAGAGTTTTCAGCAAAGCGTTAAAGGCTCCCGGCGAAAGCATATGCACCTCGTCTATAATATAAACACGGTACTTAGCCTTTGACGGAGCAAAGGCGGCCTCCTCTATTATTGCACGAATATTATCCACGCCGTTGTTGCTTGCGGCGTCAATTTCAGAAATATCCAAAACAGTGCCGTCGTCTATACCACGGCAAATTTCACATTCTCCGCAAGGGTCGCCGTTTTGAGGATTAAGACAGTTTACAGCCTTTGCCAAAATTTTTGCACAGGTGGTTTTGCCCGTACCCCTTGAGCCTGTAAAAAGATAAGCATGGTTCACCCTGCCTGATATAAGCTCGTTTTTTAGGGTGGTTGTAACCTGCGGCTGACCTGAAACATCCTCAAACACCTTAGGTCGCCATTTTCTGTACAAAACCTGATACATACTGCAAGCCTGCCTTTCCGTAAAATAAAAGAGCAAGACAGACGGCTCACTCCTGTGTAAATGCGAACGACAGACTTACTGTATCGCATCAAGAAATCTGCTTAATGCTGCTCGGTTCCCCGCCTGACATGGTTCACAGCACCCAATCGTACAGGGCCTGTCGCTCACATTCACATAGGAATTTTAATTCTGACTTGCTCAGTAACCGCCAAATGCGATTGCATAACAGATTATACTATGTGCACCGAAAAAAATCAAGTGAATTTTGTTAATTATCTTTTTACATCGCATTATTATTTTTTACCTGCACAATTTTTGGCGGACTGCGGCAGGTACTACAAACCCGCACTTTGGCATATATATAAAATATCTTTCTTATATGGAGGTATTTTATGAAGGGTATAGTTGAAGAACGAGCCGTTGAGCTTGGACAATATATAATAGAAAGCAAGGCTACCGTTCGCAGTGCGGCAAAAAAATTCGGTGTAAGCAAAAGCACCGTACATACGGAAGTAACAATAACGAACGGTTCGTGTGGCTGGTAGCATAACCTCCGAAGAACCTCTTAAATAAAGCATTTCAGCACGGTTTCACGCCGTGCTGATTTTTTGTTCTATTAGGAAGTGCAACGGCAAAATCTCGGCTAAAATAGGGTTGTTTCACATTTTAGCCGAAGCTTTCGTTGACTTTGCGGGCATAATAAAGTATAATAATCATGAAGAAAATTATACTCAGCCGAGGTGTATTATGGCCTATATCAACCGACATATAGAACAGCGTATTACCGAACTGTCAAAGACTTGGTCGGCAATTTTGCTTACCGGTCCGCGTCAGTCCGGCAAAACTACCATGCTTAAAAACCTTGCCGAAAAGGAAAATATCGGGCGGGAATATATTTCGCTTGACGATTTGACCGTCAGAGAAATGGCAAAAAATGATCCAAAAATGTTCTTGCAGCTTCATAAACCGCCGATTATTATCGACGAGGTTCAGTATGCACCGGAGCTGTTCACTTATATTAAAATTCATGTGGATACACATCATAATCCCGGCGATTTTTGGCTGACCGGTTCTCAGATTTTCAGTTTGATGAAAGGCATTCAGGAGTCACTTGCCGGCAGAGTTGCTCTTTTGCATATGTCTCCGCTTTCTCAAAGGGAAATTGCCGGTGCAGGACCGCGCCCATTTACTACCGATTTTGAGGCACTTGCGGCGGACAGTAAAATTATAAAGCCGCTCACCACGCCCGAAATGTACGAGCGTATATGGAACGGCTGTATGCCGGGAATGTTAAGCGGAGCGTACACCGACCGGAATATGTATTATTCCTCTTATCTTTCCACCTATATTGAGCGTGATGTGCGTGAGCTTTCGGGCGCAATCGACGCACTGAAATTTGCAAAATTCATCACGGCGGTTGCCGCCCGTGCCTCTCAGCTTGTGAATTTCAAGGCGATTGCCGATGATGCGGATATAGATCAGGTTACCGCAAAAGCCTGGCTGCAAATTCTTGAAACTTTGGGGATTGTTTTTCTGCTGCACCCGTATTCCAACAATGTGCTGAAAAGGACCATTAAAACGCCGAAGCTGTATTTTTATGATACGGGGCTTGTTTGCTATCTTACAAAATGGTCGTCCCCCGAGGTCGCCGAAAGCGGTGCCATGAGCGGCGCACTGCTTGAAAACTTTACGGTTTCTGAGATTATGAAAAGCTATCAGAATGCCGGGAAAGAGCCATACCTAAACTATTACCGCGACCGAGATGCAAGAGAGATTGATGTGATTATCGAAGGCGACGGCAAGCTGTGTCCGCTTGAAATAAAAAAAACAGCTACCCCCGATAAGCGAATTACCAAAACCTTTAGCCTTATCGATAAATCGCCTCTCGTACTCGGCACCTCTGCCGTGCTTTGTATGAGCGACCGCCTCTCTGCATTCGACAGAGAAAACCTCATCGTCCCGATTTGGATGATATAGTTTTTTGTTTAAAGCAAGGGAAATAATATTTTATAAAATGATTACAATAGACACAACGGCTCTTTATCCAGAACAAGTTTCTAAAAAATTATTGTGATGTTTTTCTGATGAACTATTCCTGCCCAGAGAAAGTCAGATGTCCAAAATGCTTTTTTGATAAACTATATGCGGGAGGTGAAACAGATGAATATGTTAAAGCAACTAAACGCAGCTATTGAATACATTGAGGCGAACTTGTGCGCAGAGTTCGATCTTGATACGGCTGCCGGTATCGCTTGTGTTACTGCAAATAGCTTTATTCGCTTCTTCAGCTATATGACCGGCATGACTCTGACAGAGTACATACGGCGCAGACGGCTGACACTTGCGGCGCAGGATTTACAGCATAGTAAGACACCGATCATCGACATTGCCATAAAATACGGTTATGACAGCGCTGCAGCTTTTTCAAGAGCTTTTGCAAAACAGCACGGCATTACACCGTCTGTTTATCGTAAAGACGGCGGCTCGCTGAAAGTGTATTCACCCGCTTCCTTTCACATTATGATTAAAGGAGCAAAAGAAATGGATTTCAGAATTATTGCGTTAGCGGATACTGTTGTGTACGGTGTATCCAGGCAGTATGAGGGACAGGGGTATAAAACTCGTGAAGAGCTACGCCACTCCATGTGGGCAAATAATTGCGATGACGTGCCCGGTCAGCTTTGTGAAGGTGGTTGGAATCAGCCCGGTAGCACTTCATACGATGGCGTATGGTATGGCATTTGGCAGGACGGCAAATACATGATTGCCCGTGAAAAAGCCGATGTAAAGACCTTTGACATTGAAACAAAAACACTTCCTGCAGGAACATACGCAGCGTTCAAAACCGAATGTGGCGGTCTTGCATGGGAGGAGTTCCCGAAACTGTTTGAGTTAATCTTCGATTCGTGGCTTCCTGCCTCTGAGTACAAGCAGAAATATGATCTTGCTATCGAAGTTTTGCACCTTTGGACAGACCACGATCTCCGTCAGAAGAATCGGTACTACGAGGTTTTGATTCCCGTGGAATTGAAAAAATAAACGCAAACATATCCGACTTTTTCAAGAAATTTCAGATTATGTAACTGAAAGGCAAAAAGAAACCCTTGAAAAATTTAAAGACTGTCAAAATGAACTATCGAGTGTAACAGAACAAGATGCTTTTAGAGATGGGTTTATCCTTGCTATTCGTATAATGGTTGAGGTAATGGGAAGGCTTGTAGAAAACTGAAAAATACTCGATCTAACAATACCCACCGGGTGCGCTAGTTCAATTAGAACGTTGCTGCACTATCCGGTGGGTAGTTTTTGCTTCTTTCAAGAGGATTATTATACTAAATCAATCCTCACCCTTAATAATTTTCAGTGCCTCTTCTGCTGTTAGTGCGCCGCGGAAATACTGATCCCTTGCTGCGGTGGCTGCATCATTCCAAAAATAAAAATCGTCATAAGTCATCCCTTTGGGTGACATATAAACCTTGCCGTCGTTGCGCTCGTAACGGCGGTACATTTTTCTTTTTACTCTGTCATACGCCTCCACAACCCTGTCAGTGCAAACCATTCTTTTGTGTTTAAGACTCGGCGCAAGCTCTTTGCAGGTTTTTTTATCCTTTATCATGCGGTCGCAGTACTTGGTTACCCGGTTGGTTTTTGGAACAAAATACCTGCCGCAACACTCGCAGCGTGGGATTTTCGGCTTAGTTAATAAAAACATCAGCAGCAGAAAAGTATAATAATCCGTTAAATTGCGGAAGAAATATCGGGAAGTCAGTTCTCCGCAGAAGGTCAATTCCTGATTCAGAATAAGTTGCAAAAGGAAATAATGCTCGCCGTTTTTATCAATAGCATTGCCGGTATAAATATTATAAAAAGTATCGTTTACAAATAAATTAAAATCTAGGACCGGGCGAAGAATTTATTATTATTTTTTACCTGAATATTTTTCAGCGGACTGCGGCAGGTACTACAAACCCGCACTTTGGCATATATATAAAATATCTTTCTTATATGGAGGTATTTTATGAAGGGTATAGTTGAAGAACGAGCCGTTGAGCTTGGACAATATATAATAGAAAGCAAGGCTACCGTTCGCAGTGCGGCAAAAAAATTCGGTGTAAGCAAAAGCACCGTACATAAAGATGTAAGCGAAAGATTAAAATATGTAAACCCGCAGCTGTACAGCAGAGTTAAAGAGGTATTGGAAGTCAACAAGGCACAGCGGCACATTCGCGGCGGTATGGCAACACGCAAAAAATATAAGGGCTTGTAGTACATGTACGGCAAGGTTCATTTCCCGGTGAATCTTGCCGTACAGCAGGCATAACACCGTACTGAAAGGCTTAGACGCAAAACAAAATAAGCCTAATTGCATAATGTGTCGGATTTTAAGTTTTTATTATTTTTTAATTCTTAATTTGTTCATTATTTTCCCTAAATAATACTGTATAATATGTACATCAAATGGTTACTGTGGTATAATAGCTACGGTATTATGCGGCATTTAGGAGGACATTATGAACAAAACAAAGAAAATATTAATTGTAGATGACGATACTAATATTTGCGAGCTTTTAAGATTGTATATTGAAAAAGACGGTTTTGACACCGCCATTGCCAACAACGGTACACAGGCACTGAAATTATTCGAGCAGGAAAAGCCTGACCTTATTATGCTGGACATTATGCTGCCTGAACTAGACGGCTGGCAGGTGTGCCGTGAAATAAGAAAGACCTCTCAGGTACCTATAATAATGCTTACAGCAAAGGGCGAGGTTTTCGACAAGGTTCTGGGGTTGGAGCTTGGTGCCGACGACTATGTGGTTAAGCCTTTTGAGGCAAAAGAGGTTGTAGCACGAATTCACGCTGTGCTTCGCAGAACCAACTCAAACGAAGCAACAAATGTTAAAGAGGTTGTATGGGACAAGCTCTCTATTAATCTTACAAACTACGAGCTAAAGGTTGACGGCGTGCAAATAGACACACCACCTAAGGAAATGGAGCTTTTGTACCATCTGGCAAGCAACCCTAACAGAGTATTTACAAGAGATCAGCTGCTTGACGAGGTATGGGGCTTTGACTACTACGGCGATTCACGAACAGTAGATGTTCATGTTAAAAGGCTGCGTGAAAAAATAGACGGCGTTTCACCGCAGTGGGAGCTTAAAACTGTTTGGGGTGTAGGCTACAAGTTTGAAGTAAAGGAATAAGTATACAGCTTTATAACGCAAGTACAGCAGAGGCATACATAAAACACCTTGGTATTCCCTGCTGTGCTTGCCTGTTTATTTATTTCCGAATTATTCCAAATAAAGCTTCAGCCTTTTATGGGTGTACTACAGCATTAAAAAGGGGAATTTGCGTGACAGGTAAGAAAAGTCTTTTTGCCCAATACCTAATTATAAGTCTTGTGATAGTTTTAGTCAGCTTTATTATACTGGGAACAATGCTTGTATTTTTTGTGGCAAGATATTCTGACAACGAAAAAAAGGATTTATTAATTGAAAACGCTACACAGGTGGCCGACCTTGTTTCTGAAAAAACAGTAATGGTAAACAACAGCGTGTACATAGGAAAATCCGAAACAAGCTGGCTTTCAAGTGTAATGCAGACCATAGCCGGCAGTATTCAGGCTGACATTTTTATAACAGACGAAAAGGGCAAAACACTGGTATGCAGTGACGGAAGCGGTTGTGTTCATAACAAAACCCTTATTCCGCAGGACATATGCAGCAAGGCAATGGACGGCAGTATATTTATACGCAGCACACTGGGAAATATATACGACTCTGCCCACTATGTTGCAGCTGTGCCTATTGTTGCCGAGGCAGGCGTAAGCACTAAAACCGTAGGCTTTGTATTTGCTACCACAGACAGCATTTCTTACTCTGATTTTACAGGAGAAATAACTAAAATATTTTTCTATGCGGCTATTGCAACCTTTGCTATTGTAGCGTGTATGATATGGTTTTTCTCATATACTATGATTAAGCCTTTAAGACAAATGGCTGTTGCCGCCAGAAAACTTGCCAATGATGATTTTTCGGTGCGTGTTCCCGTTACCTCTAACAATGAAATCGGTACGCTTGCAAAGGCCTTTAACGAAATGGCAAATTCACTGTCAATTTCCGAAACCACCAGAAGAAATTTTATTGCAAATGTATCTCATGAGTTAAAAACACCTATGACAACAATTGCAGGCTTTATAGACGGCATACTGGACGGCACCATTCCACCGCAAAAGCAAAAGCAGTATTTGCACATAGTATCTACAGAGGTAAAGCGTCTGTCAAGACTTGTTGCGTCTATGCTGTCACTGTCAAGAATAGATAACGGCGAGCTTAGACTGAAAAAGCAGAGGTTTAATCTGTCAGAGGTGATCATTTCCACGCTGCTTACCTTTGAACAAAAAATAGAAGAAAGACACATAGACATTAGAGGGCTTGAGTCCTGCGGCTCCGCAGTAAATGTTGACGGCGACCCCGACCTTATACATCAGGTGGTATACAACCTATTTGAAAATGCGGTTAAATTTGTTGATGTAGGCGGATACATTCAGGTTACACTAACCGATATGGCAGACAGGACGGTTTTGGAAATTAAAAACAGCGGACACGGCATAGAGCCTGAGGAGCTAGTGCATATATTTGAAAGGTTTTATAAAACCGACAAATCAAGAAGCCAGGACAAAAACGGTATGGGCTTAGGTCTGTATATAGTAAAAACCATTATGCGACTGCACGGCGGCGACATTACCGCCCAAAGCGTAGTTGACGAATACTGCAGCTTTACCCTATGGCTTCCGAAGGAAAAAGGACAATCCGGCAGCAAATACAATTTATTCAGCAACAGAAAAAAGGACAACAGGGCAACCATAGTTAGCTCTGATGGCACCATAATTTCCACTGCCGCAACAGTGGAAGAAGAAATTGAAGATGCGGAGGAGTACGATGAATAATTTTGATGATAATAACAAAACCATAAACAGCGGTGCAGAGCCAAACGGCTCGGCTAACGCCCAAAGCGGCACCGATGCACCGTTTCAGAGCAGCAATGCTGCCTTAAATCAAGCAGAAGGTCACACCGCAGAGAATGAAATGCACAGTAATGGCACCGGTGCATATAACAACCGGCAGCCACAGGCTAACCCTTACGGCAACGCCTATAATCAGCCACAGGCTAACCCTTATGATAACGCCTATAATCAGCCACAGGCTAATCCTTATGATAACGCCTATAATCAGCCACAGGCTAATCCTTACGGCAACGCTTATAATCAACCACAGGCTAATCCTTACGGCAACGCTTATAATCAGCCACAGGCTAATCCTTACGGCAACGCTTATAATCAGCCACAGCTTATTAACGGAAGCTGGTACCATCCAAACAACAAACCTCCAAAGACAAAAATGGCTGCCGGACTAAAGGTATTTATAGGAACTATAATTGTACTTACAGTGTCCTTTATCGGTACATTTATTTGGTGGGCGGCGGTCAATACCGACAACAGCCAATCCGATGGAAATTCATTTATTTTTCAGGTTCCTACAGAAGAAGCTACAACAAAAAAATCAGACAAATCCAACACAGGGAAATACGCCGACCCTAACGGCCCGAAAATCACCCTAAAGGATAACGATACTGCCAACGGCTCTACCGAAAAAGCGTACGAGACGCTTTCCGAAAGCGTAGTTTCTGTATCGGTATATGACGAAAAGGACGATGTAGACAAGGCATATCCGGAAAGCGAGGGCTCCGGAATAATTATAAGCAGTAACGGATATATTGTTACAAACGCTCATGTTATTAATAATGCAACAAGCGGATATAAAATTAAAATTGCCAAAACCGACAGCACCACCTATATGGCTGTTGTGGTAGGCTGCGATACACGCACAGACATTGCCGTTTTAAGATGCGAAGAAGCCAGCAACTGGAAGGCCGCAACCTTTGCAGACTCTGACGATTTAAAAATCGGTCAAAATGTTGTGGTAATAGGCAATCCGGGCGGCAGCTCCTATTCGGACTCATTAACAAGCGGTATTATATCTGCACTAAACCGTTCGCTTTCGGGCTTTGCATGCACATATATACAAACCGACGCAGCAATAAACCCGGGAAATTCCGGCGGGCCTTTGGCTAACCTAAACGGTCAGGTAGTAGGCATAACCACCGTAAAGGTAGCCGCCACAGACTACGAGGGCATGGGCTTTGCCATACCAAGCAAAAAGGTAAAGGAAATTGCCAACAGCATTATTAAGAACGGCTATGTTGAGGGCAGAGTTAAGCTGGGCATTGTCTGCACAGAGCTTTCGTCAACACTTGCAAAAGAATACGATATAAAGGGCGGCATTGTTGTAAGCAGTGTCGCAGATGACAGTCCGCTGAAAAACAGCAAGATAAAAAAAGACGATATTATAACGGCTATAGACGGAAAAAGCATTACTTCATACGCAGAGCTGTACGCTCTGCTTGACACGTATAAGCCGGGCGATACCGTTGAGCTTACGGTTACAAGACCGGATAATTCAAAAACAGATGAATTTACCGTTACAGTAACCCTGGCCGCCGATAACGGCTAACCCATAAGCAATTAAAATTTAAAACAATTTAAACTTATAAAAGGAAACCCCATACCGAATGGCACGGTATGGGGTTTCCCTTTAAGTAATATTTTAAAAATATAAGTATTAAATCTGAA
>OMCF01000558.1_pt1 | contig 14605 bp, 17 predicted proteins | sample 1673791 | NCBI WGS metagenome assembly OMCF01 (sample SAMEA103958127, study PRJEB25191) | human gut metagenome | biome: human-associated habitat [ENVO:00009003]; feature: intestine environment [ENVO:2100002]; material: feces | place: Germany | collected 2013/2015
AAAAGTGTCCGTCCACCGCGGACACAACCTGTCTTTGGTGGGCGAACACGATCGAACACTTGTTTGGTGTGGATAACTTCCGATCAAAAAGTGTCCGTCCACCGCGGACACAACCTGTCTTTGGTGGGCGAACACGATCGAACACTTGTTTGGTGTGGATAACTTCCGATCAAAAAGTGTCCGTCCACCGCGGACACAACCTGTCTTTGGTGGGCGAACACGATCGAGCACTTGTTTGGTGTGGACAACTTCGGATTATTGCTTATACTTCATTTATCGTAAATGATCCATTTATGCAAAAAGTCGTATTAGTTGCAGACGTGGTTGCTACCTGTATAGCGTTAGAGTTTGGGAAAATATTGATTTTAGCTTCGTTTTGCGCGTCTGTATTATCGCTGGCTACTGTTGAACTATTCGGAAATCTGGCATCGGTAGTTCCGTTTATAGATAAATCAGCTAAGCTTATGTCAAAAGTTCCGCGACACTTAATCGTAAGTGTAAAGTTTATAGAAGTTCCGACCTGTAAGTATTGGAAAATATAGTTTTCGTATGCTCCGTAATCTCCGGTAAAAGGCGTTTCGCGCTTAACAAAATTATACTTAAGCAAAGACCGTATAGCCGCATCAGCGTTTTCTCTGTCCGTAATTTCCTTGTCAATGCGCCCATTGATTCTAACATCTTCTTCAATGCGTTCCGTTTCTTCTTTTTTCAGTGCCGCATCAATCTGCACAAGCGCATTACTCAACGGCTCTAAGCCCGTGCTTTTCGGGCTAGTGAATCCATAATTTTTTGTATCGAAAACAATGTTTTCGTCTGGATGGTAATCTTTCTTATACATATTATACCCCCTCTCTTAATGACTGGATAATGCCAAATTCTCCGAGTGCATACACCTGTAAGTTAGGATTTCTCCTCTGTGAACTAGCGTTGTAAGCAACAACTGTCCATTTGTCAACATTAACAACGACTCCCTCACAATCAATACTGGCATTAGCAAGGAAGTACAGTCCATCCTTGTGCATATTTTCCGGCAGTAATATTCTTGTACTTGCTCCGGCCTCCAGACTTACAACTTGTTCCCAGATACCGCCATATGTTACTACATGCTCGAGAATACCGATAGTTACAAAATCCTTGATTTTTTCGTTTACTTCATTTTCAAAGTTGTTAATAATATTGCTGATTTCTTCTTTGTAAGAATTGAACTGATTTGTAAGGTCTGTTTGGAATTGGTTGTTATTCTGTACCATACTGTTAAACGTTTCCGTCCACTGCGCCCAAGTCGACGTCCACTGCGCCCAAGTCGACGTCCACTGCGCCCAAGTCGACGCCCACTGTGCCCAAGTCGCCATCCATTGCGTCCATGTGGTTTTCATGCCATTCCATTCTGTCACAATGGCATTCCACTGGTCGACAATAGAGTTCCACTCTCGGATGATCTGATTTAGAAGATTTGTCGCGTCTTCAATAAATTTCTTCTGCGCGTCCGTAAGATCGTTTACCTGTTTAATAAGCTGATTAAGCATAGCGCTAATTCGGCATAATACCTCATAGTATGATATTGCGTCATCATAAACAAGCGGTTGTGTCTTTTGTAACCAAAACGCAAAATCCGGAAAATGCACGTCATAAAGTCCAGAATTTACGTTAGGGTTAAATGGGTCAATTTTGTGTGCCATTTTTACTCCTTTCTACCTCATCCAATCAATAGATAGTCCTAAGTTTCCGCGGTTTCCGTAAGCCGTCATATTAAAGTCGTTTCCATGTTCGGAAAAATCGTCAAAAATTGACATAAACAATTCCTCACAATCAGCAATGATCGCGTTATTGACGTTTACAATGTGTTCGCGATACATAATAAGTTCGTTCATCTTACTTCCGCGCCACCCTTTTTCCGTCCGATGGCTAGTGTCTACTATTGACGTATTACTGCTACCTGTGTTTCGTTCGCTAACTGCGCGGCTGTCCTCTCCGGTGCTTTGCCCTCTTGTCATACCGCTCGCGTAATCAGTACCGGAAAAATTAACTTGCGGGTTATCACTGTTGATACGTTGATCGTTAGCACTACTATTGCTAGTATCACTCATGGTTCGGTCTGCTTGCGATGTGTTATTGCCGTCGCTTGTGTCGGTATCGTCAAACGTCATATTTGTATTTTCTAAAATCTGCGCAACACTCAAATTGCTGTCGTACATTGCCTTGTATTTAGGCATGTTTCGTGCCAGTGTGTCATTAAGCTTAAGCTTAAAAAGTCCGATTGTTTCAAACCCGATCTCACTCATGTAAAAATGTATAATAAACATACGTTCAAACTCTGCTTTGCTCGTCTCATCATCATTATACCACGGATAGCTAAAATCGAAAAGGTGCGGTCGTCCGGTGGCTATTTTTTCGTAAGTTGTAGCGTTTACGTCTTTCCAACTAGTAAAACTTTCGATATAGTCTCTAATTCTGGTTGTATACGTCGCCATTTTCGTTACCCCCATTCGCAAGATTTTCTTTTCGTTCTACGCCTAGCCCACTGCCAATATAACATACATCAACCTCAAGTCCAAACAAACGGTTGATTTGCTCGCAAGCACGTTTTCGCACACCTAAAAAAGATTGACGGTTAATTAACGTGAGGTCTGCGTCTTGTTCGACTTCGCTTGTAATCAAACGTTCCTTTTTCGTGCCGTCAATGTTGCTGATACCAAACTGCACGCAAAAATCTGCAATTTCTTGTCGCATAGCCGTTGTAAGATCTCCAAAGACGTTTGGCGGGTTTAAATTTAGCACTTTCATGTTTTCTATATTACTAATCCCGTCCTTTACGCTAATAAATGGTACAAAATCGTTATATTGTTTAAAGAGGTTTTTTGTACTTAATCGTTGGTTTTCGTTTCCCGCTATAACTACAGGTGTCCTTTGCGCGTAGATATTAAGATTTCTTGTCATTCTCATGTTAGCCAAACTTTCCGCATACATCTGTACATAATCTACGCTAGGATATCCAACACTGCTATCCCAGATAATGACGCTGTTATTTTTCCCTAGTGTCTTAAAATACTGTTGTGCATACGCAAATCGCATGTTTGGTACGCCGTAAATATCAACAGTTCCGCCGAGGTTGGTTTTCATGACAGCATATTTTTCCACTACGTCATCCTCAAAAAAGACCGCCTGTCCCCACCAAAAGAGGTAATCTTCCAACACTCGCGGCGGGATTTCGTCCGGAAGTCCCGTCCACTCAAAACGATTCACAATCATTTCGTGCAACATATTAAAATAACGTATATAATAGTTGCGATATTGTGGCGTACTGAAATATTCAGCGTCCTTTGATTGCCCTTTCATTTTTCTACCCCCTTTCCGTTAATTATTCGCCAGACCATAATTTCCGATATTATTTGTGTGCCATATAGTTACCCCACGATCAAAAATAGATCGCAAAATGACAAGATAATCTAAGTCAATATTGCCGCTGATTGTACAGTTACGCGTTTTGACAAAATCCCATGCGCTACGATTGCGAATTTCCGGCGTTCCTATTTCTCCAATCTTATAGCCAAACATGCTAAAGTAATCATCAATTTTGCGTGCATATTCTGCGCGAATTTGCATGGGATAATAACTGATATGATCGTTACCTATAATCTTGCTTGCGTTTCCGCTTGAAGTTGCGACATTCCCGCTCGGCTGTAGATAATGATTGACTACGGCTTTAATACCGTCTCCAATAACTTCCGACCAATCGGTACTACTAAGTGTGGCAAGCGGGCTTGATTTAAAAGCGTCGCTCGCGGCATCTTTTCCTGTTGCTAAAGCGCTTCCTGTAGCACTAGCCGCCGCACCCAAAAAACCAAAACCCGCTCCGCTTAACGCTTTTCCTACTCCGCTAAATACTCCGGCGGCAGTGTCTACACCTTGGGATACTGCATCTCCCGCACTCATTAAAGCGCTAGCACCCGCCGTGCTTGTCATCTGTGCAATATATGCCTTGTACGCGTCTGTCATGATTGCGCATTTTGGATAGTCTGAAAATGTAAGCATATCCGTGTAATCTTGTGCAAATCCTTTATACTGTATCGGGTAAGATACTAATAACGGGTTAGGCGTCATAGCTACTGTATAGGTAAAACTACAAGCATCACTTGAAAAGTATTCGTATTTGTACTCGATACCTGTACCGTTATTGTTATTTCCGTACAAAAAATTATACGGATAGCAAAAAAGCTTTTTGTTTTTTGGAACGTAGCCGTCGATGTTGTCATATTTTTTTGGCAAGTTTAACTGTTTAAATTGTGTTTCTTCTGCTATAAAGCTTGTAGGCATCATAAATGCGTTCAAAATTCCGTCAATCGTGCCGTTAGCATTAGCGGCAATTAAAAACTCATTTACACCGTCGCCGTTGTCAAAAACATTAAAAGTGATAGCGGTATAAATACCGTCACGGAACTCTCCGCCGTTAAAATTGCCGCTCTCATCAAATGCGCTCGGAATTACTACACTCATAATATTACGATCGCTCAATTCCGGCGCGTCATAATTTTGCTCCGTCTCTCGCTTTACGATATAATCTCCGGTTTCCAAACCTTCCGGAAACGTGTAGCGCCCAATAATATCATCACTCTTTTTTACAATCTGGCGTTCAATATAGCATTTATTTAGTACCATATCGAATTGGCAGTTTGTCCAAACGTCCATAATAAAATGCACGCGGCAAGAATTAACGGATAATGGTTCTACGCTTGTAATAAAGCCATATTCCCAATTATCCATATAGCCTACATTTTTAAAAGCAATATAGTTAGCACTATCTGCATATAGTTCGTTGACAGGCGCGGCAAAATCCGCATAGCCCCTTTTGACTGGTGCGGCATTATCAGTTCTATAAATTGCTTTGCTATCAACATAAGCAAAAAGTTCTTCGCGGTTGTTAAAAAGACGAACATGATTATAGGACGAATCCCACGGAATACCGCGGCATATTCTAACCTGTGCAACAGGTGCTATTCCATCTACGTTTTTTTGTGTTGGTATCGGTATCATGTTATCCATATTTTCCTCATTTCTAGGGGAGCATTGCACTCCCCCTAAATCAATGTTTCACGTGAAACATTTACTGATTCACGGTAACAGTTCCTGTTCCGCTGATCGTGTTATTATATCTCGACGTTGCTTTAACGGTAAGCGTAGCCGCTTTTTCGTCGTTTGCGATATGCAAGATGTTCGACCCCGGAATAAAGGATGTATACTGGCTAGTAGCGCCTTGAACGTCAAAGTCTAACAGCTGAGGTGTGTACTGGCTCGCTCCGCTTGCTAACGCCGTAATCTCAACATCAGTTCCAACATTTCCGGCAGTGTCTGTAACGCTTACGGTTGTAAGTCCAACCGTGTCCGTTGTAAAAACAATACACGGGAAAAATGGAGAGTATGAGAACATTTCCGACATAGTGTAAAAATAATTCCAAGTCAGTGCCGCGCCATTTCTGGAATCGGTCAGTGTCCGGAAATTCTCGCGCACGTTGAAAAATCTCATATCAAATAGCGCGAGCTTAATGTTAGGATCATCGAACTTGTCAATGATAATTTTGCGTACGTTAATGTCTACTTTGTCCATATTAAACGCCGTCGCAAGCACTTCAACATCTAACTCCGCGTCGATCTCTGGTGTCGTGATATAAAAGATCGTCTGATCGTTAGCGCAACTGTCTGCTCCGGCAATGTTGTACTCCGGATGTGGGAATTTCATTTGTCCAATGTACGACTTGACAAGCTTCGTCAACTTCTTTGCGTTTTCTGCGTTCGCCGTAGGGTCTGCAATATTAACTGCGTAAAGCTGATCTGCCGCACTTGCGCTCTCGATCAAACGCTTCATGCAAAGGTATTCATCCCAATTCGCCGCCGCAAAAAGTGACTGTACTTTTGCGTTAATCAGATCGCGCACGCCGTACTCCGATCTAAATGCTGTACGTAAGTTGTCAAAAGTAACTGTAACCGCGTACTGGATAGCCGGTGTAATCTTATGGTAAGCCGCCATAACGCTTGACTGATAGTAAGCGTATAACTCTGCTACTGTTGCGAACTGGTTAAACTGCTTAGCTTTCGCCATGTTTACAAAAATCTCTTCTTCTGTTCCGCCGTATCGCATAGGGTCTCTTTTAAGCACTCCAAGAGGATTCTCAAAAAAGACTGTTTCGATTCTCTGCTCCATGATCTGCTCGACCAATGCGTTTGCAAACGCGTTTCTAAGCGGTACGATATTAAGCAAACTCTCATAAATGCTTGAAATATTCTCCGCTGTCGCTTCCGGAATCCTTTCACGATATTCCAAACTCTGCGTTGATCTTACTGCATTTAAAATTGCTACGTTTGTAGCCGATACCTTGTTACCCATTTTCTTCTCCCCTTTCTTTACTCTGTACTACCATCAAAATCAAGCATTTCCGGCGTCACATCTTCGGTCACGCCCACATCTGCTACAGGCTCCTCAATGTCCTTACTCGGTATTTCCTGTCCACTAAGCATTTCACCAAAACGCGCAATGTACTTTTCGCGCAAGCCCTCATAGCGTTCTTTGTACCCATCGTCAGATACGTTTGCGGCGTTTCTGATTGATTCCGTAATCACATTGATTTCTTCGTCTAACTCTTCTGGCGCGTCGATCTTTCCTAAGATCGCTTTTAAAGCTTCTTCTGCTGTCATTTCTTTTACCTCACTTTCTTTAAAAATGGCTTTGAATAGTATATAAAAGGCATTTTTCTCCCGCTAGGAACGGGCGACACACCTAATATATTGATTGGAACATCTTGATAAACATTAACATCATCATTGATATAAAAACGTAAAACAATACGCGTTAATGCCGTGTTTGCAATTTTTATGTAAACGCTGTTACCATCTTTTCGATACAAGCTAGCGCCGCTAGGTATTCTAACGCTCCATGCTCTATTAGCTGATACCATAAAACGTACTACAGTATTAACGTTAGCCGTCTGGCTATAAGGAGTTACGCGGATAGATGGCTCGGGTGGCGCAGGTCTGTTAATACCAATCTGACACTGCGTCTGTATACTAGCATCATCTGTAAGCCAAAAGGCTATGGCGGTTGTAATCTGCGCGGCGTTTGCATTTCCGCTGATTACAAGCGCGCCATCATTTTTTTCTACAAGTGAGAGATACTGTCCCAAGTTGTACGTCCATTCTCCGCTCGCGTCAACGTTAATAGTAAGAGTATCCCCATCTACAATACTAGCACTGATTGGCGATATAGTCAAATTTTTTCTTTCGATTGGAGCAGTTCCGTGCATTAAATTATATATTTGATTTCCATAATCTGCTCTTATTATCTCCGCGTTTTCGCTTTGGTCAGCCGGCTTTTCGTAATTGTGCAGTACGCGATCACTTGCAGTCCTTATATCTGTAGCATTTTGCAAAATAGTTAAAGTGTCTTTATATTCTTGCGAACCTTGCGTCATTTCAGTTGTTACCATTGCAATGCCAACATCAAAAGCACCGATACTCATATGTAAGTTATTAGCAATAGTATACATTAACTCTTTTCTGCTCCAATACGTCCATTGTGCAAATCCATACCCAACGGAATCATTAACAAATGTACTTTTGCTAATAGTACCGTTATCAACATTATTAGTGTAAGTTGTACTCGGCGACCATGGTGGTCGAGTATTGCCTTGCTTAATATATGGTATAACTTTACTTTCAGCATACCAATTCCCCAATAATCCGGCACGTCCGATTTCATTAGGTATCAATTCAGATAACGCGTCCCATGTTGCTTTAATATATCCATAATCTGTTATAGCCGCCATTACATCAACCTCACACTCAAAATATCTAACACAATATTTTTACATTTAAGGTCTTTGAACCTTAAAAGCCCCATATCATAAGACCTCTTTAAATAGTCATAGATAAAAGACTTGCTCGATAACATAAGCGTATCTGCATTATGACTTGACGGGTCAAACGTAAACACATATCTTGCGTTCGGGTCTGCCGTATAGTCAATATAAACTATACCTTTTTCCGGATATTCTCTTACAGCGAAACGATCTTTACCGCATACAAGGGTAAAAATATAGTTGCTGTTGCCGCTGATTTTCTCCACAAACGCTGTCGCATCACATAAATACGTTCCGTCTGCACTAGATTTTTGGTATGCACTATTGCTAAATACTTTTGTCAATCCACTCTCATTGATAGCTTTTTGTGCGTCCTTATTAACAGTAAACTGCGCCACCCAACCATGCCCGCGCAAGAATTTTGTGTTGTCCCGCAACCGCTTATGTATACCAAAATAGATAAAATAGGGGTTAAGCAAGCTAACATAATTTGCTAACATGTAAACAGGTACTTCACGCACTTGCTTTCCCTTACCTCTACAAATACTCCTCAATACACTCTCAAACTTTGTAATTTCATTTCTCAAATATCCGTTATTTTCCAGTACAAATTCATCAAAAACAATCAAATTAACCTCTTTGAACATAGGGCTATATTTTTTGATTTTATCGGAATTACTAAAATATACCGCATATCCTAACACGCTTTGGTTATCTTCCGTATCATGTAAAATCAATGCACTAATAAGCCCTTTCACTACGCTTTTATTGCTCACAAGTTTTCCATACTCTGGATAAATTTCTAACACGTCCTCATACATTTTACCACTGCTTGCTATTTCATCCTGTGTACGGTATAAAAAAACAACTTGCGAACCGTTCTCCTTATGATTATTCAAGCTTTCAATCAGCAAAGCCGTTGTTTTTCCGGCGCTTCGGTTACCAATAATCATACGTAAAATCGGTTCGCAATCGTCTAAATCTTTTATTTTTTTGATTTCGTCTAAACTATAATAATTCATATTTTCCTCCCGAACTAGCGCGGCTGGAATCGAACCCGCATTGATAGAATCAAAATCTATTGTTCTGCCGTTAAACTACACGCCAATAATGTTTCACGTGAAACATTAAGAAACTTTTTCTAAAATTGACCGGATTTTTTCGGGAACTAAGTTTTTATTTATTCTTCCGACATTTTCCAGAATAGATCCAATTTCCATAAGAATAATATAACTACACATTGCAGACGCAACCGGAACGGTAAAACCGAGGTCAAGATATGTCTGTCCCCAGTCAATCAGCACGGCACAAGCAATCACGCAAACAGAACCAAACTTGTTAAAAAGCCCCTCTCTCATAATCGAGGAATTAAAGTTCTTGTTTTTTACCGCCATAACGATTCCAGACACAAAATCCAGAACCATAAATAAAAAAGTAATTAAATAAATCATCTTTTTTCTCTCCCTTATTTATTTTAGAGGTTCGCCGCCATCCTTGCGGTCACCACTCCGCGCCCTTGCGTTTTTCCGCATGGTGTACAGGGCTTTAACGGGATGGCGGGTAATACTCCATTACGGACTTTGAGCGGACAAAACAAACAAAATCGGAGGAATTATGAAAGTTATCTCAAAGCCCATAATGCAATACACCCGCCTATCCGCCATCCATCGGCATTATACAACATTTAATGCTGTTCAATGCCGATCAATGCCATTCAATGACATTCTACTGCATGCATGTTGTTTCATGCGGTTGGATGGCAGAACTGCGGCTGATCCTTATTTAATTGTCGTTTTCGTCAAAGTCCATGTACGGTTCAGCTTCCACAAGTTCGCGTACATTGATAGCCTTAAGATATGCGGACTGGAATTTCTTTGACTTGTACCGTCCGTCCATCTGTTCACGGACACGGATAGTTACCGCCGAACCGTTGCCGATCTTGCGTAATTCCTCGATGTTTTCGTCATTGTCATCTGTTTCCACAGGCTCGCCCTGCATGTAGAGATTGACCGGATATTTTGTGTGCGCCTTATAGAGCACCTTGCCTTCAAGATCGCCTTCGCCATCCTTTAACGGATTCTCGATCTTTGCGTCGTACACCTCGCGGAGATCTGCGGCGGTTTTCTCGTCGATCTCGATTAAGATTGATACCTCATTGTCATCTTTGATAAAAAGATTTCTTACGATTCCTCTGATTTTTCTACTTGCCATTATTTTTTATTCCTTTCTTATTTAAGATTTGATAGTTAATGTTTCACGTGAAACATTTGTCTTACTTGGAAGCCTGTGTAGACTTACGATCATTCCAGTCCTTTTCCGTCATGGAGTGCGCCATAAAATCCTCGTAGGAAATGTAGCGCTTTTCCTCTGTTCTGCCGGATTCGACAAACTGGATTTTTTTTCCGGAGTGCTTCTTCTCAATCTCCTTTTTGGTAGCCGTGTCCAGATCATCAGATAAATGCAGATGATCGAGAACTTCGATACCCTTGTTCGGAGTTACCGTTACGACGTCATAGACTACGGATGTTGTGACCGTTCTTGTGAATGGTACTTTCATTGTATTGTTCCTCTCTTTCTTTTTTTGTTTTGCTTGATTTCTGAGGGCTTGTTTGAAATGTTGCTTGCCATCATCAGACGCAAGGTTGCAACCCTTGTACGTGACGCCCGTTAGGGCGTTTCGGCTATTCCTGTTCTCTTAAAGATAATGAGTTTTTATAAAAACTTAAAATCTCAAAATTTTTATATTTATAAACCATGTCTAATGCAATTCCAGAATCCCATTTAATATCGCCTAAATGATTATAGCTAATGGTTAATTCTGTGTCTGTGCTCCATTCTGCGTTCGCTGTGAATAAATCAAATAATGTCATTGTGGTTTCCTCACTTTCTTGTTTTGGTGTTTTATTGTTTTATCTTCCTTACATTATTTATTATGCGCTTGCTTCTCTATTTTGTCGACTATTATTTTTTGAAATTATTCAGAAAAATTTATACATGAACCTAAGACTGCCGCGTACTCGTCAGATATACCTAGTGTGTATGTGGTGTCTACGATAGCTATGTTGGAAGCTGTAGTAAACTCACAATCTTTACCTGTATAATCTTTTATTTTTATAGTATGCACATCACTTTCGTTAAAGTAAGACACTGTACGCCCAGAATCCGTAAATATTTTCCCAATCTTAAAATCATCTAAAGCATTTCCGCGCGCTAATTCTGCCGCGCCCTTTGATTTAGACAGACCGGAAACAGTGACGTGCAATACGTCCTCTATTTTCCCTGTTTTTTTGTTTTTCTCTGGCGCTATATATGCGTACTTTTTAGCACCTAGAGTTTTAAATTTTTTGTAGTAGCCGTCATCGTCCCATACGCCTAGCGTGTAGCGCGTAGTAGTGCCATCATCATTTACGCAATCACTGTAGTTTCTATACTTTTGCTTTTTGGATAGCAAATAATTATTTCTGTCGTTAAATGATTTTAAGTGTTCTTTATTTACAAATTTTACGCTGTCAGTATCTGCATAAACAAAATCATAGCCGCAAGCGTCAATCATGCACTGTAGTTCATATCGCGCATTTGCTGTGATATATACGCCCCATTGATAGAGTAAAAAAGAGTTTTTGCTTGCGGCGTAAGCTGCTATAGCACTCTCTTTATCCGGCATAGCCTTAGACCATACACCGTCTATGTATTCTATCTCCCCTTGACAAATATCTGTTACCATTACGCCAAAGACAGCATTTACCTTATTTTTACTTTTTGCGTACTCATACTCTTTTCCATTAACACCCTTTAATTGCGTTTTTTTATCATAGTAACGTAGCGCTGTGTCAACTATAGGTTTAGGTAAATAGCTCTTTATTGCCTTGTAGCCCTCTAACCATTCCAGACGCGTAGTATCATAGCTGTATTGATTGTTTATGATTAAAAAATCTAACTCGGTACATGCGTATGTGATCCAATCGGCAGATAATACGCGACCGTTGTCATTTACATAATTTTTACTGTACGCTATGCAATGCGCAAAATCAATATACGGTACTGTTACATCATCATGTACTTCCACGTTAAATAAAGTTATACGCATTATTATAGCATTTTTCTTTTTCCCACAATCCGCTATAAGTTGTGCATATGACTTAGGTTCATAAACTGTAAACGGCGTCATAGGATACAAATCCGACACAATGCATGCGGGGTAACTGGATACTCTATCTCTACTGTAGACGCCATCTATAACAGCATCTGCATAATACCGTGACGCGTGAGTATTACCACCCCTAAACGCTTGACGCAATAGCGTGTAAATCTTTGCATCTGGCATAAGCGTCTCAAAAAGATTTCGATATTCTGGATATTTTCGGCACTCTGCACGCATTTCTCGTCGCACATAACCTGTCGATGTGAGAGGTATCGTAGCTAACGTATCGCATTCGTCATCTAACTTTGATAGAATGCATTCTTCTAAACCTTTTACATCGTTATAACAATACGCTAATTCTTCATCCGTCATCGGTGTTAAAGGTGTACGTATTTTCCTGTAATCATATGTATCTACCAGTTTGTAATGTGTGCAAAATTTGCTATTTTCGCAAAACTTTGCTAGCGACATATTGGATAAAAAGTAACTACATCTAAATTCAAAAAAAGGAATTGCGGATGTTTCACGTGAAACATTTCCGATTTTATTTATTCCTTTCTCATAGTCACTTTCCAGACAAGCTACAAATTTAATAACTTTGTGCGCTTCTCTCGCAAAAAGAGATTCTATGTGTAAAAAATCCTTTATAAACATAAACTCATAGGCTAAATTATGCACGTATATTAGGAGCACTTTATTAGCGGCTAATTCTAACGCTATACCCAAATTATGCATAAACTCTATCCATTCTTCCCAAGTTCTCCCAAAACAAACTTTCCCGTTTAAACAAAATTGCCAATGATACATAAACGCTTCTGGCTTTTCTCCATCTACAGTAGTGCTTTCTATATCAAACGTAGCCGGACTTTCTATATATGTAAGCCCGTTTCTGCCTTTTTTCCGTACTGTATTACAGGATAAAGCTATAGCGTCATAAGGATATGACGCTACACTGTAAACTATCTCTTCTTTTTCTACTGTTTCTTTACCGTTTTTTGTCTGTGCTAATGATATTACCATAAAGTCCTCCCCTTTACATATACATGAGTTGCGCTTGAATATTCTTGCAATTCTTGCTGTATCTCTGTATGCGTTTTCCCTTGTGAGAAAAGCAAATCATAGATTTCTATAATATCTTCCGACGGATTGCGCATTTTTAAACTTTTGTATTCTTGACTATGCAGAAAGGTATAAAAATCTGCTTCATTCAACAAATTTTCAGATACACCTAAATCACGTAACGCTTGCGTGCGTTCTTGCCTTATTTCCCTTATACCAGTTAAAGTATGTGAGCGCGCCGTGACAAAACGAACAAGCTTGAGGTATGCCCGTGAATTATATTTGTCTATATCCCAATCTGTCCTCTTGTGCAAGAGATTTAATACACTTTGTTTCTCCAGTCCTTGCTTTTCAATCCGTGCTTTTTGCTTGTTTGCTAACGGCACGAGTTGCTTGTACATCTCGCGCCGCTCTTTTCCCCGCAAACTTAAGAGGTAATCCTTATTATACATTGCGCAAATGCTCGGACGCAAACGTCCAAGCGATACGCTCGTTTAAGCGCTCCAATGCGTCGCAATAATCGTCTTTGCGCTCGATTATTACAGCCACGATGATATTCACGCCATGATCTACACACACGCAAAATGTTAATCCTAAAGAGCCGTCACTATAAGGACAAGCGCTGTCGAAAAGAACATCATCCCACTTTTCATGCACGTTTTTCACAATAAAGCTTTTAATTTCTTCCTGTTTTCTTGTCATTTTATCCCTCCGTTATAATAGCTTTAAAGCCCGCACTCTCAAGAGCAACAAGTAAATTGTTCGCATTTTGGATATTATGGAAAGCACCCTTTTGATCGAGTACAGATACACGATAAATCTTATTCACATCAGACTTTTCTGACACGTCTAACTCGTCATCCGGCATTGGCGGTTCGTTAGTCGACTCTGCAATACATCTTGTACCAGTAATTCCGTAAACGATAGCCGCCGCCATTTCCTCAGCAATGTATAATAATGCATCTTTTTCTGACGACACGAAACAGCACTCGATCAACATAGCTGGCGCACTTGTGCGGCGCAAAAACGCAAGCTTGCTGTTAGTTTTAACCCCGCGATTGCGGAATCCAAGTGAACATATAGCATTTAAAGTTTCCCTTGCAGTGCTGATAGCTTTTGACCTATCGGAGTAAACATATACTTCTGTACCGCTCGCCTGTGCGTTAGACGCGGAATTGAAATGTATTGATACATCCAAATCAACTTTGTGTGCGTTGCATTTTCTAATAATACGATTGAGTACATCAGATTGAGATGTACCATCTTCCACCGTACAATCGTAGACAGTATGACCCATACGTCGTAATTCATCCACCACTAAATCTTTGACGCGCCTGTTTTCAAGCGATTCAGAAATAAGACCTACTGCACCGCAAGCTACTTTCCCATGCGGGTTATGCCCCGCGTGTACATTGATTATCATTTATTGTACCTACCTTTCTTTTTTCATCATAATTATTATAGCGCTATAGTATCGCAAAATCAATACCGAACTAATGTTTTGTGAGTTATCCACACCAAACAAGTGTTCGATCGTGTTCGCCCACCAAAGACAGGT
>OMCF01000560.1_pt1 | contig 14575 bp, 10 predicted proteins | sample 1673791 | NCBI WGS metagenome assembly OMCF01 (sample SAMEA103958127, study PRJEB25191) | human gut metagenome | biome: human-associated habitat [ENVO:00009003]; feature: intestine environment [ENVO:2100002]; material: feces | place: Germany | collected 2013/2015
TTTCCTTGCAGCAAGTCCCATTTGGGGCTTGACTTTTTATTTGCAGGCTTTCATCACGCATTCAGCTTCGGGTCAAAGGCGTCGCGCAGGCCGTCGCCGAACAGGTTCAGGCTCAGCACGATGAGGCAGATGACCACGGCGGGGATAATCAAGCGATAGGTGTAGGAATAGATGCCGTTGAGCGCATCAGAAGCCAGCGAGCCCAGCGAGGGCATCGGCGCATTAACGCCCAGACCCAGGAAGGACAGGAAGCTTTCGGTGAAAATCGCGTTCGGAATTTGCAGCGCGGTCGAAATAATCACGACGCTGATGCAGTTCGGCAGAAGGTGCTTGCGGATAATCCACCGCGCCTTCGCGCCCGTCGCCTGCGCCGACAGCACATACTCCTGCTCGCGGAGGGACAGAATCTGACCGCGAATCAGGCGCGCCATGCCCACCCAATAGAGCAGACCAAAGACGATGAACATGCTGATGATGTTCGAGCCGATTTTCTCTAAGATGGTGCCTTCCACATGCAGCACCTGCCCCAGCACGACCGCCAGCAGGATGATGACCAGCATGTCCGGCAATGAGTAGATAATATCGACGATTCGCATGATGAACAAGTCCACCCTGCCGCCGAAATATCCCGCGACTGCGCCAATCATCATGCCAATTACCAGCACGATGATGCTGGCGAAGAATCCGACGGCGAGGGAAATGCGCGTCCCGTAGACGACGCGGATGAAGTAGTCGCGTCCGTGCGCATCCGTGCCGAAGATGTGCGGGAAAACAGATTCCCCTTTGTCGATTTTCTTCAATTCCGTCTTGCCGTACTGGAACGGCGCGAGGTTGTTGTAGCTGTTGTCCATCGGGCGACCCTTCGTCTGCCCCAGCATCTGGTCATACGAATACGGCCAGAACATCGGGATGATGATGGAGGACAGCGTAATCAGCACAATCAGAATCAGGCTGATGGTCGCGACCTTGTTTTTCAGCAGGCGCTTCACGCCGTCGCGGAAAAAGGTCGAGGACGGCCGCATCCGGGAGATGACTTCCTTTTCCTCCGCCGTCGCGGGCATGAAGGAATCCACATCCAGATGCAGGCTAAAGGGCTTTTTCTTGTTCATCATCATGATGCAGAGGCCTCCTTATTCGTAATCAATGCGTGGATCAGCCACCTTGTAGAGCAGGTCGCTGATCAGATTCATAATCACGATTAAAGAGGCGAGGAAAATGGTCGTCCCCATAATCATGGTGTAGTCGCGGTTGGTGATGCTGGATACGAACTGGCGGCCGATGCCCGGCACGGCGAAAATCTGCTCGACGACCATCGAGCCGGTGACGATGAACGCCAGCATCGGGCCGAAATAGGTGATAACCGGAATCAGCGAGTTCTTCAGCGCGTGACCGAAGATAATTTTCTTGCCCGAAACGCCCTTGGCGCGCGCGGTGCGGATATAATCCTGCCCCAGCACGTCGAGCATGGAGGAGCGCGTCAGGCGCGTGATGTAGCTCATCGGGTAGAGCGCAAGGGTGATAATCGGGAGGATCAGCCCTTCGGCCGTCGCGCCGTTCGCGGGTACCCAGCCTAACTTGACTGAGAACACTATCAGCAGGAACGACCCCATAATGAACGACGGCATGGACACGAACGCGGTCGTAATCACCATGATAATCTTATCCAGCACGGTGTTGCGCCGCAGCGCCGCCAGCGCGCCGAGGACGATGCCGGCAATCGCCGCGCTGAACGCCGCAATCAGACCAAGCTTCGCGGAGGTCTTCATGCCATCCAGAATAATGTCAATGACCTGTGACGGCCGCGCTGCTTCAGGCTCGGCCCGAAGTCCAGCTTCGTCACCACGTCGCGCAGATATGTCACATACTGTTCGCCCAGCGGCTTGTCCAGCCCGTACTTGGCCTCCAGCGCCGCCTGCGCTTCCGCGGAAATTGCCTTTTCACTTGCGAACGGTCCACCCGGAATCGAGTGCATCACGAAGAACGTCACCGTGATAACAATCCAGATGGTCAGCAGCGCCAGCAGCACGCGCTTGAGGATATAAAACAGCATCTTGGAATTCATCCGCTCCACCTTCCCGGCAGGGGCGCTGCCGCGTCTGCCTGCGTTTCTTGTTCATCGACACGCCAAGCCAACCGGCTTCACCGTGTCGATGCTTTATTATGCAACACTGTATGGAGAAAATCAAGTGTTTTGTTGCACAAACTGTGTTTTTTTTATGTTTTTCTCGTGTATTTTGAATATTTTCGTCCAAGTTGTTGCATTTATCAAGTTTTTCTGCAAGTCCCTGTTCATTTTTGCGCACAAAAAATGCAGGACGCTCATTCGTCCTGCATCATGGTAACGAAGTGAATTACTCCGCTGCCGCCAAGCTGCCGAAGATCTCCAGCGGCATGTTTTCCAGCGCGTCGCCCACTTCCTTGCTGGCGACCTGGAACGTCACAGCGAGAACCGTCTCGTCATCAAGGAAGGTGTACAGCGCCAGCACGGTGTCGCCGGGGGTGTACATCAGGCAATAGTTTTCGTTGACATACAGCTCAGCGAGCATTTCTTCCGTCGCGCCCGCGTCCTGAATGCCTTGCAGCAGCGTTTCAAAGCTCATCGCGGACAGCTGCGCCGTAATGCTGACCGTCTGGTCGGCGTTGACGGCGAAGAGCAGGATGCTCTCGGCGTTTTCCGTGCCTGCGGGGACTTCCTGAACCGCCCAGTCCGCCGGAATCTGCATCGTCAGACCCGTTTCACCCAGCGTAACCGTCTGCGCCTCGAAGCTGACATTCATTTCAACTGCCGGCACTTCCGCTTCTTCCTCCGCGAACGCAAAGGCAGTGCAGCACATCATGAGCGCCATCAGGAGAGCAAGGAGTTTCTTCATATTTGTTTCCGTCCTTTCATTTCCAGCATGATTCGGCTGATTTTTTTCCATATTGAACAGCCACATCTGGTAATATTTATGATACCAAATGGAAGCCGCTTTTGCAATACGCTTTCGCGCAGAAAAACGGTTGATTCGCGCGGATTTGGGATTTCAGAATGAAGCAGCTTCCATTTTCATTCGGAAAATGCGAGTGAAGTAACTTTTATTTACTTTTCAATTCTCACCAAAACAAACAGTTGATTCTTTCCGTAAAAGCGGACTTTGCTTCCCTCCCCCTTCACAAAAAACGGGGCACCGCGAGAGCTTTCGCCCCCGCAGCACCCCGCCATCCGCGGATGCGCAATTCCGCATTGTCCCTTACTTCTTCGTCCAGTCCTGCTTTTCGCCGATGCCGTAGTTTGCCGGCAGCACGTCGTCATCAACCAGCACGAAGCCCAAATCCGCCGTGTAGGTCGTACTGGCGGAGGTCACCTGCACCGGGTTCGATTCACCGTTTTCGCCCAGAATCGACGCAATCAGCGGAATATCCGTGCGCAGGCGCGTCGGCACAACTTCCGCCGGGTAGATGGGCTTGAGCGTGTACACGCCCGGATACAGGTTCTCAAAGGTGTAGTAGCCGTACGCGTCGGTCGTCGTTTCCGCGACGAGCTGGTCGTTGCGCCACAGCTCGATGCGCATGTCACCCAGACCGAGTTCGCCCGCGTCCTGCAGGCCGTTGCCGTTCAGGTCAAGCCAGCAGAAGTCGCCCAGCGTGCCCGGCTGCACCGCGCCGATGTTCTGCTCCAGCTGATGCTGGCTCATGCGCAGGGCAATCAGGTCGCTCTCTCCCTCGCGGGCGGTGTAGGTCGTCATCACGCTGATGTTCTGCCCGTCCTTGAGGCGCGTGTCGTCCTTTTCTACGACGACGTAGCCGTTCGGGAGCGTCACACGCAGACGGTAGTTGCCCGGCATCAAGCCGTCAAAGCGGTAGATGCCGTCCTCGCCCGTCGTCGCGGTTTGCAGTTCGCTGCCCTTTTCGTCCAGCAAGATAACCTCCGCGCCGGACAGGGGCGCAATCTCGCCCGCGTTGTCGCACCAGACCATGCCGCCGATGCTTGTGTCAATCTTCAAGCCCAGCATCGGAGCAGTATAGTTGTTGTTTTCGCTAATTTCAATCTCGGTCATGACGAGCTGACTGCCCTCGGTGGTGAAGGTGCTGTCGCCCAGACGCGCCGCCTGCGTACCTTCCTTGAGATCGTAGGCAAGGCTGTACACGCCGGGGGCAATGCCGTCGATGGCGAACCGCCCATCCGCATCGGTCTGCACCTGCGCAAACACCGCGCCGGTTTCATCCAGCAGGGTCAGCGTCTCGTTTTCCGGGGTGATTTCGCCCGCGTCCATGTCCCCGTTGTCATTCTCATCCACCCAAACCTGACCGGACATCTTCGACGGAATCACGCCGCCAAGCGCCTGATTCAGCCATTCCTCGCCCAGCCCGATTTCGATGCTCACCTGCTGCTCGTTCAACCCGTGCATCAGCGGCAGGGTCACATTGCCGTCCAGCTTGGAGAGCACCATGCCCTCCGGGAAGCGCAGGGTCAGCGTGTAAGTGTCCGGCCGCAGCCCGGTGAAGCTGTACGCGCCCGTCGCATCGGTGAGGACGGTCTGCTCCGTCAAATCCTCGCGGGAGGGGGTCAGAATCAGCGTCACGCCGGCAAGCGCCGCTTCGTCTGCATCCTGCGCGCCGTTGCCGTTGTGATCGGCAAACACCATGCCTTCAATGTCGCCCAAAGCCAGTGCGCCGCACAGGGGCACGGTGACTTCCTCGCCCACGCCGATGGTAAAGGAATCCGTCGTGCCGTCGGAATCCGGCGCGATGGTGTTGCCGCCGTCCGTCATAGGAGCAAACACGCCGTCGCCCGGCAGCTCGTAGCGCAGGCGGTACGTTCCGGGCAGCACCGCGTCAAACAGGAAGCTGCCATCCGCGCCGATGGTGCGGGTTGCCACGTCGCCGGTTTCGTCCATCAGGTGGACCACCGCGCCGAGCAAGCCGCCTTCATCCGCGTCGCGCAGGCCATTGTCGTTCTTGTCGGCAAACACCACGCCGGACACATGGCCGGGGGTAATCATGCCGATATCAAGACCCGTCAAATCCGCGCCCATTGTCAGCGCCACCGGTTCGCTTTCGCCCGCGCCGCCGGAGAGGTTGCGGAGGATATTGCCGTCGCCCGTGCGCGTGAACGCCAAGCCGCGGTTCGCGGTCGCGCTCACGGTGTACTGCCCCGGCGCAAGGTCATCGAAGGTATACACGCCGCTGCGGTTCGTTTTCGCCGTGCGGGTATTTCCTTTTTCATCCGTCAGGGTGACGGTGAAGTTGTTGACCATCTTTTCCGCGTCCATCCGGCTGCCGGAGAAGTCGTCATCCAGATACACCGTGCCGGAGATGCTGCCGTAAGTAATCGCACCGATGGCCATCGTCATCTCGCTGTCATTCTCCAGCACCACGTCGAAAATCGTGTACTCGCGGCGGTCAGTGCCGGGAGCAAACATGTTGCCGTACTCCCCCTCGCCCGCGATGGTGTACACATAGCCTTGCGGAATCGTCGCTTTGACGCGGAACGTGCTGCCGCGGATGTTGGCGAAGGTGAAGCGCCCGTTCTCGTCGGAGACGGTGTTCAGCAGCTCCTTGCCGATGGCCTGACGGTACAGGACGACCTTCACGCCTTCCAGCGTCTTTTCGCCCTCGTCGTACACGCCGTTGTTGTTTTCATCCAGGAAGCAGATGCCGTTGATGTCAGAACCCTTCATCACGCCAAGGAGGACTTCCTCCAAGTCACCGCGTTCAAGAATCACCTGATCCGTTTCGGAGCGCTTGAATTCGCTGGTGATGATGGAGCGGCGATTACCGCCCGTCTGGCTATATCGCGCAAAGACCAAGCCGTCCGGCAGGCTGTATTCGACATTGTATGTGCCGTAGCGCATTTGACCGATGTAGAATTTGCCGTCCTCGCCGCTCTCGGTTTCGTACACCAAGCCGTTTTTCACACCGACGGCGCGGATTTTGATGCCCGCCTGACCGGGTTCACCGTCCTGATATACGCCGTCGTCGTTTTCATCCAGCCACACAAGGCCCTGCAGCGCCGCCATCGTCATCACGCCGACGCCCACGTCGGTCACAGAACCGGCTTCGAGGGTCAGCGGCACGCTGCTTTGCACTTGTTCGGTCGTTTCATCCATGATGGACATGTTCGCGCTGACATTTTTGCCGTGCGCACCATGGCCGAAGCCCGCGGGCAGCTCGCTGCGCAGGACGTACGTCCCCGCCGGCACAGCCAGCGACACTTCGCCGTTCTTGTCCGTTTCGCCGGATGCCACAACAACCTCCACGCCGTTGACTTCGGTGATGAGGCTCATCGTCGCGCCGGACACGCCTTCCTCGTACTTCCCGCGTGAACCGTTGTTATCGTTGTCGCGGAAGGCGTGGATGGTCAGCGCCGCCGGATTCGCCGCCTTCGCGGTCACAGTCGCGGGTTCGTCGCTGATGACGAGCGCACCGTTGGCAAGGGTCACGCCCGCGTCATAGCGGACGACGTACGTCCCGTATTCGAGGAACTCCGCCTGCCAAGCGCCGTTTTCATCCGTCACCGCTTCCGCCGCGACTTCGCCCGCCTGATTGACCAGCTGCACCTGCACGCCGCTCATCGGCTGACCGTCCAGCCCCAGCACCACGCCGGAAGCGTCGCCGGTGGCATGGTTCGCCAGCGCCGGCAGCACAACGGTTTCGCCCGCGCCGATTTCCACCAGAATGCTCGCCGTCACGCCCGTATCGGTCGTGCTGAGCGTCCAGCCCTCGGTGTCATACAAGCCGCGCGGCAGGGTTGCCGTAATCTGATAAGTATCAGGATACAGGTCGTTCAGCGCAAACGCGCCGCTGACCGTCATCTGTTCGCTCATCCGCTGGCCGGAAATCGTCACTTCCGCCGGGGCAGACAGGTCGTCGATGCTGCCGGTCATGCCGCCGCTGAGCGTCAGATCCAGTTCATAACGGCTGGTCTGCATCGCCTGAATGTTCACCAGCCACTGCGCCTGACCCTTCTGCAGGTTCGGCCAGCCGTTCACGCCCGTCAGCAGCGTACCTTCCGGCAGCGTCACCGTGACGGCGTATGTCCCGTGGAAGAGGTCGGCTTCCTGCACCGTCTCGCCATCGGTCAGGTAACCCGTGCGGGTGGTTTTGCCGTCCTCGCTGACAATCTGGTACGCCACTGCCGCGTTCACGCCGCGCATGAGCATCGTCAGCGTGCCGTCCACTGGTTCAGGGGTGGGGGTCGGCGTAGGCGTAGGCGTCGGGCTCGGCGTGGGCGTCGGGCTCGGGGTCGGGGTAGCCGTCGGGGTTGGTGTCGGCGCTTCCGTGGGTTCCTCCGTCGGATTCTCGGTCGGATTTTCGGTCGGCGCTTCCGTCGGCGCTAAGGTCGGGGTAGCCGTCGGGGTCGGCGTAGGTGTTGCCGTTGCCGTTGGCGTAGGCGTTGCCGTCGGTGTAGGTGTCGGGGTGGGCGTCGGCGTAGGCGTGGGTTCAGGCGTGGCGGTCGGCGCCATCGTCGGCGGCACATAGTAATAGGAAGCGTTCACCTTCGTCACGGAATCCGCACCCGTGTAGCGCTCAATGTTGATAATCTTGTCGCGCCAGCTTTCAATGGCCAGCGAAGCCTTCGTCATTCGCAGGGTATACAGCCCCGTATGAATCGCCGTCGGCAGGGCATAGTCGCCCCGGCTGTCGGTGTCGAAGGAGAGAATCGTCTCGCCGCGCTCGTTAATCAGGTCAAAAGAGGAGCTGCTCTCCGTGTGCACGGTGAACAGACCCGTGTCCGTCAGCACAGCAATGACCGCTTTGTTCAGCCGTCCGCCGACAATCGACACGGTGTAGCTCGCCGCCATAATGGCGTCCTCCGGCATTGTTTCCGCCACCGGGACAAGCTGCACATTGCCCGTACCGGGGACGGAAATCGGGTCGCTGCCGAAGTCGGTCAGGCGAATCGTGCCGACCGCCTCCCCGTTCTGCATGACGGTAAAATCGCCCGTGAATTTCCGGGATTCATACGTTCCCGCGCTTGTGGCATACATGCCCAGAAAATCCACTTGCAGCATCGTCAGCTCCGATGCCGCAGCCGCGGGGAGCAGCATCAGCAGCATTCCCAGCGTGAGCAGGAGTGACAGAAATCGCTTGCCAAGCATCCTCATCTTGCCTGTTCCTCCATCTGAATCATCCGCAAGCCGTGCGGAGTAAAGTCACAGAATAATCCATGTACTATGGTAAAGCAATCCGCCCGACTTGTCAACCATTCCGCGCATATTTTTACAATTGGATTGCTTTTCTGGTCGAAAATCAGCATGTTCCGGCAATGAAAAAGAAGGCTGACTTTTTCAGTCAGCCTTCCATGCGGATACTATTCCCAAATGAGAATGCGCCGAGATGCACCGCAAATGATTCGTTCTGGCTAACGCAAACGCCAGCATGGGAAAGGCGCAAGCAGATGGCACAGGCGAATGCAGGAAATCGTATCAGTTGCTGCCGCCCATCAGCAGGGTCAGCATGCTCTCCGGCAGACTCATCAGCAGGGTCATGGGCAGGTTCTGCAGGTTGTTCATCACCTTGACGAACCACGTCTGGAACTCACTGTCCGTCATCGCGCCCAAATCCTGCGCCTTGCTCACGTCCAGCGCGTCCTTCGCGTCGCAGGTGCGGGTTTCCGCCGTGATGGTCACAACGTCCAGACCCATGAAGCGCACCAGCACATCCACCTTGCGGACGCCCTGTTCGCCGTCCATCGTCGTAGCGGTCGTCACCACAACGCCGAAGCCCTGCTCGACACCGTCCACCGTTTCCTTGATTTCCACATCAACAACGCTGCTGTCCGTGCCGACGCCCTTGCCGCTGACGTTGATTTCAACGGAGTCTTCGCCAGCATAGGCGGTCAGGTTCGCCGTGAAGTTCTCCAAGTCGCCTGCGAAGGTCAGCGTCGCCGCGGTATCTTCCGCGCTCTTGATGGTCACAAGCCACGTCGCCACGCCGTCCGCCGTGTTGCGGGTCATCGTGAAGGAGATCGGCAAGGGTTCTTCGCCGCCGTTGTTGATCTTCACCGAAGCCGTCATGCGAACCAGCTCGCCTGCTTCAGTCATCCAGTATTCATAAACGATGTCATCCGCGTAGAGATCTGCTTCATCAAGTTCTTTCAGCAGGTCGTCCCAGCTCGTGTCAGCAGCGGAAAAAAGCGCATCCATGTAAGCACCGACGCTCGGAACGCTGTGGATCATTTCCATCAGGGCTTTCGTCATCTCGACGATCTTTTCCGGCGGAACGGTGACTTTGACGTAGCTCTTCGCCGCGTCGCAGTCGCCGGGCTGCTCGGTCACTTCTGCCATTTCTTCACCGGACAGTATTTCGTTCATCATGGTCATGAACGCCGTGGTGTCCGCCTGCGTCAGTTCTTCCATGAGCTGCTCTTCCGTCATGCTGCTCAGGTTCGCCGCTGCTTCCATCAGGGCAGTGTATTCCGCATTGCCGCTCAGCTGTTCCTTCGATTCTTCAATCGCCTTGTCGATCTCCTCGTCGCTCTGACCGGACATCTTCATCGTCGCGCGGAGGGCTTTTTCCTTGATGGCTTCCACGTCCTTGCTGTTCACAGCAATCACGCCGCCCAGCAGCGCGCTGGACACATACATCAGCTGGTTTTCTTCCGCAGCAGTCGTCAGCGATGCCATACCCAGCACGCTCTTGCCGCTCAGGTTGAGGTCAAAGCCAGCTTCGTCGCCCTGCTGATAGCCGGTCAGGGACAGCGCCGCCAGCAGGTCGTTGATGGCGGCCATCGCGGCGTCATCCCCGCCCAGCGCCGCCACGAGGTCAGCGTTCAGGTCGTGGATGGTAATGGTGGTTTCCTGACGCGCGGCATTGTCCCACACGCTGTTTTCCGCCATCGAGGTCAGGGGCATCGCCAGCATCATGATGCTGAGCAGTACCGCAAGCAATTTCTTCATGGGTTTTCCTCCTTGTTATTTGGTTTCCCTTTTTCTTTATAGCGAACACTGCGGGGCAGTGATGCTTTCGGTTGATGTTAGTCGGCGTTATCCAAAATGATGGTGCTGCTCGGCAGCGTCGTCGTACCGTCCATGAGCTGCCGCACGCTGTTCGGCAGATTCATCAGGATGCGCGGCAGAATCTTCGAAATGCTCGTCGCCAAGGTCAGCATGTAGGCGTTGAAGCGCGCGCTGCTGATTTCGCCCAAGTCCAGCACGTCGCCGTCGGACAGCAGGGGGCGCTGTTTGCACGAAAAGGTCGTCGTGTAGATGGTCAAGCCGACTTCACCGCCAGACAAGAGCCGAATTCTCGACTCCCGATATACACTGCTGCTCGAACCAGACGTAAACACGCCGAATTGTATGCCGCTGTCCGTGCCGTTCGCTTCGGAGGTCGTGCGCACCTCTACATCGACCCTCCCGCCCCTGCGGTTCGGCTCAACCGTCAGCGAAATCGTCGTCTGCGTCTGGTCATCCGGCATAAGCACCAGTTCGGCATTCTTTTCACCGATGGTGAGGCGTCCCGTCGTGCTGTTCTCTTCCTTTTCCAGCGTCCAGTCGTACTGCAAGCCGTCCGCCAGCGTGTTCCGGTTCAGCGTGAACGTGACGGGCTTCAGGATTCCCTCGGTCGGCTCCACTTCGGACATTCTTTCCGCCCAGTCCGGGAGCGCGGAATAGTTCACAATCAGCTTGACAAGCTGCCCCTGCGCATCCGTGTACAGCGTCACCTGCGCGTCGCTGTACAGCATCGTCTGCTGACGCACCTGCGCCGCCCAGTCGATTTCCTGCGGCACATACTCTTCCGTCGTCGTCTGCGACATGAACTGCATCAGATTGTCATAATCCGCCGCCAAATCCGCGAAGTTCTGGACGACAGGCACTTGCATCGCCGTTTCCAGCAGAATTGCCAGCCGATTGACCAGCTGTTCGTTCGTCAGCGTGAACGTACACACCTGTATCGCCGGGTCACAGCCTTCGAGCTGCTCCGTCACAGGGTCAATCGTCATGGACGGCTGATATTCCGCCAAGCGGCGCTGCATCTCCGTAAAGTCAATCGCCGCAAGGCTGTTCAGCACTTCTTCCGCCTGCACGTTTTCCGTGAAGAGGGGATTTTTGAGTACCTTCGCCATCATTGCGCCCATCTGTCCCAACTGCGCAATCTGCTCCGCGTAGTACCCAGAGGATACCGTCTTGTTGATGACTTCCGCCGTAAGACCGCGCTGGCTGAGCTGCTGGCGGTACACCAGCTCCCCGAAATGCTGCATGTCCTCTTCGAGGTTCAGATACAGCGTCTCGCCCAGCAGGTCACTACTGACATAGACATCCGCGCCGCTGAACTGCACGGCATAATCGACAATAGGCTGGTCGTTCAGCGTCACCTCATAGGCGGCTGACGTTGTCCCCTGCTGATAGACTATCACCCGCAGGGCATCCAGAAAGTCATTGACGGCTTTCTCCTCCGCTTCGTCGATGTCCGCCCCCAGCACCTTCGCATTGAAGTCTTTCAGGAAAATGACTGTCCTTGTCGCGCCGGGCGCCGTCTCCTCCGCCACTCCGCCCATCGGCACCAGCATCGCCAGCGTCAGCAGAATCGCAAGCAGCTTCTTCATGGTGTATTTTCTCCTTTGGTCGTTTATTCCAGCGTCATCAGCCCTGAAAAGAGACTGCGCACGCTGTTCGGCAGCAGGGACATTGCGTTCGACACGCTCAGTACCATCCCCGTCATATAAGCCTGCATGAACGCGGTCAAGCGCTCGTCGCTCATTTCGCCAAGGTCGTAGATTTCGTCGCTTTCGGACAACAGCGGCTCCGCCTCGCACGGATACGTCTCCGCGACAATCGTCAGGATGCTCTGCCCCTGCTTCGCGAGCGTCATTTCCGTGTGCTGCTCCTGCTGCCCGTCGATGCACAGGTCATCGAAGCGGAACGTGAAGTCCGTCTGCTCTTCGTCCCGCCAGTTTGTTCCGCCGCTGCAAAGCTGCTCGGTGTCGTGCACTTCCATCAGCATGGTCGCGCCGTTTTCCGTCGCCGTGTTCGTCAGTCGGAACGTCATTCGCTCCTTGCTTTGCACCAAGTTCGGGCGTTCGGGGTCTGCTTTGGGGTCTACCGCGTAGGACACATCCACGCCATCCGCATTCAGCAGAATTTCCCATGCGGTGCTCTCGGTCGTGGTTTCCATCGAAAGGTGATACAGAACGCCCTCGTCGCTCGTCCTGCGGGTCAGAATCCCCGTTTCTTCTGCGCCTCCCGTGATTATCAGCTTGACAATGCCGCCGTCCGCGTCCAGATACGCCATCACCGGCACGTCGCCATCCATCGCGGATTCCACCAGCTGCGCGCAGAAAATGTCCGTCAAACCGCCCAGCACCTCATCGCCGAAGAACAGGTTGTCCAGCCCCGTCAGCGTTTCGCCAAGCACCGCGCGGCAAATGGCGATAAGCTGCTCTTTCGTCAGCGCGAAGGACAGCACCGTCACCGCCGGGTCGCAGTCGTCCGGCTGATTCGTCACGGTTTCCCGCGCCGTTTCCGGCAGACTTTCGTTGATGCGCGCGACCATTCTCGTCCAGTCGATGCTGCTGCCGATGCTTTCCAGCAGCTCCGGCGGGGTCTGCGCAAGCGCGGGCAGCAGGTGCTGCATCCGGCGATAGCCCTGCTGCATCGACTGATTCGCAGCCGCGACGGGCAATTCGCCCAAGTCCACATTCATCAGCTGGCAGAATGCCGTAATCGCGCGCGGCAAATCCTCGGCGACATTCAGGTACACCGTATTGCCAGAAACCGAAGTGCCGATGTAGAGGTCGTCGCCGTTCATTTCCAGCGCAGCCCCCAGTACGGGCACGTCATGCAGCGTCATCTGGAATCCCGACATTTTCCCCATCGACCCCTGCGCGAGCACGTCGTTCTTCTGCAGCGTGAGCCGCATCATCGACGCATCATCCGCCGCATAAAGCTCGATGCTCAGCACGTCCAGTGCGTCCTGAATCGCCGTCAGCACATTCGCGTTCAAATCCATGCCGGACAGCGCCCGTGCATCGGCGGTCGTCACCCGAATCGTCGTCTTCGTCGCGCCGGGCGCCGTCTCCTCCGCCACTCCGCCCATCGGCACCAGCATCGCCAGCGTCAGCAGAATCGCAAGCAGCTTCTTCATTCGTCAGCCTCCTTGACATTCGGTTGTGCGCTTTTCAGCATTCCATTACCATTATATCAAAAAAAACACCTGTTGCAAGCGAATATGCGCAAGTTTTACAATTCCGTGCCTCAAAGATGCAAATTTGCGCCTGAAAGCGCAGCTTCGCGGAAAAATGCTTGATGCCGTCATGCAAAATTTCTGTGAATGGCGCAAAAGGCCGTTTTCCCCTCTTGTGAAGCGCGAAAAAATATGCTACAATAGATAGAGTATTCCGGATTACTGAAAGGAGCTAATTCGCATGGAATTTCTGACCAAGCTTTTGGGCATCGCCACCGCCGTTGCGGAAACCACCACCACCGGTGCGGCCGACCCTGCCGCCGTCACCACGGATTCTGCCGCTGGCGGCATTGTCGGTATCCTCTTCAGCCTTCTGCCGCTGCTGCTGGTTTTCGTCCTGATGTACTTCATGATGATTCGCCCGGAGAAGAAGCGCCGCAAGAAGGAGCAGGACATGCTCGCGTCCCTGAAGAAGGGCGACCGCGTGTGCACCATCGGCGGCATCTACGCCACCATCGAGAGCATCAAGGACGACACCATCACCCTGAGCGTCGGCAAGGGCGACCAGACGATGGTTGTTGCGCGCTGGGCAATTCGCTCGGTGGAAGATGTGACCATCGAAAACGAGACCGAATCCCTGAACTAATCGCAAAATTCCCGGCTTCGTGCCGGGTTTTTTTTTGTGCCCGATTTTCCCGCCGCGCATATGCTGGGAGTGAACAGCTCACACGATGGGAGGAATCGCCATGAATCAGCGTCCGAATTGCTGCCGTCCCATGCCGCCGCAAGCGCCTTGTCCGTCCAGACCGCCTTGCCCGCCGAACCCCGCTTGCCCGTCTTGTCCGCCGACGCAGAAGGGCGTTTTATTGCCGCGAATCCTCGCCAGCGGGCGGGAGTGGCAGCGCCGCGCGTGTGTGGCGCTGTACGTCGGCGGTTTGCCGGAGGATGCAAACGGGCGACTGCAGCTCGTCGGCGTTACGGCGTGCGGTGACGCGGATTGGGAGATTGCGCCGTACCAAGAACCGCGCCCATGCGGCTGCCGCGGATGCCGACCATCTCGACCCGCGCCGTGCCTTCTGCGGGTGAATATTCCGATTGTTTGCCAAGTGCAGGCGGAGTGCGGGCAGGTTTTGCGCGGCGAAAGTGTGCTGACAACGGATGTTGCGCTGCCGATTCGCTGTGTGCAGGCGGAATGCTGGCGCAACCAGATGATGGTGCTGCCGTGCGTTCGGCTGATTGACGGCGGCGCGCCTGTATGTGCGGATGACTGCCGTCCCCCTGTGTTTGATTGCACGATTGAACTGCTTGTCGAAGCCTACATGACGCGATGGGAAGCGTGCGGCAGCCCTGCGCCGACTTGTCCGGATTTGCCGCTATTCCCCCCGCCGCCGTTCGGGTGACAAGGGCGTTGGAAGACCCAAGGGGCTTTGCCCCTTGACCCCAGCAGGGACGCTGTCCCTGCACCCTG
>OMCF01000583.1_pt1 | contig 14139 bp, 12 predicted proteins | sample 1673791 | NCBI WGS metagenome assembly OMCF01 (sample SAMEA103958127, study PRJEB25191) | human gut metagenome | biome: human-associated habitat [ENVO:00009003]; feature: intestine environment [ENVO:2100002]; material: feces | place: Germany | collected 2013/2015
TCGTAACACCAAGTCCAACCTGCTTTGCGTTGATACCTCCAATTCCGGCAGCCGCATTTCCGCCAGATGCGTTGGATGTTGTCTGATACATAATCTCACTGAATGTTACAGAAGAAGATTTAAATGCTTCTGTATTAACGTTTGCGATGTTATTACCAATAACATCCATTCTTGTCTGATGTGTCTTAAGACCAGACACAGCAGAGTAAAGTGATCTCAACATAATTTTTTATCCTCCTAAGTAACTGAGGCGGTATTATTTCTTCTGTCATTCAGAAATAAAAATAGCTTCCATAAGGTCCAGCTACATTATTACCGCACCATCAATATTTGTAAACACATTACTGTTTGTTTCACCCTGTTCCATAGCTGTTATAACAGTCCTATTTGGAACATTAACGATAAATGCCAGATCATCCACAAGTACAAGCGACTCATTCACGCCCTTATTGTCAGCTTCTTTAACGGCATTTTCCAATCTTTCATTCTGTTCGGCAGATAACGTGATATTTCTATCATTAAGTCTCATCGATGCATGCTTTGAGAACTTGATCCCACTCTGGTCTGTTGTCTGCTTTTCTTTTAAAATCTCTTCAAAAGATTTCTGCGATGACTGTAATCTATCTCTCGAACTGCCATTTAAATACTGCTGTGTAAACTGTTCTATCGAGGAAAACTGATTTGATATTTTATTCATATTTTTCTCCTTTATACAGTCGTATTTGTATTTGTTCCCGCAGTGTCTGAGTCTGTGCCATCTGAATCTGTTGTATCTGTTCCGTTTCCATCAGTTTTATCCGATGGATCATCACTTTTTTCCAGAGATTTTATCTTATCTTCGTATATAATAAGCTTTGAGTAATCATCTTTGCTTATAAACTGCTTTTCATAATCAGTAAGACCATCATACAGTTTTCTTGCCTTTTCAATAATTTCCTTTGTATCAAGAGTAACATCATCCACTTTTGGAAAACTTGAAATAAGACCTTTAAATGTTCCCGACTTAACTATAGCATCATAATATTTATCGGTTGAAACTGAATATAGATCTGAGTATGAATATGTTTTATCATTTATAGATAATTTTATCTCGCCATCTTCGTATGTTACGAAGTCTACTTCTCCGCTTGTATATCCCAAATCAGAAGATTTATCTACAACAACTACTTCTTTTCCCACAAGTGCTAAAGCTGCCGATTTCTGGTCTTCTGTATAACTTGAAGACAATGAATCTTTCATGGAAAGAGTAGCCTCAAGCTGTGAGAACGTAGCCAGCTGCGCAACGTAATCTGTGTTGCTTGTAGGTTCAAGTGGATCCTGATACTGCATTTCAGCACACAGAAGCTGTAAGAAATCATCATAATCAAGATTTGCTCCCTTGGCTGTAATCTCTTTTCTAGATGATTTAGGTGTTGTATACTTAGGATCAAGCTGTCCGTTTACAACATTAGCTGTTACTGCCATATTTTCTCCTTTCTTATGCCATAAAGTCAACAGAATTTCCGTTATCATGCATTATCTGCGCAACAAGGTTTTCTTCTTCTGTCATTATACCCGACATCTCGTCAAGCGACGACATATTTATATTTTTGCGGGTACTTTTAAAGCTTCCGCTTTGTTCCTGTTGTTTTTGTTCTTTTGAGCTGTTCTGTTCAAGATTCTGTTCAAATTCATGTGAAGCAACAGTTACTTCTACTGCATCAACTTTAACACCTGCCTGACTTAGAGTTTCCCGTAAGTTTCCAAGCTGAGATTCAAGTGCTTCCCTGACAACTTCATTCATCACCATCATATGTGCTGTGATCTGACTGTTTTTCTGTGATACATTCACATAGATCTTTCCAAGATTTTCAGGATTAAGCTGCATTTCCATCGATGTTTCATCCGATGTCATCGAAACTTTAAGCTGCTCTGTGACCTGCTGTATGATATCAAGTATATCAACTTTTCCAGACGCTTGTGATACGGCACTAAACGGTGTTTCTGGAATCTGCACATTACGGATTCCATTATCGACAGTAAATGTTGCTTTACCAGCGTTATTATCTGATACTTTTTCTTCTGTGTTTCCATCAGCAGAATCTGAATTACCATCTGCATACTGCCCTGCTTCTGATCCATCAGTTGTTTTATCTGTTACAACAGTCACAATATCGTCATCCGTTGCAGGCATTTCATCAGTCTGGTTATCTGTATCCTGTATTTTTTCAGATACAGATTTTTCTGTCTGAACCTGTTCCGAAACTACAGTTGTTTTGGATGCAGCTTCTTCACTTTGCGACACATTTTCTGCTATTTCTGATATATCAATACCAGAATTTTCATCTGATGATCCATTATCCGGTTCTGTCACAGCTTCCATAACAGATATGATTTCATCCATCTGTTCTGAATCTATATCACATACCTGTGCTATCTCCTGTTTTACAGAAGACATACTTAACATAAGCTGCTGGAAATCAGGATCAACGATCATATCTGTAAGATCAAGACTGCCTTTTATCTCAGATACGAAATCGGCAAGATTTTGTGGATCCAATAAATCCATGAATGTAAAACCAAGCTGTTCCATAACTGATTCTATTTCTTCATCACTGATATCAAGCTGTTCTTTTATAATATCTTTAATGTTATCTGCTTTCGCATCAACCTGTGATACAACGTCTGAAATCTTATCATTTATGTCAGATTTTCTTGCAGCTGGCACACTATTATCCTTAAATCTGATATCAGAATAAGTATTGTCCGCTTTTGTGTCCGAGAACTGTTCTTTTGCGCTGCCGTTATTTATCATCCCCGAGTTTGCTTTTCCGAGAATATCTCCAAACAGCTGCTGGATTCCTGATGTTTTGCCAGCTTTGCTTTTGGCTTTTGATGCAGTATTTTGAATCTGTCCATTCTGAACATTGCCTATACTGTTTGTTCCCTGCAATCCATTTCCTCCTTTCCTTAAGATTTACGAAGGATTCATAATCTTTGTGATCTTCGCAGCATTATCAGAATTCATGGCTCCAAGGATATTTGCCCTGGAATCAGAATCCATAGCCCCAAGAATTTTTGCCACAAGATCAAAATTGTCAGTCATGCTGTCAAATATAGCTGCGGCCTCCTTAGGTTTCATAGATGCATATGTATTTGCATAATCAGTGACCTTCTGGTCATCCTGGAGCTGTTGAACTACCTGTTTATATAAGACTTCCGCATTTTCCGAGTCTATGCTTTCATAATAAGCCTTATATTCTTTTATATCGGGAGCTTTATCCGAAAATACAACCTCCTCATAATACTTTTGCTTTTCTTCCTCAAATGCCGCCTGATCTTCCTTATAAGTACTAAGATCTGCAACCTGTGAATTCAGATCATCGATTGTCTGTGAATCTTCTGCCACCTGGCTGTTTGCTGCATCAAGCTGTTTTTCAAGTTCTTTTATCTGTTCTACAGCATCTCCTACATTGCTGTACTGTCCTGATTCAGACTCAGTAGATACAATTTCATCTGAAGCCGGGAGTATTTTATTTATCACCGGTACATCTTTAAGTATAGGCTGAAGTACTGAGGAGCCAAATCCTCCAACATCAGCTTTTATAAGTAAGGCAATTATTCCCAGCCAGATCACTATGATAAGAAGTGTTACCAACACAAGAACAACTTTATTTCCGCCTTCAGTTTCTTCATTTTCTTCTGCATTTTTGTTCTTTTCTTTTTCTTTTTCAAGTTTTTTTTCGAGTTTCTTTTCTTTACGGCTCTTTTTATTATTCTCAGCTTTATCTGCTTTTTCCGTTTTCTTAGCCTCGTCCAATTCTTTATCGTCAGCCATGATATCTCCTTACCATCAGTTATTATATGTAAAACTTACAAGTTCGTCTATTTCCTTTGCTTCTGTAGCTTTTAATTCCTTTTGGAAATCCTCAAATGCTTTTTCCTTCAGTTTTTCGTGTGTCTTGCGTTCTATCATAACATCACTCAAAAGTTTTCTTTTTATTTCAAGCTCATCCTGAGCTTTTTTCACCTCCAACATCTGGCTTCTTATAATAGTCTTCATCGTATTAACGTCTTTTCTTGCATTCGAAATTTTAACTACATTTATTTTATCAGATGGTGAAAAAGTGTGAAACAATTCGTCAAAAGCTGTAAGAAGTTGTTGTTTTTTTCTTCTATATTTTGACAAAGTATTTCGGCATCCTTTCTTATAATTGCAATATGTATTTCATAGAGATGTTTTTCGAGCAATGGGTGATGGGGATCATACAACTCATCTTGCTTGGAACAATCTTAAAAAAGAAGATGGAATACTTAAGAATGTTGTATTCAGCAGGAATCGGAAGTTTTTTTGGATGTCTGATCCTTGAATTTTGTAGTAAATATCATACGTTAAGTTTTTTGATGATAGAACCAGTTTTGATCATAACGATAAAAGCAGCGTATGGCGTATCTGTGAAAAAGGCAGGAACTTACAGTTTGTATGCATGGATTCTTGCATTTGTAAGTGGAGGAATTTTTACAGTGATAAGACAGCACTTTTCATTGCCGTGGATCATATGTGCATTATCCACTATGTTTTTCCTAAGAAGAGTGTATGAGCTGCTCGGAAAAGATCTGCTGGAGAAGCAAGGAAACTTTTATGAGGTTGAATTTATATGGAATCATACAAAAGTTTGTGTATGTGGTTTTGTAGATACAGGAAATTTTTTATATGATCCGATCAGTCATCTCCCAGTCTGTATTCTGGAGGAAGAAGCATTCAAAAGGTATTTTCATCATTCATTAGAGGAATTCATCAAAAAGTATGAAACGGATAAGATCCGTCTGATTCCTTATCGAAGCATTGGAAAAGAAGGGGGCATCATGACGGCAATCTTTGTCAGTGATCTCAAGATCGTTGAGGAAAAACGAAGGATAGAAGTACCACATGCAGTCATTGCAGTTTCCAAAGTTTCCCTTTCAAAGTGGGGACAATATGAAATACTGCTGCATCCGGACTTGATAAAAAATGGGAGGTAATGTCGTGTTAAAGTTAAGCTTGGTAAGTAGAAAGAGAACATTTTTTGCAAGAGGAAATGAGATTCATTATATTGGAGGAACAGAAATCCTTCCAGCACCACTTGATGCGGTGGAAGAACAGAAGATGATCCATATGCTCGGAACATCAGCACAGGAAGAAGCAAGATCAAAGTTGATCGAGAGAAATTTAAGACTTGTCGTGTACATAGCAAAGAAATTTGATAATACTGGAATTGGTGTGGAAGATTTAATTTCCATTGGAACGATCGGACTCATTAAAGCGATCAATACATTTAATCCAGCGAAGAAGATCAAACTTGCAACTTATGCATCCAGATGTATTGAAAATGAGATCTTGATGTATTTAAGAAGAAATAATAAGACCAAAATGGAAGTATCCATCGATGAACCACTCAATGTTGACTGGGACGGAAATGAATTGTTATTATCTGACATCCTTGGTACAGATGATGATATCATTTATAAAGATTCTATGGTTTATATTCCCGAAAAAGATGAAACTGAACCTGCACGAATCCTTACTACCATTTTTAAGGATGATGGCGAAAAGTTTTTTGAATTGACGGTAGCGACCCCTTCTATAGAAAAAGATGATTTGAAAGATGCTATGGCAGGTTGGATGATTTTTCTTTATATAGCTTTATTACTGACTATAATTGTTATTAATGTGTGGGTGTTTTATCGAAATATGCGTCCTCTTTATGTATTGCTTCATTGGTTGGATAAATATCGTATCGGTAAAGGAAACGAGCCTTTACAAAATAATACCCGGGTTTCAGAATTCAGAAAATTGAATGAGGCGGCTGTTCGTTATGCAGAGCGCAGTGAGCAGATGTTCGAACAGCAAAAACAATTTATTGGTAATGCATCTCATGAGATGCAGACACCACTAGCTATTTGTCGTAATCGGTTGGAGATGCTGATGGAGGATGAAAATCTTTCAGAAAGCCAATTGGAGGAGTTGATGAAAACCCATCAGACTTTGGAGCATATAACGAAGCTGAACAAGTCTTTGTTATTGCTTTCGAAGATAGAGAACGGTCAATTTATGGATACTACCCAAGTAGAAGTGAATAAATTATTGAGGCAATATCTGGAGGACTATAAAGAAGTGTATCAATATCGTGAGATCATAACAAGTGTAGAGGAAGAAGGTATTTTCTATCTTACGATAAATGAGACACTGGCAGTGGTGTTGCTTACCAATTTGTTGAAGAATGCTTTTGTGCACAATATAGACGGTGGACACATCCGGATTGTCATTACTCCCCACAGTGTGATGTTTTGCAATACAGGGGCGGCACAACCACTGGATGCCCAGCGTATTTTTGAGCGTTTTTATCAAGGAAAGAAAAAAGAAGGCTCAACCGGTCTAGGCTTGGCAATAGCAGATACGATATGTAAAATGCAGGCTCTCAGGCTTTGCTATGAATATAAGAGTGGGGAGCATTGTTTTATACTTTATACATCCACTCATAATCAATGAAAAAAAATCGTGTTTTTTTCAGAATTTCAAATTCTTTTCAGAATCTCCCTTCATATTTGCATCAGAAAACAGAATGTAGAACCAAATAAAAAAAATGACGATTATGAAAAAGGTATTATTATTGTTAGTGTGCTTATTTACGTTGCAAACAGTGGTATGGGCGGATGATGACAAACCTATTCAAGTAAACCAATTGCCTCAGACTGCACAAACTTTTATCAAAACTCATTTCCCCAATAACAAGGTGGCGATGGCTAAAATGGAAACAGACTGGTTTGATAAAAGCTATGATGTGATTTTTACCAATGGAGACAAATTGGAATTCGATAAGAAAGGGGTTTGGACAGAAGTGAATTGCAAATACAGCGCTGTACCTGTCGCTGTGGTTCCTGACGCGATAAAGAAGTACGTCACTACGAATTATCCCGATGCCAAGATGCTCAAGATCGAGAGGGACAAGTATGATTATGAAGTGAAACTTTCTAATGGTTGGGAGATAAAGTTTGATATGCAGTTCAATGTGATTGATATTGACAATTAATTATTAGTTATAGATCTGAAGTGTGGTTTATGTGAATAAACTGAAGCTTTGCAGGCCGTTTCTTGTTCCATGAAGAAACGGCCTGTCTTTTTTATTGATTTTAATAGCATAGTAATTCTGCCGACACGATCTTGTAATAGATAACATGGATATTTGCATAGTTTTAATAATAAAGATATGCATCTAAGAACGTATTATCCTACAGTGGTTTTATCGGATATCCATCTGGGAACCTCTCATTCCAAAACAATTGAAGTCAGTAACTTTCTGAAATCTGTCAATTGTGACCGTCTGATATTGAACGGAGACATTATAGATGGTTGGCATTTGCGTAAGGCAGGTACTAAGAGGTGGCAAGCAAAACATACTGATTTCTTTAAGGTTATCATGAAGATGATGGAGAACTTCGGTACTGAAGTAATTTATGTGTGTGGCAACCACGATGATTTTCTGGACAGCTTGGTCCCTATGACATTCTATAACGTAAAAATCGTCAAAGAATACATCCTTGAAACACATGGAAAGCGTTATTATGTGACACATGGCGATATATTCGACCGGGTTACTACGCAGATGAAATGGTTAGCCCGGTTGGGCGATGCAGGTTATACATTCCTCTTATGGGTGAACCGCTTTTATAACCAATATCGTACTAAGCGGGGGAAACCGTATTATTCTCTGTCACAGGCCGTCAAACAAAAAGTAAAGTCGGCTGTTTCCTATATATCGGACTTTGAGAAAGTATTGGTGGAGTTTGCACGTGTACGTAAATGTGACGGAGTGATTTGTGGTCATATCCATCATCCGGCTAATACCTATTATGATGGTATTCATTATCTGAATTCGGGCGATTGGGTGGAAAGCCTTTCGGCACTGACTGAGGATGCGGACGGGAATTGGAATATCATGGAATACCATCATGTACTAGCTGATGAGAATGAAGATAATAAAGAGTTTACCCTAATACATACAGCCTCATGAAATTTTTATTTATAGTACAGGGTGAGGGGAGAGGACATCTTACTCAAGCCATTACGTTGGAGGAAATATTGCGCCGGAACGGTCACGAAGTAGTGGAAGTACTGGTAGGTAAAAGTAGTTCGCGCCGCTTGCCGGGATTTTTCAATCGTAATATCCATGCTCCGGTAAAACGTTTTGTCAGTCCTAATTTTCTGCCTACACCAGCTAACAAACGGGTGAGTTTGATGCGGAGCGTGGCGTATAATCTAGTGAAACTTCCTGTGTATATCAATAGCATTAACTACATTCGTCAGCGTATCGAGGACAGTGGTGCGGATAGGGTTATCAATTTCTATGAATTGCTGACCGGACTGACTTATTTCCTGTTCCGTCCCTCTGTTCCGCAAATCTGTATAGGGCATCAATATCTGTTCTTGCATAAAAGTTTTGAATTTCCAAAGGCTGATAAAGTAAGCTTGGCTCTTTTGAAGTTTTTTACCGTATTGACCAGCTTGGGGGCGAAGGAACGTTTGGCTCTTTCTTTTCGTCACATGAACGATGATCCTCAGAATCATATCCGTGTGATTCCTCCCTTGTTGCGTAGGGAAGTGACTTTACATGAACCTTATTCCGGTGACTATATACATGGCTATATGGTTAATGCGGGTTTCAGTGAAAATGTAATGAAATGGCACAGGCAACATCCCGGGATACCGCTTCGTTTCTTTTGGGACAAGTGGGAGGAGGAACCGGTGAAGAGAGTGGACAATACATTGAGCTTTTATCAACTGGATGATGTGGAATTTTTGAGGCAGATGGCGGGATGTAAGGCTTATGCCAGTACTGCCGGATTTGAATCGGTGTGCGAGGCCATGTATTTAGGCAAACCTATTCTGATGGTTCCTGCTCATATAGAACAGGACTGTAATGCATATGATGCCGAAAAAAGCGGTGCGGGTATCATTTCCTCAGATTTTAATTTGCAACAGTTGCTGGAATTTGCGAAAGATTACCACCCCAATCGTGATTTTGTGTATTGGGTACGTGGAGCTGAATATACTTTGTTGAATTTGTTAGAGAGTGATTCTTCCAATTATCAACAAGTTTTATTTAATGAGATGTATTTGGTTGAAGAGTTTATTTGATTTTCTTATAAAAACTCTCTTTAAGTCATGGCTGTATGCGTCGGCTGTGACTTTTTTATTGTTATTGATTTGTAGTTATATTGACATGTTATTGTAATGTGTATGACGTATTTTTGCTAAAAATATTAAAACCGTATGGAGAAGAAGAAAAAGGAAGATAAATATTATCTGCCGAGAGATATCAGTTGGATGTATTTTAATCGTCGCATTTTGCAGGAAGCCATGAAAGAACGTGTTCCTATACTGGAACGGTTGAGCTTTTTAGGAATTTACTCTAATAATTTGGATGAATTTTTCAGAGTACGTGTAGCTACTCAAAGCCGGGTGGCCGAGTGCGAAGATAAAGCGGCGCATTCTGAACGGGAAGAAGTATTGAAACTGATTAGACAGATAAATAAACTGAACAACAGGTACTCTAAAGAATATGAAGGTGCGATCAAGCAGGTAACGGCAGAATTGGAGAAAGAAAATATTTGTTTAGTCAATCATGTACAACTGGATGAGGAACAACAGTTATTTGTCGATTCTTTTTATCAACAACGGCTGAATGGGTTTATTAGTCCTGTCTGGCTGAAATCAGTAAAACAACTGGGTAACGAAGCGGATGAAAATATCTTTTTGGCTGTAAAGATGAGGAAAGAAGGACATAAAGTTGGAGAATATGCAATTATAGAGCTGCCTGTAGCACAGGCAGGGCGTTTTATCCGTCTGCCGGATAAGGATGGTAAAAATTACCTGATGTATTTGGATGATGTGGTACGCTATTGTTTACCATTGATATTTCATGGTATGAACTATAAACATTTTGAAGCGTATGCTTTCAAGTTTACCAAAGATGCGGAGATGGAGATAGACAATGATCTGCGTAACGGAATGATGCAGAAAATTTCTAAAGGAGTAAAGAGTCGCAAACGAGGTGAGCCTTTACGGGTTATTTATGATGCCAGTATGCCTAAAGATCTTTTAAAACGTGTCATGAACAAGTTGAATCTGGATAAGTTGGATACAGTATTGGGCGGTGGAAAATATCATAACCATAAGGACCTGATGCGTTTTCCAGACTGTGGCCGGAAAGATTTGAAATACCCTGAATGGACTCCTGTTTTGAAAAATGAGCTTTCGGGTAACGTTGGTATGTTGGAGCTGATTCGTAGGAAAGATCGTTTTATTCATGTGCCTTATCATAGTTTCGATTCTTATATCCGTATATTGCAGGAAGCGGCGATTAATAAAGAAGTAAAAAGTATCAAGACAACCCTCTATCGTTTGGCTAAAGATTCGAAAGTGGTAAAAGCATTGATTAATGCGGCACGCAATGGAAAGAAAGTAACAGTAGTTATTGAATTGCTGGCACGTTTTGACGAGGCTTCCAATATAGATTGGTCAAAGAAAATGCAGGATGCCGGTATCCGTGTGATATTTGGGGTGGAGGGACTGAAGGTACACTCTAAGATTACCTATATATCCATGAAAACAGGTGCGGATATAGCTTGTATCAGTACAGGAAACTTTCATGAAGGTAACGCCCGTATGTACACTGATTATATGTTGATGACGGCTGCTAAGAATGTGACGCGTGACGTGAGTTTGGTCTTTGATTTTATAGAACGCCCTTATTCTCCCGTTCGCTTCAAAGAACTGTTGGTATCTCCTAATGAGATGAAGCAAAAATTTAGCCGTCTTATTAATGAAGAAATTAAGAACAAGCAGGCCGGAAAACCTGCTTACATTTTGATAAAGATTAATCATATTACTGATCCGGTAATGGTGAAGAAACTGTATGAAGCATCTTCGCATGGTGTTCGGATAGACTTGCTGGTTCGTGGTAATTGTTCACTGATTACGGGAGTGCCGGGAGTGAGTGATACAATTCGTATCAATGGCATCATAGACCGTTATCTGGAACATTCGCGTATTTTTATTTTTGCCAATGGTGGTGATGAGAAAATGTTCATTGGTTCGGCTGACTGGATGCCGCGCAATTTGGATAACAGGGTGGAAGTGATTGCTCCCGTTTACGATCCGGAAATAAAGGCAGACTTGAAGCGGGTAGTGGAATATGGTTTGAAAGATACTCTGCAAGGACGGGTGGTGGACGGAACAGGAGAGAATCGTCCTTGGATATCGGAAGATAAGACAGCTTTCCGTTCGCAGGAGGAATTATACAAATATTATTTAAATGAAAACAGAATAAAGGATTAAGATGGGAAAAGTGAATTATGCTGCTATTGATATTGGTTCTAACGCTGTGCGCCTTTTGATAAAAAGCATTGACAGGGAGGCTGTGCAGGAGAAAAAAATTAAAAAAGTGATGATGCTTCGCGTACCCCTACGACTAGGGTTCGATGTTTTCTCCATAGGTGAATTGTCCGAGAAGAAAGCGGATAAGCTGAGACGTTTGATGAAGGCTTTCCGTCAGTTGATGAAAATTTATGATGTGGATGATTACAGGGCATGTGCTACTTCGGCTATGCGGGACGCGCGTAACGGGAGGACGATAATCAAGAAAATCGAAAAGGATACAGGTATCCGCATTGAGATAATTGATGGTCAGGAAGAGGCTCGAATGATTTATAATAATCATATAGAGTGTATGGAAGACCGTCTGGGTAATTATATGTATGTGGATGTGGGTGGTGGCAGTACAGAGATTAATCTGTTGACTAACGGTGAGTTGGTATGGTCGGTGTCTTACAACATCGGTACGGTGCGTATGCTGAGTAATGCTGTTAAAGAAGGAACTTGGCAGCAAATGGAAGAAGAGCTTATGAAAGTGACGGAAGGTGTTGCCGCGATCAATATCATCGGATCGGGTGGGAATATTAATAAGTTGTTCCGCCTGGCAGATAAGAAGGATAAGAAGTTGCAACGTTTGCCGGTCAGTTCGTTGCAAACAGTCTATGATGTGTTGAAACCGCTGACTCCGGAGGAAAGGGTAGAGGCATTCAGTCTAAAGCAAGACCGTGCCGATGTAATTGTGCCTGCTGCGGAAATTTTTCTGAAAATTGCAGAAGTAGTGCATGCAGAATATATTTATGTTCCGGTCATTGGACTGTCTGATGGTATCATTGACAATCTGTATGCCAAAAGCCTTGAGAAAGAAATGAAAGCTGAATAAGCTTTCATTTTAATACTGTTTGTGTTGTACGGCTTCAAAAATATTCGCTTTTCTCTGATAAATTGTTGGAAATTAATAGTTGAAGTTCCAAAATTTGCTATATATTTGTAATCGTTAACAACTAACAAACAGAAATACCATGATGAACAAAATGTGCATGGCAGCTATAATAGCTGCTTCTTTGTATGCAGGGACTACTTTTGCCCAACCTGCCGCCGTAAAGAAAATCATTGAAACGGGCCAAACTGATAACCGGGTAATGCATCAGTTGGATATTCTCACCAATCGTTTTGGGGGAAGAGTTATTGGCTCGGATGCATATGAGAATGCAGCCGAGTGGATGATGCGTGAATATAAACGATGGGGTATTGATGTACGCTTGGAAGAAGCTGGAGAACTGCCGGTAGGTTTTAACCGTGGTCCATGGTTCGGACGTTTAATCGGGGGAGATCAGGCGATGGATTTGCATTTTGTCACTCCATCCTACACTTCAGGTACTAAAGGTCTGCAACGCGGGCATGTTTTGATAGAGCCCCGTACTCAAGAAGAACTAGACCGCATGAAACATCAGTTGAAAGGCGCTTGGGTGTTGATCTCAGGTGAAAATGTAGGTTGGCCTGTTGACCGTTCTGCTAAAGGAGATTCGTTGAGAGCTGCTATCAAAGCTGAAAATATAGAAATAGAAAAGCAGAATGCTGCCTTGATGGAAGAGAATTGGAGCAAAGGAACCAAACATGCCATGAAGCCTTTGCGTGAAATGCCGGGACTATTTTATAAAGAGATGTGTGAGGCAGGAGCACTTGGCTTTATTCAGTCGGCACCTGTACCTTTACGTGCTTTGTATGATCGTGCTTTATTAAATGATCCCCATACTACGTTTGATAATTTGCCCGAAGTCTGTGACATCAAATTGGATGAACATCAATACAAAATCATCAAGCAGATGGTGAAAGAACGCCGGAACTTCTGGCTGGAATTTGATATTCGTAATCATTTCAAACTAGGTCCTGTGAAATATCATAATGTCGTAGCATCCATTAAAGGTACTAAATATCCGGATGAATATGTTATTATAAGCGGACATCTTGATTCTTATGATGTGGCAACCGGTGGTATAGACTGCGGTACAGGTATTGGTCCTATGATGGAGGCTGCCCGTATGATTGCACTTTCCGGTGCAAAACCTAAACGTACTATATTGTTTGTGGCTTTTGCTGGAGAGGAATTTGGTTTGTTGGGCGCAAAATCTTATGTCAAGACTCACGCTAAAGAGTTAGGAAAGATTGCTAATCTATTCAATCGGGACGGAGGACCGACTCCTCCGGTGGGAATCTCCGTTCCTCAGGCTATGTATGATGATTTTGTGGAAGTGTGCAAGCCTGTGAAAGAAATCCGTGCGGATTATCCGTTTGAAGTAAAGGTAGCGAAACCTTTTAAACGTCCTACTCAAAGCGGTGGTACGGATGCCAGTGTTTTTGCAGTGGAAGGAGTGCCTACTTTTGGTTTCAATACACAAGACATAAAAGGATATAATTTCTCTTATGGGGAAATATGGCATACGGAACGTGATCTTTATACGAAGAATATACCAGAATACCAAGAGCATGCAGCTACGGTAACAGCAGTGGTTGCTTTGGGAATTGCTAATTTAAGTAAACAGTTATCTCGTGAAGGAATGCACAAAAAGTAGCGCAAATGTTCTTTTTTTCTTCTTTTAGTGGAATTATGTCGTTTTGATGTGTAAAAAATGTTAGCTTAAGTTCAATCTACTGAGATAATCTTTACCTTTGCTGCGCATATAAAGCAAAATGTAGGTAAACAAAAAACCTGCGATATTTGTTAATATAGAAAAGGTAAATTATCAAAT
>OMCF01000592.1_pt1 | contig 13992 bp, 10 predicted proteins | sample 1673791 | NCBI WGS metagenome assembly OMCF01 (sample SAMEA103958127, study PRJEB25191) | human gut metagenome | biome: human-associated habitat [ENVO:00009003]; feature: intestine environment [ENVO:2100002]; material: feces | place: Germany | collected 2013/2015
ACTCATGCGCCGCGTATGCCTTCATCTCCTCGAGGTCGATCTCGGGAAACGTTTCGGGAACGAAAAGCCCTCCATCTGCGGCGATGCCCTGAAGCACCGCGTGGGTGGAGGAAGCGGTGAGCTGCTCGTTTCTTGTGCTGTGGTAGATCATGGTAAAAAAGCCTCCGAAAAAACTTTTAAAATTGGGTCTTGCATTTCTGATATGGCTATGATACACTGTCCCCATCAAAAAAGCAAGTGTTTTTCTCTCGTGGACATAAAATATTTTTTTGTCACGCATGAAAAACCCTGCACACAATAACCAAAGCGAAAGAGGCAAGGACTATGTTGAAAGTGTTGAAAGTGATGTTAAAAAATCCCGATACTACACGAAATTTACAAAGTTGTAACTTTTAACATTAAAAAAATAGGTTTTCCACATTTTTGGATACAGGATTGTAACGGGGAAATTAGATTACATTCTGTATAATCCACATGTCAAGTGGTATTTTTTGCTTTTTTCAACATTTTTAATTTACAGAAAATGTTTTATAAAATCAAAAAAACAGGCACACCGCCGTGTACCTGTAAATTTCGTGTTAAATTGTCGGCTTTTAGTTTCTGAGAAGATGAATCGCCGTTTCAGCTTTCTCAATAATCCTCAAATCATTGTCATAGGAGCACATTTTTCGTGCCTGTTGCAAATCAACCCAAATATAACTGTCAATTTCCTCCTCCTGAATTTTGACATTATCCGTAAATGCCTGTGCAAGGAAAAAGACAACCCGTTTGCGAATTTTACCGAAAGGACAGTATTCGCTGATTTCACGAAAGCCCTTTTCAATCACGACATCAAGACCTGTTTCCTCTTTAATTTCACGGATTGCTGTCTGATGTTCGTTTTCACCGTCTTCAATATGCCCCTTCGGAAAGCTCCAATATCTGCCGTTGCTGTTCTTTACAAGCAGAATTTTCGTGTTCTGTCTGCTTTTGTAGAAGATAACCGCACCACACGACTTTTCGTAAAGGCACACAATGCTTTTCAACTTAATATTTTTCAGTTTTGAAAGCACCTGTCGCAGTTCGGGCTCATAAAACACCTCACCGTATTGTGAGATTATCGGACGCTCGCCGTCAAGACCGTCAAATTCGGCAACGGCAACCACAACGCCCTCAAAATATTCTGTTACGGGTTTGTGCGAAATCACATACGCACTTTTACAGCGTCCTGAAACGGAGGTAATTTGTGCCGAATACAGCTTATCGCTTATTTTTCCGAACACGCTCACCTTCACGCTGTCTGCTATCATCGGCATACACCTCCTTACAAGAATTTACCCGATATGATATCAGTTAAAAAGTCCGCTCATACTGTCAAGCTGAACCTGAGTGTTGGCACTCATTACACCGTTCATAAAAAGCACCTCGTTAATTTCGTTGGTTTTGCAGTAATCAACAAGATTATGTTTGAAATATCTGAAATCGATAACATGAACTTCTTCGTAGTTATTGGTGAGATACGGAACAAAAGCGTTGCCGTAGCTTTCCTTTACAACGGCAATCTTCTTGCCTGCCGCCGCATTTTTCGAAGCTGATTTCAGAACCGTGAGGGCATTATCACCCATAATAAACACACCGTAGGTGTTTGAACCGCCCTCTGCGGCTTCATAGTAGGGACTGTCATAGCTTGCGGAAGAACCGTCTGCCTGTGTGATATCCATTGTTACATTATAAGGGAATTTCCAATAACTTACCGTATCGCTGTCAAGACCGTCTGCCGAGTTGGTAAACGAGCCTGTAAAGCCGTCAATTTTCTGTTCCTTGCAATCATCAAGCGAAAGAACGGGCAAATCGTTTGTATCGGCAAATGCTGTGTAAGCATAGTAAGCACCAAGGCCTGTCCAATGGTGGTCGCTCTTAAAGTAGATGTAATCTGTATTATGTTCCGCAAGACGGTTGTAGCAGTTAATCGGAGTTACCTTGTCGGAAAGAGCCGCATAAGCTGCCTTGATGTTGTCAGCCTGTGAGGTTGACGGAGCGTCGCTGTCTTTGAGTCTTTGCGGAAGTCCCATTTCGGTATGGTTAGGAACAATCATATCATAAACCTTTACGGAACTGCCGAACTTGTCTGCAAAGCCGTTGATTGTCTGAGCATAGTTCTGCGCTCTTGCATCATCACTGCTGAACAATTCGTAGCCTATTTTGTTCCACACATAAATGCCGTATGAAAGAGTTCCTTTTGTATTGTCGTCCTTTATGCTCGGTGTCATAAAGTATGTAGGAGAAAGCTCGTCTGCTTTGTTAGCTTTCGAAGATTTTGCGGTTTCGTCGGGAGACGCCGTTGTGCCCACTGTTCCCGTGGGAACGCTTGCAAGGGCATCCTCCTTTGAACAACCCTTAAAAATTGAAGTTATAATAAAAATAATAACAAACAGAATTACCAATGCGCTCACAACGATAATAATTCTGTTTCTGGTTCTTCTTTTGTTTCTTCTTTTTACAGGTCTTCTGGCGGGACGCTGTGATGACGGTCTTGCGGCATAGCTTGCAGAACGGCGCTGTTGCTGTCTGCGACGATATTCACGGGAATCAATGCTGTCATCGAAATTATCAAGATCAAAATAATCGTAATCGTTTCTTCTGCTCATAGTGTTACTCTCCCAAACTGAAGATTTTTAAATTCAATTTGAATTCAATGAATTATATAAGTGTATTAATTACTCGCAGTGTACTCCTGTTTGAATCAAAGCAAGCCTTGCTCTGACCGTAAGGACATTATCATTTAGATTATACAACAGAAACTCATCAAAAACAATACAAAAAGCACAAAAAATACAATTTCCGTGAATTAACATTTACAAATGCAAAATAATAAATTACACATTTTTTGAATAAAATCGCAGTAAAAACAGTCAAATTTCTTGAACATATATGCAATTCGTGATAGAATTACAGGGTATGGAATTTTAAAAAATCCTTATCATCTTAAAAGGAGTTATTTTTATGGAATACAGGTTTTCCGACAGGGTTTCAAGCCTGAAGCCGAGTGCTATCAGAGAAATTTTCAAATATGCCGCCGATCCGAGCGTTGTGTCGCTTTCGGCAGGAAACCCGTCGCCCGATGCATTTCCCTCAAAGGAGATTGCGGAAATCTCGGCAAAGGTTTTTGCAGAAGATCCGATTTCGGTTTTACAGTACAGCGTTTCGGAGGGTTACACTCCGCTGAGAAAGCACCTTACGGAATATATGAAAAAGGAGCATAACACAGGCTCTGACAATGACGACATTCTCATCACAACAGGCGCACAGCAGATTATGGACTTATGCTCAAAGGCTCTTGTAAACGAGGGCGATGTTGTAATCTGCGAGGCACCGTCATTCATCGGCTCGCTCAACACATTCAGAAGCTACAACGCAAAGCTTGCAGGTGTTCCCGTTGAGCCTGACGGTATGAACACAGAAAAGCTTGAAGAGGCTTTAAAAGCCAATCCGAACGCAAAGCTCATTTACACAATTCCGAATTTTCAAAATCCTTCGGGTGTTACAATGAGCCTTGAAAAGCGTAAGAAAGTTTATGAGCTTGCCAAAAAATACGGTGTTCTCATCATTGAGGACAACCCGTACGGTGACCTGCGTTACAGCGGTGAATATGTTCCGAACATAAAAAGCTTTGATACGGACGGAATTGTAATCTATGCCGGTTCATTCTCAAAGGTAATTTCACCGGGTATGCGTGTTGCTTACACAATTGCACCAAAGCCGATTTTTCAAAAGCTTGTTGTGTGCAAACAGGGCAACGATGTACATACAAACATCTGGGCACAATATGTATGCGATGAATTCATCACAAAGTATGACTTTAACGCTCATCTTGCAAAGCTTCGTGAAATCTACACAAAGAAAGCGAACTTCTGCATGGAGCTTCTTGACAAATACTGCGCACCGAAAATCACATATCATAAAATTGACGGCGGTCTTTTCATTTGGTGTGACTTGCCCGAGAATATTGATATGCCGAATTTCTGCAAAGAACTCGTTCTCAAAAAGGTTTGCGTAGTTCCGGGCAACGCATTTTTAACTGACGAAAACGAAACCTGTCACAGTTTCAGAATAAACTTTTCAACACCGACTGACGAACAGCTTGAAAGAGGAATAAAAATCCTCGGCGAGTATGCAAACAGTCTTTAATCACGGAGGGGAATAATGGAAAATCAGACAAAAAAAGAGGTTGTATTCAGCGCAATACAGCCCAGCGGAACAATTACACTCGGAAACTATCTCGGTGCGGTTCGCAACTGGGTTACAATGCAGAACGAATACGACTGCATTTACGCTCTTGCAGATTTGCACACAATCACGGTAAGACAGACTCCTGCCGTTATGCGTAAGAATATAATTGACGCTTATGCTTCAATTATGGCTTGCGGTATTGATGTTGAAAAAAGTCTTTTCTTCATTCAGAGTCATGTTCACACTCACGCAGAGCTTGCATGGGCGCTCAGCTGTTACACACAGTTCGGCGAGCTTTCAAGAATGACGCAGTTCAAGGACAAGTCTGCAAAGCACGCCGACAACATCAACGCCGGTCTTTTCACATATCCCGTACTCATGGCTGCCGACATTCTTCTCTATCAGGCTGACAAAGTGCCTGTCGGTGCAGACCAGAAACAGCACATTGAAATTACAAGAAACATTGCAGAGCGTTTTAACGGTATTTACGGCAATGTTTTCAAGATTCCGGACGGTTTCATTCCAAAGAACGGTGCAAGGGTTATGAGTCTTCAGGACCCGACAAGAAAGATGAGCAAGTCCGATGAAAATGTCAACGGCTGTGTACATCTTCTTGATGCACCCGAGGTTATAATGAAGAAGTTCAAGAGAGCCGTTACGGACAGCGAGGCAAAGGTTCGCTATGCGGAGGGCAAAGACGGCGTAAATAACCTTATGGCAATTTACAGCGCAGTTACAGGTCTTTCATATGAGCAGATTGAAAAGGATTTTGACGGCAAGGGCTACGGCGACTTCAAGACAGCTGTAGGCGAGGCAGTTGTTGAAGAACTTCGTCCGATTCGTGAACGCTACGAAAAGCTTGTTGCAGACAAGGCATATCTTGAAAGCTGTTACAGAAAAGCCGATGAAATTGCCCTTAAAATCAGCAGCCGCACAATGGGCAAGGTTATGAAGAAAATCGGGTTTATCTAATTAAAAAGGAACTCTGCCATGACAAAAATCGAAAGTAAAGCGATTAACTTTATAAAGAAAAACATTCTTCTGTTTTTACTCGGGGCAGTGAGTATAATTGCGATTGTCATAAGAGCCTGCGGAATAGATTTTCAAAGCGATGATTTCAACAGCTTTTTAAATTCGTGGTGGAGCATAATCAAGCTGAATGATTTTACGGGGCTTGCAACTCAGGTGGGTAACTACAACATTCCGTATCAAGTCATAATCTATCTTATGACTCTTTTGCCGCTAAATGCTCTGTATGCGTACAAAATCGTATCAATAATCTTTGACTTTGTACTTGCAATTTCAACCGCAATGCTTGTTTATTCGTTTGCAAAGAATAACCGACGGCTCAAAGCGATACTCACCTACTCAGCCGTACTTCTTTCGGCAACGGTGATTTTTAACTCATCGTTTTGGGCGCAATGCGATTCAATTTACACCTCGTTTATAATCCTTGCAATACTGTTTTTGCACAAAGACAAGCCGATTGCATCGTTTGTGTTCATCGGCGTTGCGTTTGCATTCAAGTTGCAGACCGTATTCATCATTCCCGTTCTGCTTTATTACTGGATTTCGACAAAGAAAATTTCGATTCTGCATTTCTTTATAATTCCTGCGGTTGATGTGATAATGTGCCTGCCTGCAATTATTATGGGTAGACCGTTTATCGATATTATCACAATCTACGCTGAACAGACCGACTACGGAAAGCTTATTCAGATGAACTGTCCGAACTTTTATGCACTAATATGTGACGGAAACGATATGACATATTATTATCTGTTCAAGCAGTTTTCGGTCTTTCTGACAATTGCCGTACTCGGAATTATGATGTGCATTATCATCTATAAAAAGGTTGATTTGAAAAGCCTTGAAACTTTTCTTCTGACAACAGCGTGGACTGTGTTCACATGTATCATGTTCCTTTCGTCAATGCACGAACGCTACGGTTATCTGCTTGACATTATTTTAATTGTCTATGCGGCGGTAAGTGCAAAACATTTGTGGATTCCGATTGTGTCAACGCTTATAAGCCTGAGAGGCTATTGCTACTATCTGTTCTCCTACGAGCTTATAAGCCTCAAGGTGACCGCAATCATCTACACCGCACTTTATGTTTATATAACATTCTTGCTCGTAAAAACAATTTTCAGAGCAAAATCATCTGATAATGTTTTTGCAAAAACAATTTAAAATTAAACATATTTTAAATAACAAACAACCGCCAAAATCCATTATATCGGGTTTTGGCGGTTGTTATTTTTATTTATTCAATGATTTTTAATTTTTGCAAATACAACAGCAACAAGAAATGTGACAAATTCTGTAATTGGGAACGCAAGCCATATGCCTGTCATTTGAACAGCGCTGTTTAAAAGCCAAATTACGGGGACTAACAGCACGCCCTGTCGCAACAGTTGAACTACAACGCCGGGCATAATACTGTCTGTTGCCTGTTCATAGGTTGCAATCATTGCGGAAAAGCCGCTGAACACAAATCCGAGTGACATAATTCTCATTGCCGGCACTCCAAAAGCACACATTTCTTCCGATGCCGAAAACAAAAACAATATCTCTTTCGGGAAAATCAGCACCAAGAGCATACCGACAATCATCATAACAGTCGCGATAATTGTTCCGCTCTTATTTGCTTGTTTAAGGCGACCGTACTCTTTTGCTCTGTAATTAAACCGCATTATAGGCAAACAGCCTTGAATCAGTCCGTTCACCGTCATAAAAATCAACTGCTGAACCTTGAAATATGCTCCGAAAAATGCAACCGCCGTGTCCGAATATCGCACCAAAAACATATTTGCAAAATTCACGGTGAATGCTCCCAACGCATTCATAACAAACGAGGGCAATCCGTAGGAAAATATCAGCTTTATCATCTGCGGTTCAAGGCAGTTTTTAAACACCGGCTTAACCTTTTGTTTTGTAAGAAACAGCTGTATCAACGCAATGATTGTTGACACAACATAGCCTAAAACCGTGGCAACTGCAGCTCCGACCACACCCATTTTCGGAAACGGACCTATGCCGAAAATGAGCAAAGGGTCAAACACAAAATTGAATACAACACCTGCAATTTGAAACCACATCGGAGCAATCATATTGCCTGTTGCCTGAAGTATTTTTTGAATTACAATATGCACCATATTTGGTATCTGCATAAAAACGCAGACACTCATATACGCAATTCCGTATTCAAAAATCTCTTTGTTTTGCGTAAAAGCCGAATAATAGGGATTTATTATGAAAAGCGAAAGGAAATTTATCAGCACTCCGACAATTACCGAAATTACCACTCCGAGAGCCGCTGCAGAATTTGCCTTTTGCTGATTTTTCTGTCCCAAATAACCTGCAATCAAAACATTAACACCCACACCTATCCACACGGACAACGCATTCATAAGCGTTGTAATCGGGAATGCAAGCGATACTGCCGCAAGTGCCTGTTCATTTATCCCCGCAACAAACATACTGTCAACAAGGTTGTATGAATACTGAAAGAACATTGAAATCAGAGGCGGTGCCGACATTTGAATTATAAGTTTGTTGACAGGTTCATAAGCCATTTTGTTTTCCGTTTTAACTCCCATATTAACACCCCTTGCGTAAAATAAAAATCGCCATACACCCACAATGAGTGTATGGCGAAAATAAGAATCACATCTTAGAAAAATCCATACCAATTTATATTTATCATATCAATGAGTTAATTATATCATACCTGTAAAAAATATTCAAGATTATCACCAAAAATTTACTTTTTGCTTTCAAGCCACATATCAAGGGCTTTTTCGTAGACATCAATGCTTGTGATTCCGAGATTCATAATGAATGTGTGATATTCCTTTGCGTCAAAGCTTGAGCCAAGCTCGCTTTCGGCTGTTTCACGCATATCAATCATCTTGAGGTAGCCTACGGTATAGGGGAGGAAATAACCCGGATTTGAACGGGCAAGGTCATACGCCTCTTTTGTTGCGGCTGTAACGCTCTCGCTGTCAGCCGAACCGAGTGCCGTTGACATATACTCCTTGACTTTTTCATAATCCCAGCCGTTGTAGTTCACACCGACATCGACCATTGAGTAGAGAATATAGCCGAGGATATCATTTGCGTAGATAAGCTTCTTAATGCCCTCGCTTGTATCAAGGTAATCAAGTGTACATTTCGAGGCATACTGCGCCCAACCCTCGGTTGCACCGATAAAGCTTAAAACCTTGCGGATATTCGGGATATCCTTGTTTGCATTTGATGCGGTAAACTGATAAAGATGACCGGGATAGCCTTCATGGGCAAGAGTTGTGTACATCTGAGTCATACCCTTATTTGCAAAGTCGGGGTTGATTTTGATGATATTAACGCTTGTATCGTCAATTCGTCCCTGAACATAGTACGCTCCCACATTGTCGCTCTTTGCGGAATCGCTCATATAATCTGCCGTGTAAGAGGTTGTAACGGGAGTCGGAAAGTCCTCCTCGATATTCTCAATCAAAAATTCAAGCACCTCATCGGCGTCCTTAAAGTCGGGTTTGTAGTCCTGAAATTTGCTCAAGTCATCCTGCGAAACATTGCTCATGCTCATTCCAACCTTTGTAAAGCTGTTTGTAAGGTATGACTTAAGCTCCTCGGGAGTCATGCTGCTACTTGTTTTGTCTTTGACAATTGCCGAATAATACTTTTTGCCGATTTTGCCGTACCCGCAAAGACCTTCTTCGTTTTTGCCTGATTTTTTGAGACTTTCAAGTGCTGAATTTGCTGATTTCAGAGCAGGAATGTAGTATTCTTCAAAATACTTTTTATTGGTTTCGACAACAGTCTTTTTCTCGGAATCGCTAAGACCGAGTGACTTTATTCTCGACTCAAACTCGTCAACAAGCACGGACTTGTCATTCTTAATATGCTTTTCGCACTCGTCAATTGACTGCTGTGCGATATCTTCAGCCATAAAGTAACCGTCCTTAGCCTGTTTCTTTGTGAACTCAATGCACTCGTCCATATAGCGTTTTGTGTCCTTCAAAACAGCAAGGTAAAGGTCGGTATCATCCTTTTCATAGAAAGTAAACTCGGACAGGGTGGTAAAGAGGTTTGCAACAATTCCCGACTGCGGTGCAAATATACTCTGCAATTCTGTTGTACCATCATATGAAAGCTGAATTTCAAAGTAGCTTTCAAGGGTGTCATATGTCTGCTTTTGAGAAGAAGTAAGTCCCGAACGGTCAAACTCCTCCAAATCCGTTTTTGCCTTTTTCAGTTCATCAAAGGATTCTTTTGTATCTTCATCGGACACATGACCGAGGGTATAGTCCTCCTCGTCATATTTCAGACCGTAGTCCGACGGATTTGAAATATCAAAATGTGCGGTAAGAGCGTCATCCTCAAGTTCTTCCGAAAACAAATCGTCACAATATTTATCAAACTGAATTTGTGCATCCGTTTTGGTTGGTTCTGTGTCAGAGTCAAAGTCACAGGCACAGACAGAAAATGCCATAACGGCACACAACATAACAGCAAGCGTACCCTTGAGTGATTTTTTATTTATAATTTTCTTCATTTTGTCCTCCGTAAAGATTGTTGTTTACCAAAGTATAACATATTATCGTGCTGTTATTCAATGATTATTTTTTCATTTTTCCCTTTTCCGCAGTAACCGTGGCAACGCTCAACAGGTATTGCCGTTCTTTTTTAACAATTGTTGAAAACTATGTGGAAAATGTGTATAATAATCAGCCCTGCTAAATTGTATTTTTGTAAATTGTAACCATTTGTAATTATTTGTAATTTTCTCGGATAATTGAGCCAACAATATGCCGGAACCGTAAACTCGTAGGGGTAGCCTTGCGACCGCCGCCTGTGGCGGATAATATCCGCCCATACAGATTTGTGCGAACAATTACAATGCTACGCTCGGGCGTGATATGTTTTGTGGGCATTACAAACTATCTGCCCCTACATTCTCATAACAACATATATTTCAAATATAAACGCAAAAATCCCGATTAACTTTTTACGGTTAATCGGGATTGTAATTTTTATACGGATATTATTTTAATTCTTAACCAGAATTAAACTTCTGCAATAACCTCAACTTCAACAAGGACATCCTTTGGAAGCTGTTTTACTGCAACACAGCTTCTTGCGGGCTTTGATGTGAAATACTTGCCGTAAACCTCATTGAAAGCACCGAAATCTTCCATATTTTTTAAGAAACAAACTGTCTTAACAGCTTTTTCAAGTGAACTGCCTGATGCCTCAAGAACATTTTTAAGGTTTGTGCAAACCTGTTCTGTCTGAGCCTCAATTGTTGCAGCCTCAATTGTTGCAGCCTCAACATTGCCTGTTGCAGGGTTAATTGCAATCTGACCGGATGTAAAAACAAGACCGTTTACCTTTACAGCCTGTGAATACGGACCGATAGCGTCGGGAGCATTTTTAGTATAAACCTTTTCCATTATAATGACCTCCTGTCAATATATTAAAAATTACTGATTAAACAAGCTTAAAGCCTGCGTCAACAAGTGCATCACGAATTTCTTTAATCTGAGCAAAATCTCTTGTTTCAAGAACAACACGGAGGTAACAACCGTTTACATCCGTACCCTCTCCGCCTCTTTCGTGGTGGATAGAAATTACATTTGCGCCCTTTTCGGCAATGATATTTGAAACGGCAACGAGCTGACCCGGCTTATCCTGAAGTTCAACACAGAAAGTCTGCTGTCTGCCTGTCATGAGAAGTCCACGCTTGATAACTCTTGAAAGGATTGTAACATCAATGTTACCGCCTGATACAACGCAAACAACCTTCTTGCCCTTAACAGGGAGCTTGTTGAACATTACAGCAGCCAAAGGAGCTGCGCCTGCGCCCTCGGCAATCATCTTCTGTGACTCAATAAGCTTGAGAATTGCAGATGAAATTTCGTCATCGCTTACCGTTACGATATCGTCAACATACTTCTTCACATATTCAAATGTATGCTCACCCGGTTCTTTAACCTGAATACCGTCGGCAATTGTAGAAACGCTGTCAAGATGAACAGGCTCGCCGTTCTTGATTGACTCAACCATTGAAGGAGCGCCCTCTGCCTGAACACCGTAAACCTTAATGTTAGGATTAAGGCTCTTGATTGCACAGGCAACACCCGAAATAAGTCCGCCGCCGCCGATTGCACATACAACAGCGTCAACATCGGGCATTTCATTCATAATTTCGATACCGATTGTACCCTGACCTGCAATTACATTTTCATCGTCAAACGGGTGGATAAATGTATAGTTCTTTTCATCACGAAGTCTTAAAGCCTCGTTATAAGCGTCATCATAAACACCCGGAACCATACAAACCTCGGCTCCGTAGTTCTTAGTAGCCTCAACCTTTGAAATAGGTGCACCGTCAGGCAGACAGATAAGCGACTTGATACCGTACTTTGTAGCAGCAAGTGCAACGCCCTGAGCGTGGTTGCCTGCAGAACAGGCAATAACACCTCTTGCCTTTTCTTCTTCGGTAAGCTGAGAAATCTTGTAACCTGAACCTCTTACCTTAAATGAACCTGTAATCTGAAGATTTTCGGGTTTGAGATAAACATCACAATCATCACAAATACCCCTTGCCTGAACGATATTAGTCTGTCTGATAACATCCTTCAAAACATATGATGCGTGATAGATTTTGTCTAATGTAAGCATACCAATTACTTCCTTTTCTATATGTATCCACTGCTTATTTTAATACAACAAAGCTTTAAAATCAAGGGAATTTTTGCAGGATTTTTTAAAGTCTTATTCATAATTCGCAAACAGAATATAAAATATTAATGATGAACAAATAAAAACACCTGCTTACAAGCGTAAACAGGCGTTTCTATGAAATTATGAAATTGGTATTAACTAATTGAATACTTACAGCCTAAGTTAAGCAAGTGATGCGCCAAGCTTTTTGCAAGCCTCAAGGGCGTCGTCATCGGGAGCATCGTTACAGATAACGCTTTCGCAAACAAGGTTTGCACCGTCACCCTTACAGGTGTCCTCCCAGTTTCTCATCCATTCGCCGTCACCCCAGCCGTATGAACCGAAGAGGGCAATGCTTTTGCCGTTTAATGCACTTTCACATTCATTGAAAACAGGCTCAAACTCGCTGTCCTCAAGAACCTCCGCACCCATTGCAGGACAACCGAATGCAATGCCGTCAAAATCGACAACCGATGAAGAATCAAAATCGTTTACATTTGCAAGAGTAACTTCTGCGCCTGCGGACTTTGCACCCTCGGCAACGGCTTCCGCCATCTGCTCTGTGTTACCTGTACCGCTCCAGAATACTACTGCTACTTTACTCATATTATATACTCACCTTTCAGTTTTTGTACTTGATTACACTTTAAGTCAGTTACACGCAACCGTCAGTTTCTGAATAGGTGTGCCCTGTAACCACTTAGAGTAATAGATGTCAGAACATTTTTTGAATTTGGCGAACTCTTTGGCTGCTTTTTCTTCATTACCGTAAACCTTCCAGCAACCTGAATATTTACAGCAATTTCCTTTATGAAGAATAAAGCCACGGACATCTTCGGGAGGATAACCGAGGAACAGTCCGATTTCGTGCGGGAACTCGGTTGAGTCTTTAAGTCGGTGGCGAAGCTCCCTTATACAGCGTGCGGCATCGTGTGAATGATACCCCTGCGACTCAAGCAGCTTGCACGCATATTCATCGGACAAATCAACAGCAAGCTTGGACGGGCGAAAAATATAGATTAAAGCCTTTCCGTTGCTGAACTTCAGTGGCAGAACTTTTATTCCCTTTTTGCATAACATTCAGCTTTCTCACATCACATTCGCACTCAAGCCGTGATGAGTACGGGCAATTAAAAAGGTTAGCCGTCTTTATTCCTGCAAGCGTTGGGGAACAATGCTTGATAATTAAATCTTCTGACATCTTTTCCTCTAAATAATTGAATGAATGATTTGAATAGAATTGAATAAATACACCACAGTGATTATCCGATAATTGTTTTGCAGTTAGCTTTTGCTAACTTAATTCCATAAGCAAGACTATTTTGTTGTCTTTATCTTGCAGTTAAAATATACCATCAATCAATGTTGTTATCGGCTCTTAAAAGGTTTTCTACGCTCCAAACGGACAGACAATTTCAGCAAAGATTTAGGGACAGCAAACGCTGTCCCTGAAAGGAGAAGAGATATTATGAATAATTACCCGGCAAAGTAATCATCAAATACTCTGCGGATATTTCCGCAGTCTGTCAGAAAAGAATATAGGCGTATCTTTTCGACAATGTTATTATAGCACTTTACAAAGTCTTTTTACTGCTCTTTACGGACATATAAGGCTCTGTTCAGACGAGCGATTTTCTGTACTCGTTCGGCGACTTGTTCATCACCCTTCTGAAAGCACCCGCAAACTTACTGCCGTTGTTGTAGCCGACAATTCCTGCAATTTCAAGAACACTTTTGTCGGTGTTTTTCAAAAGCGAGGCGGCCTTTTGCATTTTACAGTTCGTTATGTAGCCGTTAATCGTGTCGCCGTAGACACCCTTAAAACAGATCTTGAGAGAAGTTGAAGAGATGCCGAGCATATCGGCAAGCTCCGTAATTGTTATATGCTCGTCAAGGTGAGCAAGCAGATATCTTTTTGCCTCTTTTGCGGCGGTAACCTGTGAGCGTGAAAAATATCGTCTTTCCTCACTCTCACCCTTGTATTCAAGACCACTCAAAAACAAAAGAAGTTCAAGCACCTTAACCTTGTGATAACCCTTTCGGATATTTTCT
>OMCF01000594.1_pt1 | contig 13978 bp, 11 predicted proteins | sample 1673791 | NCBI WGS metagenome assembly OMCF01 (sample SAMEA103958127, study PRJEB25191) | human gut metagenome | biome: human-associated habitat [ENVO:00009003]; feature: intestine environment [ENVO:2100002]; material: feces | place: Germany | collected 2013/2015
AACACGTCCACCGAGATCAACTATGATTTCCTGTAGCATACGTCCTTTTGTATTAAACATTTCATCTCTCTCAGGAAGAGGCATTGTATAACCTGCTGCCCCCACTCCTGTAGGGATAATAGAAACCGTGTAAACCGGTCCGACATCCGGAAGAAGATGAAATAAAAGTGCATGTCCGGATTCGTGGTAAGCCGTGATACGTTTTTCTTTGTCAGATATGATGCGGCTTTTCTTTTCTGCTCCGATTCCAACTTTTACAAACGACTTCTTTATATCATCCTGTGTTATATATTCCCTGTTCTCTTTTGCCGCATGGATCGCAGCTTCGTTTAACAGATTCTCAAGGTCAGCTCCTGTAAACCCTGCTGTTGTCTGTGCTACCTGTTTTAAGTCAACATCTTCTGCAAGAGGCTTTGCTTTTGCATGTACATTTAAGATTTCTTCTCTGCCTCCTACATCAGGTCTTCCAACTACTATCTTTCTGTCAAAACGTCCCGGACGCATGATAGCAGGATCAAGTATATCTACACGGTTTGTAGCTGCCATAACGATGATTCCTTCATTTACACCGAAACCATCCATCTCCACAAGCATCTGGTTTAAAGTCTGTTCTCTCTCATCATGACCGCCGCCCATTCCAGTTCCTCTTCGTCTTGCGACCGCATCAATCTCATCGATAAACACTATACATGGAGCATTTTTCTTTGCATCCTCGAAAAGATCTCTCACTCGTGATGCACCTACTCCAACAAACATCTCTACAAAATCTGAACCTGAAATTGTAAAGAAAGGAACTCCAGCCTCTCCTGCAACTGCTTTTGCAAGAAGTGTCTTACCTGTTCCCGGAGGTCCTACCAGAAGCACTCCCTTAGGAATTCTTGCACCAAGCTTTGTGTATTTCCCCGGTGCTTTTAAGAAATCAACTATTTCCTCGATTTCCTCTTTTTCCTCTTTAAGACCGGCTACGTTGTCAAATTTTACATGATTGTCTTCCTGTGTTGTAAGCCTTGCCCTGTTCTTTCCAAAATTCATCATTTTGCCGCCGCCATTCTGTGAAGCAGCATTATTGCTCATAATGACAAACAATATAAATACAGCACCAAATACAAGAAGATATGGAAGTAATGTCATGATCCAGTTTTCTGCCGGCACGTCGGCAACTGTATAATCTGTGTATCCGGCATCTGTCATTGTATTTTCTATGTCGTTTACATCTGTCACATAAAGAACACTTGATGAACCATCCTTGTATGACACCTCGAGACTTCCAGTTGGAACTTCCCTGTTCTGGATAACTTTTACATTTTCAATCTTATCTGCTGATAAGTCTTTTTCAAATTGCTGCTGCGTGTAGGAATTTGATGTTGAGCCTTCACTTAGCCAGTACCATATACATACAATAGCTATAACTATTATCACATATGCACCTATTCCACGCATTCCACCTTTTTTATTATTCAACTTGTTTCTCCTTTTCTTATATTTCGTCTTCTATAAAGCCAATGTATGGAAGATTTCTGAATCTCTGATCAAAATCAAGACCAAATCCGACTACAAATTTATCTGGAATCACAAATCCTGTATAATCTACCACTACATCATCAACCACTCGCCTGTCCGGTTTGTCAAGAAGTGTACAGATCGTAAGAGTCTTTGGATTTCTCTCACGGAGCAGTTTTGTCAGCTTGCTCAGCGTGTTTCCTGAATCTATAATATCCTCTATTATGATCACGTTTTCTCCCTCAATCGACTCTTCAAGATCCTTTTTGATCTTAACATTTCCCGATGACTCCGTTCCTGCGCCATAGCTTGAAACAGACATGAAATCAATCGTCATAGGAAGCTTTATTCTCTTTGCAAGCTCTGTGGTAAAAAATATAGAACCTTTTAAAATACATATAAGATACACTGATTCACCTTTAAACTTTTCAGTTATATCCGCTCCTATCTCTGCGATCCTTTTATTCAACTGTTCCTCTGTCAAATGCACTGATATATCGTAATCTTTTGAAAAATCCATCTTATCTTCCTCCATAAAAAGTAATTTGTAAAACTTCTTTTGTATCAGATGATACAAGGGCACTATTTCCTGAACGACCTCCCAATATGGCAAGTATCTCATTATCTTCCGCTATAAGCCACATATTATTTCTTTGTTCAGCAGGAATCTTTTGGTTCACAAAATATTCCTTAAGTTTTTTACGGTGTCCCATATCGTCTATAATTATATAATCCCCAGCCATGCGTTTCCTTACAACAAAGCTATTTTTTATCTTATCATAATCAAGCCATTTCGTACATGATTTTTTGGGAATTTCATTCATTTTTCCATTAAATCCAAGTATTTCGAATATTATTACGCCATTTTCAACAATAAGTTCTACCGGTCTTTCCCTGCACTTTGTTTTATCTATTTCATAGCTTGATCGTCCGTCATTTTGCACCGGTTTATTTTTTGACAATATGATTTTATCATACGATTTTCTGGCCGTAAGATCATATGGGAGGTTTATTTTTCTGCCTGTCTGCATATCAATAAGTTCAATGAGCGATGATACGTGTATACTGCCTATATCCTTACGCCTGCCGGCTGCAATGCAGATCGCCTCTTTTGCAAGTTCGCTTTTTAATGCCGGATGCAGCTTCATAAATTCATCTATATCTATAGTTACGCTATCATTTTCTATTTTTAACGCTGCATCTTTTGCTGCGGATATCTGTGATTCAATATAATCCCACATAAGACTCTGGTTCTGTGCCGCCGAACTTATATGCTCGACTGCCCTTTTATTTATTTTTCTAAGCACAGGCATAACTTCGTGTCTTATCCGGTTTCTTGAATATTCTACATCACTGTTTGTACTGTCTGTTACATATCTAATATCTTTTTTTTCAAGAAAATTTTCTATATCGGAACGGCTGACAGGAAGAAGCGGACGTATATATGTCACATTTTTTTTAGATGAGACAGGTCTTATCCCACCAAGACCTCTCATTCCGCTTCCTCTTATCATCTGGAACAATACCGTCTCAGCATTATCCTCCTGATGATGTGCAACCGCTACGGAGGCTTTTTTTCTGACTGCAATATCCTCAAAAACATTATATCTTAATACCCTTGCTGCCTCTTCAAGTCCCATCCCTGACTTTTGCGCAAATGCAGGGACATCGACATTGTATACGTGACATTCTATATTTATACTGCGGCATAGATTTTTTACATATTCAGCATCACTTTTGCTTTCATCTCCACGGATCCCATGCTCGACATGTACTGCCTCAAGCTTAAATCGTAAATCCTGTCTTAATTCATCAAGCACCACAAGCAGACATACCGAATCTGCACCTCCCGATACACCTGCGATCACCCGGTCGCCACAGGTGAGCATATGATATTTTTGGATAAATTTTTCTATTCGTTTCTCCCAGACTCCTATAGTTATAACTGTCATATCATCCATCGCATAACCGCCTGTCATAAGCAGCACTCGATCCAATATGTCCTGTGAGATGACACCTGCATTATCCGATCCTGCATCGGCTACTATCTCACATAATTTCTCTACAGGGTTCTTTACATGAAGATATTCTAGCACACCATCCGTCACCATTACAAGGAATTCGCCATTTTCAAGTTTTGTTTTTACCGGATTTATTTTCTGCTCTGCATCATAGCCTACAGGTAGTGAATCGCACTGTATAACTTCCACCTTACGATTCCTTTTTACAAAGGATACTGCTGCTCCGATTTTTATTATCTCTGCCACTCCGCTATACAAATCTATCGCTGCAAAATCTACTGTAGAAAATGAATCTCCTTCACCTGATAATACCATTGCCGAATTCATCATATCTATAGCTTCGCTTTTTTTAAATCCTGCCTCTAAAAATTTTTCCAGCAGATCAACTACCAGATTACTCTCATCATTTGCCCTTTTCCCTGAACCCATGCCATCAGACAGGCATACATTATATATTCCACTGTCAAGCTCAAACATTCCGAAGCTGTCCCCACTCACAGACGAGCCTGTCTTCTTTTTAGTCGCAATTCCAGATAATGCATAATATGTTGTATCTTCGTATAATGTGACCGGAGTACATATAGATGTTATAAGTGCCTTCGTATCCTTTGCCGCACGCCATGCCATGCCTGTAGCTGATGAAACTGCTTTTATAAATGCTCCCACAGGCAGTCCTCCATCCCATTTTGTATAGATATCTGCTTTTATAATTGCATATCCGTCTGCATTTTCATATATATGAACCTCTTCAACTGTAAATCCAGTTTCCTTTGCCTCAACATATATCTTCGTTATTTTCATTTTTCTGTGCCTGTCCACACACTTTTCATTGTTCACCCAGTCTTCCATCAGAACAGCCATGGCATCAAGCTGTTTTGCAATGACCTGTCTGTTTTCCTTTAGCCGCCGGTACCATGCTTCATTAAGCTCCAGCCTTAGGAATGCGTCTGTTGCTGCATCAACCATTTTTTCATAATAAGGACAATTGTCCACATAAACTTTTTCTATTATTTCCTTTTTATCCATGCGCTCTTTTACCGCATTTATAAGATCGACTATTTTCTGCGACATTGATTGTCTGTTATCGTTCCAGCATATCACACAGCCTTCACAACAGGCACACATTCTACCTGTTATCTCACTCTCCAGCTTTGCAGTATGATCACTTTTTCCCTGCTCAACTTCACATCCTGCCTTTGCTATCATTTTTGCAAGTCCACCGACTGAAGCTGCAAATGCCTCTTCCTTATCCGGGAGCAGGCTCTTACTTGTACTTTTTTCACTTTTTCCCATAAATTCAATATATTTAAGGCCTCTGTCAGTGATCACTACAGTTCCAAATATCACAGCACTCTCTGCAATACTTAGAATTATCTGTATTTTGTCAACACTTCCTGTCATTTCCGCTGAAATTCCCATAGCACACGTTGTAAGTGCCGTTATCACCGCCGCAGCCGGTCCACTGCATCTTTTATTTATCCAGCTGTAAAATCTGATTCCTATAAAACTTACCACAATAATAAAGAGATACTTTGTCATTGTCTGAAACGACATAAAGTATCCCATTCCTGTAAATAATCCTATGTAAAAAAGTATCGTTTTATTATTCCACAACAGATATACTGCAAAAATTGCCGGTACAAGAGGATAACAATCCATTATGCCGACAGAAGATGCAAGTGCTGCAGCAGCTCCTGCAATGATATTTTTTATTTTTATAAGTCCCATTCACACAGCCTCCAATTTAATAGTATATGCCATATTATATTGGGACTATTCCGCAAGCTTTGCCGAAAAACATAAATAACATAAAAAAGGAAAACCTCAGTTCTCCTTTTCTTTAAAAATTATTTCGTTGTCGTACGCAAGCCCCAGCTTGCTTTTTGCCATGTCTTCTATGTACTGGTCGCTCTGCATATAATCTGCAAGGGCGTTTATCTCATCTGTGCGCTCTGTCTCCTCTTTGAGCTGCTTGTTCAGCTCTGCTGTCTGCTGCGCATAGGCTGTTTCTTTATTTTTAAGCTGCACTATCTGAAAAATCATAACAATAAGAAATGCAACAACTATCACTGCGACGCTTAATGTTCCGCCTCTTTTTTTACTTGAACGACGTATACTCATTATTCCTCCTTAATATACCTATCTGAATAGTTTTCCAAACATTTTATCTTTTTTAGCGGACACATCCGGTATTTTTGAATAAGTCATTGTGTCTACCTCACCTTCTATATCGGCTTCTCCCTTTTCAAGGTTTAGTCTGTTTACATGAAGATCTTTGCCTTTTATATGTAACATTCCAAGTTCCGTCTCTAAAAGAACCTCAGCAACATCAAATGACAACACGTCCAATATTCCTGTAAAATTTGCATTCTTCCGGTTAGTTAATATTAGTTTATGACTTTTTGTGTTTGAAATTTCTTCCATCTGGTTCCTCCTCATAATCGTTATATATATATTGTATGAGGCACCGGATGTATTTATGCTATATATTCAAAAAGGTCTTTAGCATTTTCCTTCTTTGTCGTATCCATTATGTCAAGTACTCTTACTTTTACTGTTTTCTGTCCGAACATTATCTCTATTATATCGCCAACTTTTACATTAACTGATGCTTTTGCCTGTTTTCCATTTACCATAACTCTTCCTGCATCACAGGCTTCATTTGCAACTGTACGCCTTTTTATAAGACGGGATACTTTTAAAAATTTGTCTAATCTCATTTATTACTCCATGATATACATTTTAAAAAAGTGGAACGCCCATCGACGTTCCACCAGGAATTTTCAATATAACTAACAATTAGTTAAGAGAATCTTTTAAAGCTTTTCCTGCTTTGAACTTAGGAGCTTTAGATGCTGGAATAGTCATCTCTGCGCCTGTCTGAGGGTTTCTTCCAGTTCTTGCAGCTCTCTCTGAAACCTCGAATGTTCCAAATCCTACTAACTGGATTTTCTCACCTTTCTTTAACTCTTCAGCAATAGCTGTAACTAAATCTGCTTTGTTCATGTCAAAATTCCTCCTCTGGATTCTTATATTTATATAATTCGAGCTTGTTCCCAAATTACCTACATCAATATATATACTTGTTTTATAGCCATTTGTCAAGAAAAATCGCCATAAATAAGGCTTTTTCGAGAGTTTTGACATTCTTTTTTCAGGAAAATATATCCCACAAAAGCACCATGGATTTCCATGCTCATCCATCAATTCGATGATGATGATAAAATCGATGAAAGTGTTGACAGGTAGTCCTTGAGCTGATCATTCGTAAGTCCGTCAACTAATGATGAGCTGCCACTTTCAGATGTATCTGTGCTGCCTGATGAACTTTTGCTGCCCGATGAACCTGTGCTGCCCGATGAACCTGTGCTGCCAGATGAACTTTTGCTGCCTGATGAACCTGTGCTGCCCGATGAACTTGTACTTGTGGACGAACTTGTGCTGTTTGATGTATCTGTGGCTGATGAGGAACCTGCAGCGGATGAGGACGCACTGCCATTTGTAGATGCATCTCCGGCAGTCTGTGACGATGCCTGGTTTTCTATCTGTGCCTCACTGCTCCTTGCCTCCTCCGGCTCAACAGCCTTCGCCTGTGTTGAAGAATTCTCACTGTCATCCTCGTCATCTTTAATGTTAAGTTCTATCGTTGATTGTGGCGAATTCACATATAATGTCCTCGTCCAGTCATCGTAACCATCCGCTGTCACCTTTAACGTATGCTTTCCATATTGCACATCTGTAACCTGTGAGCTGTCTATCTGCTTTCCATCTATATATATCTGTGCATCATCAATATCCGCCTTAAAAAGTATCTGTGCCGTCTTTGGTCCGTCTCCTTTTAACGTGCTAAGATCGACCACCGTCTCTTCTCCTCTTTCAATCTCAATGTCCTGCGTTCCACCCCAGCCGTTGTTTGCAACAGCAAGTGTGTACTCTCCCTCCGGGACTTCCATCTCCATATTTGACGTGATTTCTGCAAATATACTGTTTCCAAGCTGTAAAAAGCTTCCATCAAATAGCTCTGTATTTTTTAATTTCAAAGTTCCGTGGCCTGTTTTGATCGAAATGGCAAGTATTTTTTTATCAATTCCTACAACCGACAAAATATCATTGTCCGATATATCATCAAAATCTGCTATTCTACCATTTGAAAATACATATGTATCACCAGAAATTTTATAGCTGCTGTCCGCAATATCCATTATTCCTTCTGATGTATTGATTGAAAAATTTGTTACATCATCATAATTCCATGCACTCTGCGATTTCTGTACCCTGCTAACCTTCCCATCAGTATTTGTTCCACTAAGGCATATTATGTCTCCATTGGAAAAATTGACAACAGATGTATGCTCACCATATTTATTAAGGAATTCCGTAGATAATCCATAATGATATTGGTATTCCAATCCATCAGCATATCTGTAAACGCGCATCGTCTCATTCGCAGTATCAAGCCCTGCTATCATATATAATTCTTCATCTGCCTTTGCAGCTTTCTCTGTCTGCGTACTTTCCTCATTCATGCTGTGATAGAACACTCTCTGCCCTGATGTCTCTTTTTTATCTGCACATCCTGTAAGCATTCCAGCCAGCAGAATGAACGCAAGCATATATTTTAGTTTCTTCATATTTTTCATCCCTGATCGTAATTGCGTTTTTGTTTTAGTATACCTTATTCTTATAAAAAATTGAATCTTTTAAAAATATTTCTTTAGCTGCATCCTGTTCTATAAGAGCTGCCAGCTTTTCCGCACTTTTTTCGGAAATCCATGTTTTTCTGGAATTCATATAATGATTTGTTATTTTGCAGAATTTTTCCGGGAAAAGTAAGAGTGCCTTAAGCATATCTAATTCTTTTTCCGAAAGCTTTCTTACACTGTCATAGCTTTGTATCAATAATTTTCCAAGCTCAGTTGACCATCCATTTTTTTCCATCATTTTACGCATATATTCAGCGATATCTGTTTCCGGATAATTGGGCGTTATCGTCTCGAAATTTATAATCCTCCACTTTCCTGCATCGCATACTATATTATGGTGATTGAAATTTCCATGACAATATATTACAGGAATACTGCCACTTATGGTATCCTGTACTACAGCAAGCGCTTCTAATCCCTGATTTAAAAAATGCTCATATTCACTATTAAACAACCGCTCAAATTCATTTATCCTATTTTTATGTTTTATGTAATTTTTTAATTTTATTATCTCATTACATTTTTTCTGCATTTTTTTTGAGATATCCGGTTCATACTGCAGCTTGTGTTTTTCCATTACATAATGAAATTGTGCAAGAGTCTTCATCGACTTACACATATCATTTATTATATCGGGATCACATTCACGTCCCGCTTTGTATTCCTTTAAAATATAGCCTGCCTCGCAATTATCCTTTGAAATTATCGTTCCGTCCTTTTTCAATTGTATCTGTTCAGCATCGATCCCATGTTCTTTTGCAAATATAAGAATTTCTCTGAGCTCCTGCGCTCTCGTCTCGAATCCTCTGTATGGCACAAGCACCTTTTGTCCATCTGATGTATCACAAAGATAGCTTCCCCTGCCTTTAGATATTTGTGTTATATTGAGTTCATAATCATCAAGTGCACATTCCGGCTGATTATACAAAAAAATCCCCCCTTATATGATATTTATCTGTTTATCATATGAGAGTGGATATTATTTTATTCGCATGTTCTATAAGTTTTTCATGATCGTTCAATTCCGGGTCATCGAGCACCATTTCATACAACTTATCCAGTATTTCTCCAAGCTTCTGCCCCGGCTCCATGCCAAGATCGATCAGGTCTCTTCCATTTATTTTCATATCCTTTTTGGATACGCATTGATCATCTGACAATATTTCGTTGTATACACGCTCAAACTCATCAATGTATGCCATTTTTTCTTTTCGCTTATATAGACTCTGTCCAAGCATGTCAGCCCTCTTTACCTCAAAGAGCATCGGAAAAAGTCCGGCTCCTATGCGGCTCATCGCCCGTCTTACGTTTTTTGGCGTAATCTGCGGTCTGTCATCATGTTCCTTTACCAGTCTGCAGCAACAGTCAATTGTTTTGTTATCAAACTTAAGACGCCTCAGAATCTGTTTTGTCATATCAGCACCCACAGCAGGATGTTTCTTGAAATGATCCTGTCCTTCTTCATCCGTCGTAATGCATACAGGCTTTGCCACATCATGAAGCAGCATGGTAAGTCTAAGTACTTTGTCTGCACGCACATTCATAAGTGTACGGATCGTATGCTCACCCACACTGTACATATGATGCTTGTTATTCTGCGGTGTCTGCATCATCACATCAAATTCCGGCATGAATACCTTTGTAAGCCCAAGTTCATATAAATTCCGCATCATCTCCGGATGATCTGATGTCAGAAGCTTTACAAGTTCGACCTGAATACGCTCTGCACTGACCTTTGCCATTGTCGGTGCCAGCTCCTTTATTGCATCCTGTGTCTCCTTGTCTATTTCAAATCCAAGCTGGGCAGCAAAACGGACTGCACGGAACATCCTTAAAGCATCCTCGCTGAATCTGTCATGGGCACAGCCAACACACTTTATGATATGTTTATTTAGATCGCCGATTCCGTCAAACTCGTCCACTATGCCGCTTTTATGATTATATGCCATTGCATTTATCGTAAAATCACGTCTCTCAAGATCAAGTTTTAAATTTGACGTAAAAGTAACCTCTTTTGGATGGCGCGCATCCTCGTATTCTCCATCTATCCTGTATGTTGTAACCTCATAACCCACATGATCAAGCATAACTGTAACTGTTCCATGCTGGATTCCGGTATCGATCGTGTGATTGAAAATCGTCTTAACCTGATCCGGTTTTGCTGAAGTAGTGATATCCCAGTCCTGTGGTTTTCTTCCTAGCAGGCTGTCACGCACACAGCCACCTACCGCATATGCCTCAAATCCATGCTCGTAGAGCCTGTCTATTATGAAATTGACGTTCTGCGGTAAATCTATGTGCATGTATTCCTCCAATTACTTATTCTTCCTCCTAAATTTTTACCTATTACAGTTTTTATAACACAAATCTGCGATATAAATTTTCGTAGGCGAAAGATTACAAACGTAGGCGTAGTGGTACTACGCCGAGGCTTGTAACATTCGTGTACGGGAATTCAGACGTAGAGTTTAGTATGCTTTGCCCCAGTATACAAGCTTGTGTGCTGGCTTTCCACAGCATACACATACGTCAGAAATCTGTTCCTGATCATTAAATGGCATACAACGGCTTGTAACTGTTGTGTCCTCTTTGATCTTGTTCTCGCAAGCTTCATCGCCACACCACATAGCACGGATAAATCCCGGCTTTGTCTCTGCGATAGCTTTAAACTCATTGTAATCATGAGCATCATTTATATGGCCTGCAAGGAATGTCTTCGCTCTCTCAAGCATATCATTTTGCATTGTCTCAAGTACCTCTGCAAGCTTCTCATTTACCTCGTCAAGTGATACAACGATCTTCTCTCTTGTGTCACGACGTACGATAACGCACTGATTCTTCTCGATATCCTTTGGTCCGATCTCGATACGTGCAGGTATTCCCTGAATCTCCTGCTCTGAGAATTTCCATCCCGGAGTCTTGTCTGATGCATCGATCTTTACACGGAAATCCTTTGAAAGGGCATCTTTGAGATCGTAAGCTTTGTCTAACACGCCTTCCTTCTGCTGCTGGATTGGAATAACCATTACCTGTGTCGGAGCGATTCTTGGTGGGAGCACAAGTCCCGAATCATCTCCGTGTACCATGATGATTGCTCCGATAAGACGTGTTGAAACACCCCATGAAGTCTCATGACAGTACTGTAATTTGTTCTCTTTGTCTGTATACTGGATACCGAATGCTTTTGCAAATCCGTCACCGAAGTTGTGTGATGTTCCGGACTGGAGAGCTTTTCCGTCATGCATGAGTGCCTCTATTGTATAAGTAGCCTCTGCTCCGGCGAACTTCTCCTTGTCTGTCTTTCTTCCTTTTACCATAGGGATAGCAAGATATTTCTCACAGAAATCGGCGTAGAGATTGAGCATCTGTACTGTACGTGCCTCTGCTTCCTCGGCTGTGGCATGAACTGTATGTCCTTCCTGCCATAAGAACTCTGATGAGCGAAGGAATGGACGTGTTGTCTTCTCCCAGCGTACTACTGAACACCACTGATTGTATACTTTTGGCAGATCTCTGTGTGACTGTACGATTTTGCTGTAAAGTTCACAGAAAAGTGTCTCTGATGTAGGTCTTACGGCAAGTCTCTCCTGAAGAGTCTCAAGACCTCCCTGTGTAACCCAGGCTACTTCCGGTGCAAATCCTTCTACGTGATCCTTTTCTTTCTGAAGAAGGCTCTCCGGAATGAACATTGGCATGTAAACATTCTCTACGCCTGTCTCTTTGAACATTGCATCGAGGTTTTTCTGTATATTTTCCCAGATGGCATAACCATTGGGTTTAAAGATCATGCATCCCTTTACAGATGAATAATCCATCAGCTCTGCTTTCTTCACAACGTCTGTATACCATTGTGCGAAGTCTTCCTCCATGGAAGTGATGGCTTCTACTAATTTTTTCTCCTTAGCCATTGCTTTTCTCCTTTTATTAAATAGTATTCTATGACATACAGGACTTTGAAAACCACGTCCTGCACCACGCATAATTTTACTAATTAATATTATTCCATACGTCCGCCGATGTCAACTGTTTAAAGGCTTGGCGCATAGCTTGACAGCAAGTGTCAGGCTTGCGTCTGATCTGTCCCACTCTTAGCCTGCGAGTTCCGATTGCCGGATTTCTTCTGTTTCTGTGTCTGTCATCTTATTATTAAGCAGGATAACACCTATGAATAACACCAATATTCCGGAAACTACAAACATAACACCCGTGTCTACATATGCTACAAGAGCGCTGACCACAAACGATGCCACCGGTACTGCAGCAATTCCGATCGCTGTATTTATTCCGGAAATCCGTGCAAGATATTCTTCCTTTATCTGTTTCATGGCAAATACATTCATATATGCACTCATAAGTGCTATCGTGTATCCCATGATAAGACTCAATACTCCGGTAAAAATGTAGACAACTGCCCTATTCATATACAATGGTTTTGCTATTGGAATTATGATATAAAACGCAGCCATGCCCATACATCCCATAAACAGTATAAGCTTTCCCTTCAGCATCTGCTGCACTACTGGGTATGTAATGGATCCAAGTAACATTCCAACTGTTGCGGTAATTCCAAGTAATGATAACAGTTCTGCCCCGCCACCTAAGATTTCACTTGCGAGCGGTGCCTGAAGACTGTTAAACGGAATAAGGATCACATTCAAAAATACACATACCATCAGGAAAAATAAAATGATCTTCTCACTTTTTACATATCCAAATCCATCCTTTAAAGTCTCAAAATACTCTTTTTTATCAAATTTCTGTTTTATAAGTCCTTTTTCGTTTGTGTTTATCGTTGATATGATAAGCGCCGATATGATAAACGTAACCATATCTACATATATTGCCCCTGCCGTTCCTATGACAGCTATTATGCCTGCTGCCGCCGCTGTTCCGATAAGTTCAGCAACACTAGACAATGTAGATTCAAGTGAAAGTCCATACTCAAAGTATTCTTTCTTTAAGACCTTTGGTGTCAATGCCATATTTGCCGGTCCCCTGAATGCCTCTGCCGTAGAAATGATCAACGTAGTAACTATAAGCATCCATGGCTGCAAAAGTGAAAGCAGATATCCGGTCGCATATGCCACACAGGCAGCTCGTATAAAATCCGTAGACACCATTATAGCCTTTTTATTTCTTCCCTCAACCCAGGCTCCTGCAAGCGGTGTGATAAAAATTGTAGGCACACGGTTTATTCCAAATATTATCGCAGACCATGCAGCACTTCCAGTCAGTTCGTAAACGATCCACGTGGATGCGATCGCATCAATCGAATCGCCGAATCTATTCACGATTGCGGATATTATGATCTTCATATACTCAAATTGTCTAAATATGTCCTTATATGTAACTTTATTTTCGCTCATGATGTTCCTCCCTGACATTTTCTTTTGTCGAATAAATAATCAAGTCTTGCTCTCTCTTCTATTGACAATCCATCATTTAAAATACCTAAGCACTCATTATTATTCGCTCCAATTTGACATCTTCCAATACAATAAGGTAACTCTATACATTGTTTGCATTTCATATTATGTAACAGCGTTTTGTTTATATTGCTAAAATATTCTTGTTTATTGTTATACCGAGCAATCCCTTTTTCCAACAAGCGCCCAATGTCTACATTTCCTTTTGTTCCAGTACAAAACAATATATTACCATTTGTGTCAATATTAATATTATTCATATTACAAGTGCTACAACCTCTAAAAGAATTTTTTCTTTCAATCTGGTATCCTAAATCAATTGCTCGTT
>OMCF01000598.1_pt1 | contig 13941 bp, 7 predicted proteins | sample 1673791 | NCBI WGS metagenome assembly OMCF01 (sample SAMEA103958127, study PRJEB25191) | human gut metagenome | biome: human-associated habitat [ENVO:00009003]; feature: intestine environment [ENVO:2100002]; material: feces | place: Germany | collected 2013/2015
GTAAAGACCAAGTTCGCCGGTATATCCGCCTGACAAACCTTGTGCCTGAACTGCTCGACCTTGTGGACGAGGGCAAAATTAAAATGCGTCCTGCGGTGGAGCTTTCCTATTTGGACGAGGACAGTCAACGGGCGGTGGTTGATGAAATCGACCTGAACCAATGCACCCCGTCCCACGATCAGACCATTCGTATGCGGAAGTTCTTCACAGATGGAAAACTCACGCCGGAGGTGGTGTCCGCCATTATGGGCGAGGAAAAACCAAATCAGCGTGAGAAGATCGTCCTACGTGGGGACAAGGTGCGAAGTCTGATCCCGAAAAATATCCCCGTAAGCCAAACGGAGGATTATGTGGTCAAAGCACTGGAGCATTACAGCCGTTTTCTTCGTCAGCGGGCAGAGCGTGACAGCCGATAGGTACACGGAGTATGTTTCCTGCTGTCCCCTTCCTCACACTCCAACCCCTGAGAACTTCCAGACTATCCGAGAATAAATAATCTATCTCCTAACTTTATCTCTATCTCTCTAAATAAGTCTATCTAAGAGAGGCTCGGAGATCGCACAGTTTGGAATTGCGCCCACCGGCGATATGATAAAAAGTTGCGCTTCAAAACGCATCTTTGTCTGAACGGTTATCATCGGGTAGAATGTGGTCGAAGGGAGTGAAGCGTATGAAATCCAAAATCGCAGTTCTTTTTCTCATTGTCCTTTTGTGCCTGACTTCGGGGTGCAGCAACACCTCGCAGATTGCAGAACAGCCCGCCCCGGTTTCTTCTTCGGAGAGTAACAAAGCTCCTTACCAATCAGAAACGGCGCAGGCGACAGAGAAAACGGAGGTTGAACAGCCCCGAAGTACAGAGCCGAAAGACGATGACCGTTCAACAGAAGCAACGGTAGGCGTGTTGGATAGCAGTATTCCAACAAAACCGGCATCCGAACAGCCTAACAGCGGCACAACGCCGCCACAGGTAAGCGAACCGTCCAAGACACCTGATGAGTCAGAGCGCCATCCGGAAGTCTCTGCACCGTCCGAAAAGGAACAGCCCACACCTCCGGCAACGGAAGAACCAAAACCGGCAGAACAACCACAACCGACCGAACCGCCGCAGGAAGAACCAACAGAGCCGGCATTTGACATCGGCTATTGGATCGGCTTTGCCAAGAGCTATGCCGAGAGTGTCGGTCTTACGCTGAACAGCGAAGCCGTGTACTGCTGGGACAATCCCATTGCCGCAGGTTCGCAATGCAAATACACCGAAAGGGACATCAAGGGTTACTTGAGCCGCTACGCCAAAGATCCCGACATCACGGATGTTTGGATTTGGTATGAGCAGACCGGAACCGATTCCTTTGAGGTGTATATCGGCTACGCATAACAACAAAATCAAATCACACTGAAACGCATCGTCAAAGTACGGTGCGTTTTTCGTTTTCAAGGAGGTAATCAACACAATGAAAACACATTTTTTCAAGCGAGGAATTGCAGGACTGCTTTCTCTCGTGATGTGCCTGTCCGCATTTATCGGACTTGGCACGACTACCGCCTTTGCCGCAGGAGAGCAAGCGGAAGTCTATCTCATTTCTTTTCCGAGAAGCGGAGATGCAAATCTCGACTACAGCGGTACTTGGGGACACTCCAATCTTCACTATATGAACGGTTGGTATTCCGGTGAGTCCAAGTACACTACCATTCGAGCAATGCACTCGTATGACGGAAATATCTGCTACTGCATTGAGCCGGGTACGCCGCAGGACACTGGCGACAGATACACCAGCAAGGATGAAACCTTTTGGGATAACCTCCCCTCGGATTTCAACAGCACTATTTCTCCCTACGATATGAAACTGTTCATCGGTCGTATTATGCAGTACGGCTACACGGGACCGATCAGTACCTCTTGGCGTTCACAGAACCCTGCGGATGCCGCAACGCTGGCGGAAGCTATGGCAACACAGGTTCTCATTTGGGAAACCGTTGTCGGTGAGCGTGACGAGGACTTCAATCATATCAGTCCCGGCAGCTATGATGCCGTCAAGAGTGTTGTCAGCACAGCGCACCCGCTGTATAGCCAGTTCATCAGCTACTACAACAGCATTGAAGCAAGCGTACAGCGTCACTCTGCTATTCCCAGCTTTATGGCGAAAACTCCCGGCAAGGCGCAGAATGTCGAGCTTGCTTGGAACGGCACGAACTACACCGCAACTCTGACTGACAGCAACAATGTCCTTTCCAATTATAGCTTTTCTGCGAATGAGGATGGCATTTCTTTCAGCGTCAGCGGAAACAAGCTCGTCATTACGGCGGCTACCGCACCCTCTGACAGCGTGAGAATTACTGCAAGCAAGTCCGGTGCAACCCGCCGAGGAATCATTACTTGGACGGATGGAAGATACGCTCCCGGAAGCGGTATTCAGGATGTCATCAGCTACGCCCAAGAGGTCAATGACCCCGTGCAGGCATTTCTCAATCTTAAGGTATCCTACGGTTCTGCTAAGATCATCAAGACCTCTGAGGACGGAAAGGTAGACAACCTTACTTTCACCGTTACCGGCAATGGCGTCAATCAGACCGTCAAGACCAACGCCAAGGGCGAGATTCAGATCGACAACCTGATGCCCGGCGTTTACACCGTGACCGAAATGGACTACGACAAGTATGAGCCGCAGGAGTCCCGCCGTGTGACGGTGGTTTCCGGTCAGGTTTCTACCGTGACTTTCAACAACAAGCTCAAGCGTGGAGATTTGCAGATCGTGAAGTCCTCGGAGGACAATCTCAACGAGGGTGTGACCTTCCACCTTTACGGCACTTCACTCTCCGGCATTGCCGTGGACGAGTATGCCGTAACCGATGCAAACGGCGTGGCGACCTTTGAAGATGTCCTCATTTCCGGTTCCACACCTTATACCGTGGAGGAAGTGGACACTGCCATTCGCTATGTTGTTCCCGAAGCGCAGTCTGCGCCTATCAACTGGAACGAGGTCACGAACCGTAGCTTCCTCAATATTTTGAAGAAGTTTTCCGTGACCGTTACCAAGAGCGACGCTGAAACCGGCACAGCGCAGGGTGATGCTTCTCTTGCCGGTGCTGTTTACGGCATCTATAAGGGCGAAACCCTTGTGGATACCTACACCACCGACAAAAACGGGCAGTTCGTTACCAAGGAGTATATCTGCGATAACGACTGGACGGTGAGAGAGATCACTCCCTCTGAGGGTTATCTGCTTGATACCACCGTCCATAAGGTCGGCGCAGAGCCGCAGCTCTATACCGTGGAGCATAATCAGACGGCAAATGATGTAACTGAGCAGGTCGTAAAGGGCAATATCGCCATCATCAAGCACACCGATAACGGTGATACGCAGATCGAAACACCCGAAAATGGTGCTGAGTTTGCCGTGTATCTGAAAGCCGCAGGCTCCTATGATAGCGCAAAGGCTTCCGAGCGTGATTATCTCACCTGTGACGAAAACGGCTTTGCACAGACCAAGGATATGCCTTACGGCATCTACACCGTCCATCAGGTATCCGGCTGGGAAGGCAGCAAGCTGATGCCCGACTTTGATGTGTTCATTTCTCAGAATGGGGCGACTTATCGCTACCTTATCAACAACGCACCCTTTAACAGCTTCATCAAAATCGTGAAGCAGGACGCAGAAACCGGCAAGACCATCCCTTACGCCGGTGCAGGCTTCAAGATTTATGACCCGGACGGCAACCCCGTAACAATGACCTTCACTTACCCGACGCCCACCACCATTGATGTGTTCTACACCAATGCAGAAGGTTCTCTTGTCACGCCGGAAAAGCTGTCCTTTGGAAAGGGATACTCTATTGTCGAGGTACAGGCTCCCTACGGCTATGTCCTCGATGAAACGCCCGTGTACTTCGATGTCACGGAGGATAATTCCACAGAAGAAAGCGGGGTTACGGTAGTAAAAGTGGATAAGCCCAATATGGCACAGAAAGGCACCATCACCGTGGAAAAAACCGGCGAGGTGTTCTTTGGCGTTTCCGTCATCGGCGGCGTAGATGAAAGCGGAAACGAACTGCCCACCATCTATCAGCCGCAGTATGAAAAGCGTGGACTTCCCGGTGCGGTATATGAGATTGTTGCCGCAGAGGATATTATCACCACGGACGGCACTGTCCGAAATCAGAATGGCGAGGTCGTGGACACGGTTACTACCGATGAAAACGGCACAGCCGTGAGCCGTGAACTCTACCTTGGCAAATATGAGGTGCGTGAGATCACAGCACCCCACGGGATGGTGCTCAACCCGGAACCCCACTTTGTCGAGCTTATCTACGCCGGTCAGAATGTTGCTGTTACCGAAACGGCGACTTCGTTCGAGAACGAGCGTCAGAAGGTGGAGATCAGCCTTGTAAAGTCCATTGAGCAGAATGAGCACTTCGGCATTGGCACAAACGGTGAAATGAAAAACATTTCTTTTGGGCTGTTTACCGCCGAGGAAATCGTATCTGCCAGCGGCACTTCCATTCCCGCAAATGGTCTTGTTGAGATCATCTCTCTGAATGAGGACGGAACGGCAAAGGTTAAGACCGACCTTCCTTTTGGAAGCTACTATGTTCAGGAGCTTGCTACCGACAGTCACTACAAACTCTCCGATACCAAGTATCCCGTAACCTTTGCGTATGCCGGTCAGGATACGGCAGTTGTAAAGATTGCCGCCAACGACGGCAAGACAATCGGAAATGATCTGATCTACGGTTCTGTTTCCGGTAAGAAGGTCGATGAAAACGGCAACGCTCTCGGCGGTGCGCTGATTGGACTGTTCCGCACGGATGATGGCGAGTTTACAAAGGAAAACGCTCTGATGACTACCACTTCTGCTAAAGATGGTAGTTTTTCTTTTGAGAACATTCCTTACGGCACTTGGTATGTCCGTGAGATCGAACAGCCCACCGGCTTCGTGCTGGATGACACCATCTATCCCGTGACCATCGGCGCAGACGGGCAGGTCGTGGAGATTGAAATCGTCAACAGGTATGTCCGTGGAAACATCCATCTGACCAAGGTGGATTCCGAATATCCCGACAATAAGCTGACCGGAGCGACCTTTGAGGTCTATAAGGACAGTAATGCTAACGGCAAGCTGGACGATGGCGATGAACTGCTTGGCACACTGACCGAAAAGGAAAAGGGCGAATACAGTATGAACGACTTGTTCTACGGTCGCTACTTCGTCAAGGAAACCAAAGCGCCGGAGGGGTTTGTCCTTGATACCGGCGTGTATGAAGTGATGATTGATACCAACGGCAAGACCTGCGAGGTGGAGAACAAGGCAGGCGTCGGCTTCATCAATGATGCTATGCGAGGCAACCTGAAAATCGTCAAGACCTCCTCTGACGGCAAGGTCAAGGGCTTCGCTTTCCGAATTACCGGAGCAAATGGCTATGACATTATCCTTGAAACCAACGACAAGGGTGAGATTTTCATTGATGGGCTTCGCATCGGGGACTACACCATTTCTGAGGTAAGCAACTCGGCTTCTTCGATGTATGTCATCCCTGCTGATAAGAAGGCAACGGTCAAGCTCGGCTCCACAACTATTGTGGAGATGCACAATGTTCTGCGTGATACGCCTAAGACCGGCGATACCACCAATCTGCCGCTGCTCTATACCCTTGCGGGACTGTCCGCAGTGGGCATCGCTGTGTGCGGCGTTATCGGATTCAAGAAAAAGAAAAAGGAGGATCGTGACTAATGGAACCTAAAACCATCGTGGCTATCGTTCTGGTAGCCTTTATCATCGGCGGATTTATCTTCTTGCAGATTAGATCGAAAAACAAGAAGTGAGCTGATTATCCAAGGGGCGGAGCAAAAACTCCGCCCCTTTTCTATATCACAAGGAGGTACGCAATGAACCATCTCAAAAAGATTGAGGATAGGGTTATTTCCATTCTCAAAACCAATGTTGACGCACGGAGCGACGATATGATGTTGTATCTTCTCGTGTGTAACAGCTTTTACAGCAATGAAAACTCGGTTGGAAAAATGCCATTTGAGGTCGTGATGAAGAACTACAAGGAACTCGAACTGCCCCATTTTGAAAGCGTCCGTAGGACGAGAGCAAAAATCCAGTCTGAGCACCCTGAATTGGCTTGCACTCCCGAATGCCGAAAAGCACGAAAGCGGATGCAACACCTTTATTCCAACTATGTTATGAGTTAAGGAGGTAGATTTCTATGGCAACAAAGAAAACCGTAGCCGAACAGGGCTTGCAGCAGAAAATGAAGGTGCTGGCAAAGCTCTTTGACGCAGGCTGTAAAACCGAAAAAGACTTGAAGGCGCTGACCTTGCCGACGATCCTGAAAATCCCCGATGTGACCGTGCCGGATATGACGGTCATCACCGAACTTCAGGAGCAGGTCGCAAAGAATCGTCTTTTCTCATACTTGGGAGGTGGAACAGATGAGCCAAGCGACACGACCGAATGACCGCCACATCATTTGGAGCAACCAAAACCTTGATGTGGACGACTGGCGAGAGGACTACAAGGAGTTCCTTGAAGCTAATGAACTGGACGACGATCCGAATGATGAGCAGGCACTCTATGAGTGGATGGAGGAAACCAATTACGACTACCTCTCCGATGAGCGAGTCAACCTGAATGTTCAGCTTTCCCAGCCGATCATTGTCATTGGCGACATCGGCAGATGGAACGGCAGAGTGATGGGCTACAAGGACATCCCATCCGGCAACATCCGAGATTGCCTGTATGCCGACACCGACTACACCGAATGGTATGTAGATAAGTACGGCGATCTTCGTGCCGATGCAACTCATCACGACGGCACGAATCACTATCTTTACCGTGTGTTCAAAGACGGCGTTTCCGAAACGCAGATGGAGAACCTGAGAGATAAAATCTATCACGGCAAAGCCACACGAGCCGATATTACCCGGCTGACCCGGCGACTTGGGGATGAGATCGCCGCCGTTTACGGCTTTGACATCCCGAAACAAAGAGTATCTCAAGAGAGGAGTGAGCGATAATGGTAGATTTCACACTGCGACCGCTGACCGTTCCCGAGCGCAAATACACCTACGCTCAAAGCTCGCAGCTTCAAGGGCAGACAGGCAATATCGGTTATCTGCGTGGGGACTTCGGCTCAAGCGGCGATCAGTTTTATACCACTTGGTTTGATACCCGACCGCAATGGAAAAGCGATGCGTTCAAGCGGGACTTGGATGATGTAATCAACGCCCTGCGCTCCGAGGAGTACGGACTGCTTCAAAGCCGTTCTCAGATGGTGCGTTATGGGCGTGAGAACAAGGAAAGCGAAATGCAGGGTGCTTATACCACTGAGTTCGGCTTCCGAGCAGATACCGAGAAATATGCGTTCGTGCTTCGCTGTAATCCAACGAGGGGCGACTATAACTTCTACTGCCTCTGCTATGTAAAGGAATGGCTGGACAAGCACATCGAAGAAGCCAACCGGGACATTCGCTTTATTGACAGCCACTATAAAGAGTTGTTCCGTATCCCGGACGGAGAGCGCATCATTGTGACCGACCGTGACGGTAAGACGGAAAGCTATCCCTGCCGCTATATTGATAGCTATCACACAGAGGTTGGACGCAATCTCTTTCACATTTGCGAGTTTGCCGAGCGTATGGAGCAAGGCGGCTGTACCTACGCTCCAATGGAGCCGCCCTTGCCTCCGATGTGCTATTCCATACTCCCGTCTACCGGCGAAGTCATTCAAATCGACCGCTGGCAAAAGGGCTATACCGCCACAAGTTTTAACGATGGGAACCGTGCGGAGAACGAAGCAATTAAAGACAAGTTCAATGAAAAGCTGGGTGTCAGCAAGGCGCAGGAGCAGGCGATGCTCGCCGGTTCTATGATCCGGTGGGACTCCATTGCCGCCAAACCCAAGAGCTATGATGAGAACGGCAAAGCTATCAAGCCAAAAGACTATGAACGATAAGGAGGTGTCCGCCGATGGCACGAAAATACGACTTCATTTCGGAGCTGTATAACCGAACCTGTAAAACGGTCGTTGCAAACCCCGCAAGCTGGGAAGCGTTTCTGCGCTCTGCCTGCTACAACTACCGTCTGCGTTTTGATGAACAGCTTTTGGTTCACGCACAGCGACCGGACGCCACCGCCGTTCTTCAGATCGACGACTGGAACCAAAAGTTTGGGCGATGGGTCAATCGTGGAGCACACGGCATTGCCGTTTTTGAGGATGCCGACCAACGCCGCCAACGGCTTGTCCACTACTTCGATATTTCCGACACGCATCCCAGCCGCTTTTCCCGCAGAGTTCCCATTTGGCAAATGCGGGACGAATACACGGCAGAAGTGATCGACACGCTGGAAAGCACCTTCGGAGAGTTGAACGACAAGGAAACCCTTGCCGTTGCCATCGAGTCGGCGGCAAGAAACGCCGTAGAGGACAACATCCCCGACTATCTTACCGACCTTCTTTACAGCGTGAAAGACAGCTTCCTGGACGGTGTATCCGAAGAAGAAATCACCCACATTTTCAAAACGGCGGTGCGAAATAGCGTCGCCTATATGACGATGACCCGCCTGGGCATTGAAGCCGGAGAATACTTTGAACCCGATGATCTTCGGGATGTGGTGAATTTTACGACGCCTGCCACGCTGAACGCCCTCGGCTATGCCACCAGCGATATTGCGGAGATGGGACTTGCGGAGATTTCCCGTACCATTCTTGCCCTCGACCGTCAAAATCGCATAATTGCAGAGAAAACCAAAGCCGATTACAATGTAGGCAAAGAAAAAACCGAAAGGAGTCCTGACGATGAACGAGATCACTTACACGATGCAGGGGGATTATCTGCTCCCCGATCTGACAATGCCGGAGCAGCCGGAGCTGTCGATGGGCAGGTACGCCCGGATGCGGAAGAAGTTCCTGAAGGAGCATCACAAGGTACGCTACTACAACCTGCTGACGAGCTGCGCCCTGAACGAGCATCTGAACGACACGGAGCGCAGAGCGAACGAGCTGGAACAGAAGCTGACGGAGCAGATGGCAGCGTCAGAGGGCGTGACGGAGAATCTGAAAGCGACGGATATGATGAGCTGGGTTCGGAAGATGAACAGTATCCGGAGCCGGGTTCAGGAGATCGTGATGGCGGAGGTAATCTTCGCTTAGACTATTACGACCGAAGTCACGAGGATAAAAGCCTGCCTTTCTTTGGCGGCGACGACACCGTTCGTGAGATCCTCAGCACCACGCCGCACCTGAAAGCAAGCAAAGGCGAGATACGGGCATTCTTTGAAGCTACCGCTGATGAGAACGCCCGTATTTCTTATATCAAGCGCATTTTCAACAACGACTATACCGAGGTCATTCTGAGAGATGGACGGCGTGTGGGCTACAAGACCTATCAGAATGTGTTGCAGCTTTGGGAGGGCAGTTATCTCTCCCGCACAGCACAGAGCTTCTATGATTGGGGCGTAATTGCCCAGCATTTTGAAGCGATGCGCCTGCTTGGAGAGTTGCAGGACACGATGAAGCCGCTGCCATCCATTGACGGGCAGTTGAGCTTGATGACAGCAGGAGCAGAGGAACGAAAGCCCTCTGCTTTTACTTTCTCTCAGGAGATCATCGACGCTGTTCTCACCCGTGGTAGCGGCATCTCTGAGGGGAAAATGCGAATCTATGAGCAGTTCCAAAAGAGCCTGTCTGCAAAGGAAAACGCAGATTTTTTGAAAAATGAATACGGCTGGGGCGGCGTTTATCCCGCTATCACCGGCGCAGGAATTGACGAACAGCACGACGGCAAGGGCATCCGTATTTCTAAAGGCATCGGAAGCGATAAACCTCATATCGACCTGAAATGGAGTCAGGTGGAGAAGCGTATTGCCGAGCTGATAAAACTCGACCGTTACTTGAACCCAAAGGAAAAGGCACAGTACCCTGAGTGGCTGCAAAGGCAGGAAGAACGCCGTGCAGAGCTTGCCGAGGAACGAAGGAACAGAGAAATCTTGTCTACTGCACCTTCAGAAAAGGCAGAGGCAAAAAATGAGCAATATGAGTACCATCTCGGCAGCACCGTCTATCTCGGCGCAAACGAATATGAAATCCTGTCCTTTGATGACGAGCGTGTGATGCTCTATGATACGCAGTTTCCGCTTTTCAACAAGGAAATGACGAGAACTGAGTTCGACAGCAAGGTGCAGGAGAACCCGCTGAATGACCATTTGAAGGTAGTAGAAAAACATCGCGAAGAAAAGGCGGTTGAGTTCGACATCGGGATGGGCTATCTCGGCAACGGACTGACCGTTTGGAACCGTGCCGTGGAGGTCAATGGGGACTATCAGAACATTGCCCACATCTCCCCCGAAGGTGAGATTACCTTCTATGTGCAGGACTTGCCGCAGAGCGTTGTGGAGCGTATCAGACAGGCGGCAGAAAGAGAAAAGCCAAAGGATGCTGCTTTGCCGGAGTTCTATCAGGCGTATCTTAAAACCAAAGCAGACAATCCGAGTAGCCTTTTGCTCTATCAGGTGGGCGACTTCTTTGAAGCCTATGCCGATGATGCAGAGGTCGTCGGGACTGCTCTTGAGCTGACACAGACTACTCGTGCCAGTGGTCATAACACCCGTGTCCCTATGGTGGGATTTCCGCAGCACCGCTTGGAAACCTACCTTACAATGCTGACCGACAGAGGGTACGATATAGAGGTCAACGCCTTAGAGGATGGTAAACGCATTACCCGCACCGTGGTTTCCACCACGAAGGAAGCGCCCATCGAGTCCAAACCTATCGGCAGGATCGACTATCTCGGCACGGACGGCAAGGTCGGTGAAAGCATCGAGTACACCAGTCCTTATCAGTTTGAGAAGGACATCAAGGAGGAAAACTACTACGGTGTGCCGATGAGTATTGTTCTGTATAAGGACAAGGACGGCAACACCATTCCGCACAGTTTTATCACCCAGCTTGACCCACCGCCCAAGGGCTTTGAGATCATCGACAGCCCGTATTTGCCGGAAAATCCTCTGGACAAGGCGAAGCATCTCATTGATGATTTTTGCCGTGAGGAGTATCAGCGTGAGGATGGTGCGGACTATACCGACCTTGCTGATGTCGGCGTTGCCTACACCACGACTGAGGACGACAAGCACGAAATACAGGCAAGGGTCAACCTTGTGGATTTCCGCATCGAAACTCTTGCAGACGGCAAAGTCGTCCGCAGTGAGCAGTATGCGTCCCTTGAAGAACTGACCGAAAAAGGACTGCAAGCACTGTCCTTTGATGACCTTGTTTCTCTCTCCGAGGAAGAACTTGCACAGGTGGAAGCACCTCTTGCACCCGCTTGGGAGCATCCGAAGAAAAGCCGGGTGCAGTCCTTTGACATTCATCCCGAAATCCCAATGGCAGACCGGCATACCTTTGACCTTGCTTCTCACGAGGTCGAGGAGGTCAACAAGAAAGAACGCTTCCACCGCAACTATGCGGCGATCACCGTTCTGAAAAGGTGTCAGGAAGAAAACCGCTTCGCCACACCGGACGAGCAGATCATTCTTTCCAAGTATGTTGGCTGGGGCGGTATTCCCGAAGCCTTTGATGAGAGAGCCGGTTCTTGGCAGACAGAGTTCGGGATGCTGAAAAACATCCTGACACCTGAGGAATACGCTTCCGCAAGAGAAAGCACTCTGACCGCTTTCTACACGCCGCCAACGGTTATCAATGCCGTGTATAAGGTGATGAAACAGCTTGGCTTCCGTGAGGGCAACATCTTGGAACCGTCCTGCGGCATCGGGCATTTTATCGGTATGCTTCCCGAAGAAATGAAGGAAAGCAAGATCTACGGTGTGGAGCTGGATACGGTTTCTGCCGGTATCGCACAGCAGTTATATCAAAAGTCCTCTATCGCCGCACAGGGCTTTGAGGAAACCAACCTCCCCGACAGCTTCTTTGATGCCGTTGTGGGGAATGTACCCTTCGGGGATTTCAAGGTTCCTGACAAGCGTTACGACAAGCACAAGTTCCTCGTTCACGACTACTTCTTCGCCAAATCCTTGGACAAGCTCCGTCCGGGCGGCGTAATGGCGCTCATTACAAGCAAGGGTACGATGGATAAGGAAAACTCCGCTGTCCGTAAATATATTGCTCAGCGAGCCGACCTGCTTGGTGCTATCCGTTTGCCGAACAACACCTTTAAGGGTAACGCCGGAACGGAGGTCGTTTCGGACATTCTTATTCTGCAAAAGCGTGACCGCATTGTGGATATAGAGCCGGATTGGGTACAGCTCGGCACGGATGAAAACGGTATCCTGATGAACAGGTACTTTGTTGAGCATCCCGAAATGATACTCGGAGAGATGAAAATGGTGTCGGGGCGTTTCGGTCCCGAAGCCACCTGCGTCCCTTACGAGGGGGCAGACCTTGCCGAGCAACTCAGCGAAGCCGTTTCCAATATTCACGGTGAGCTGACCGTATATGAGGTGGAGGATGAGCTTGCAGAGGAGGACAATTCCATTCCCGCAGATCCCACCGTCCGCAACTTCTCCTATACGGTGCTGGACGATAAAATCTACTTCCGAGAAAACAGCCGTATGGCTCCGGTGGAGGTATCCGCTACCGCAGAGAACCGCATAAAGGGTATGATCCGCATCCGTGATTCAGTCAGAAAGCTGATTGAATTGCAGACAGAGGACTACCCCGACTCGGAAATTAAAGCGGAGCAGGAGCGATTAAACGCTCTTTATGATACCTTTTCCAAGCAGTACGGACTTATCAACAGCCGTGCCAACATCTCCGCCTTTTCGCAGGACAGCTCCTTTTCTCTGCTCTCGGCTCTTGAGGTCTTGGGCGATGAAGGGCAGCTTGAACGCAAGGCGGATATATTCTACAAGCGAACCATCAAACCACATACCCCGGTTACTTCCGTAGATACCGCCAGCGAAGCGCTTGCCGTTTCTATGGGCGAAAAAGCCCGTGTGGATATGGAGTATATGTGCGAGCTGACCGGCAAGACCGAGGAAGAAATCTTTGCGGACTTGAAGGGCGTTATCTTTCTGAACCCGATGTACGGGTACGGCAATTCCACGCAGGCAAAGTACCTGATGGCAGACGAATACCTCTCCGGCAATGTCCGGGAAAAGCTGGTACTCGCCCGAAAGTCGGCGGAGCTTTACCCTGAAGATTACACCGTAAATGTGGAAGCACTGGAACGGGTACAGCCGAAAGACCTAACCGCCAGCGAGATCGCCGTTCGGCTTGGTGCTACTTGGCTGCCAACCGAAATTGTCGAACAGTTTATGTTTGAGTTCTTGGGAACACCGAGGTACGCACAGTGGAACATCAAGGTTCATTTCTCTGCCTACACCGGCGAGTGGAATATTGAGGGCAAGTCCTATGACCGCAGCAATGTGAAGGCATACAGTACCTACGGTACGGGGCGCATCAACGCCTACAAAATCATTGAGGAAACACTGAACCTTAAAGATGTCCGCATCTTCGACTATGTAGAGGACGCAGACGGCAAAAAGAAAGCCATTCTGAACAAGAAGGAAACGGCAATCGCACAGGCAAAGCAGGAGCTGATCAAGCAGGGCTTTCAGGATTGGGTCTGGTCTGACCCTGAGCGCAGAGAACGGCTCTGCCGCCTTTACAACGATAAATTCAACAGCCTGCGTCCCCGTGAGTACGATGGAAGCCACATCGTTTTCAGTGGTATGAACCCGGAAATCGAGCTTCGGGAACACCAAAGAAATGCGGTGGCGCACATCCTATACGGCGGGAATACGCTGCTTGCACACGCCGTGGGCGCAGGGAAAAGTGCGACACGTTCCTAACTGAAAAGGTTAGGCACAAGTCAGCTAACAATAGAATTGGGATTTGAAAGGAGTCCCTGAAAAGACTTGGAGAACTAATATTCCGATAGGTGGAATGAAGGGGTAACGCCCTGAAACGCCTACCTTAAACCTA
>OMCF01000639.1_pt1 | contig 13452 bp, 9 predicted proteins | sample 1673791 | NCBI WGS metagenome assembly OMCF01 (sample SAMEA103958127, study PRJEB25191) | human gut metagenome | biome: human-associated habitat [ENVO:00009003]; feature: intestine environment [ENVO:2100002]; material: feces | place: Germany | collected 2013/2015
AAAATGCTGGTCGCCGGAGGCGGTTTTGCAGGCGTATGACGCGGGAAACCGCGCCATCTGCGACCAGATCGGGAAAATCGGAAAGCGCTCCGGCGCGACACTGACGACGCTGCTTCTCGCAGACGGCGAGGCGTATGCCGCCAATATCGGCGACAGCCGGTGCTATCTGTACCGGGACGGCTGCCTGTCGCGGCTGAGCGAGGACCATACGGCGGTGCAGCGCCTGATCGCGCTCGGCATCATCGAGCCTGCGGAGGCGAAAACCCATCCGGAGCGTCACCGGCTGACGCAGCACCTCGGAATTTTCCCGGACGAGCTGATCATACAGCCGCATACGGTCCAGCTTCCCGTGAGGCCCGGCGACCGCTTCCTGCTCTGCAGCGACGGACTGACCGATATGCTGGAGGAGGAAGACCTCAGCGCGCTCCTGCGCAGTCAGACAGCAGCGCCGGCCTGCGCCGCCGCACTGTACCAGCTGGCGATGCAGCGCGGCGGGAAGGACAATATTTCCGTGCTTCTCGTGGGGATCGACCGCTGAAGCTGCCCAAAACGCACAGAACGCCGCGCCCGGCCGGGCGCGGCGTTTATGCGCTTATATCAGGAAAAACTCCAGTACCAGCACGACCGCGCAGCAGCCGACGGCGACCTGAAGCAGATTTGCGCCGAGCCATGCGGCGGCGATGCCCAGCACCAGCGCGGCAAGGCCCGCGATGGGGGAACTTGTGGCGTTTACAATGGACGGGAAGGTCATGACGGCCAGCGTCACATATGGAACATAGAACAAAAACGAGCGCAGAAAGCGGCTTTTGATGGGCCTGCGGATGAGCGTCAGCGGCAGCTCCCGGATGAGGAACGACACGGCGGCGCAGACCAGAATATACAGATAAATTTTACCGTTCATCCTGACTTCCCTCCTTCTGCTCCGGCGCGTCCTTCACCGGGAAGAGCAGCGCCGCTGCCGACGCAATTAAAATTGTCAGCAAAATCGTCCGCGTGCCCTCGGACAGCGTCTTGACGTATGGCAGAACGGTGCACAGCCAGCTTGCCGCGAAGCTCACCGCCACACAGCCGAGCACGACCGGGTTTTTCTTCGACGGCGGAATGATGATCGCCAAAAACATCCCGAACAGCGCGACGGAAAGCGCGCTGACCAGACGCGCGGGCAGGATGCTCCCGGCCGTGACGCCCAGCGCCGTGCCGATGGCCCAGCCGGGGATGGCAGGCAGGAACGCGCCGTAGGAATAGAACGGGTCGAGATAACCGGGCCGCGCAATGGCGATGCCGAACAGCTCGTCCGTCACGTCGTAGCCGACGAGCAGCCGGTGGTACAGCGGCGTATCGGGCGAAAATTTCTGGCTGAGCGAGCAGCTCATGAGCAGATACCGCGCGTTGGTAATGAGCGTGATGAGCGCCATTTCCAGAAAGCCGCTGTCCGCGGCAATGACCGTGAAGGCTGCGTATTCGCCCGCGGAGGCGTTATTGAGCAGGCTGATGAGAAAGCCCTGAAACGCGTTCAGTCCGGCGTTCCGGGCCGCGATGCCGAGAGAAAACGCCACGGCCAGATACCCAAGCCCAATGGGAACGCCGTCGCGGACACCGGCAAGAAACACCCTGCGCCGTTCGGCGCGCTGTGCGCAATCCATAGGAAAAACCTCTTTTCTGCCCGAAGAATCAATCGGAAGATTTACTTTTAGCACAGCTTTTCCCGCTTGTCAAGCGCCGACGGCATTTTGACGAAAGCGTGGGAATATGCGCCGTGCCGTTTGCAATCTGTCCGTTTCTGAACGGCAAATGTACGCAAATCGCGCGCATAGCCTTGACTTTCCAGCCCAAGTCTGCTATAACTTCAAAGTAGCAATTTAAAGCATTTGCCTATTAAAACGAAAAACGGAAAGAGAGACTCAAATGGAAAGAGAACGCTTGGGTTCCCGGCTGGGCTTTATCCTGCTGTCGGCAGGCTGCGCCATCGGCTGCGGAAACGTATGGAAATTCCCGTGGATGTGCGGCCAGTACGGCGGAGGCGGCTTCGTCCTCATCTATATCCTCTGCCTGCTGCTTCTGGGCCTGCCGGTCATGACGATGGAGTTCGCCGTGGGCCGCGCGGCGCAGGCCAGCCCCATCCACATGTATCAGAAGCTTGAACGCAAGGGCCAGAAGTGGCACCTGCACGGCTATATCGCCTTCTTCGGCAACATCGCGCTCATGGCGTTCTATACCGTCGTCACCGGCTGGATCATCTATTACTTCGTCAGATTCCTGACCGGCCGGACGGAAGATCTCGGCTTCGTCACCATGATCACCAATCCCGGCGTCAATGTGACGTATCTGGCCGTGACGGTCATTGTGGCCTTCGGCATTCTGTGCTTTAATCTCCAGGGCGGTCTGGAGCGCATCACGAAATATATGATGACGCTTCTGATGGTTCTGATGGTCGTGCTGGCGGTCCACAGCGCAACGCTCTCCGGCGCGGCAGAGGGTCTGAAATTCTATCTCGTCCCCGATTTCTCCAAGATCACCGGCCCGGTCATCGTCGGCGCGATGAATCAGGCGTTCTTCACGCTGTCCGTCGGCATGGGCTCCATGGCGATCTTCGGCAGCTATATCGGAAAAGAGCAGTCGCTGCTCGGCGAATCGGCGAACGTCATCGTGCTCGATACGTTTGTCGCCATCGTCGCGGGCCTCATTATGTTCCCGGCCTGCTATACCTACGGGCTGGAGGTCAACGCGGGCCCGAGCCTGCTGTTCGACACCATGGCTACCGTCTTCAACCACATGGCGGGCGGCCGCTGGTGGGGCTCGCTGTTCTTCCTGTTCATGGTCTTCGCCGCGCTGTCTACGGTGCTGGCCGTGTGCGAGAATATCCTCGCCATGGTCCGCGAGATGACCGGGTGGAAGCGGCCGCTCGGCTGCCTTGTGTGCGGCGCGGGCGTGTTCATCCTCGCCATCACCACGGCGCTGGGCTACAGCGTGTTCCATTTCCAGCCGTTTGCCGAGGGCACGGCCTGGCTCGACCTCTGGGACTTCCTCGTCTCCAACAACATCCTGCCGCTCGGCTCGCTCGTCTTCGCGCTCTACTGCTGCAATAAATTCGGCTGGGGCTGGGACAATTTCCTCGCCGAGGCCAACGCGGGCAAGGGCTGGAAGGTCAAGGCCTGGATGAAGCCCATCTTCCGCTATCTCGTCCCGGCTGCGATCATCTTTATCTATATTTACGGCATGGTCACCTTCGGGTGGAAATAAACCCGAACGCAAACAGCGCCGGAGAGGGCAGAAGCCTTCTCCGGCGCTTGATTTTGCCGGGCGCATCCTGCATAATAGAGGACAGAACAGACAAAGCAGGAGGCTGCACATGGAAAAACAAATCGAACGGCAGTGCCGGGCGAACGCCGTGTTTACGGACGAGGCGTATCTGAAAACAAGATATATCTGCCGCGAGGACGGAACGTATACCATCCGCGTCGGACGCGGTGAACGCCGGGACGTGCTGGCCTGCAAGGAGCTTTACGGCAAGGCGGTCAAAACGGCGCTGGAGCTGGACTGCACCGCCTGCGCCTTTGACCTCAGCCCCGCGTCAGAGCTTGGGCAGAACGGCCTTTTTGCTGCGGCAGAGGGCGTCTGCGGCGGCGCGTACCGGAAAAAATTCGCGCTGTCTGGCCGCTGGGAGCCGGAGCTGGCGTGCAGCTTTCCCGGCGCGGACGCGGAAGGCGAGCAGGTGCAGAAGGCATGGCAGCTGGCGCGGTCGATCATGGAAACGCGTGATCTGGTGAACTGCCCGGCGAATCTGCTCAGACCCGAGATGCTGGCGCAAAAGCTGAAGGACATGGCGGATGGTCTGCCAATTGAGGCGGAGCTCTATGACCGGCAGGCGCTGGAGCGGCTCGGCCTGCGGGGACTTCTGACCGTTGGCGACAGCAGTGCATACGCCCCGGCGATGGTCGTGCTGCGCTATACCGGCGCACCGGACTGCGGCAGGCGGCTCGGTCTTGTCGGCAAGGGCGTGACGGTGGATACAGGCGGCTACTGCCTGAAGCCTGCTTCGTCGATGGCGGGGATCAAGGGCGATATGGCGGGCGGAGCGGCGGCTGCCGCAGCGCTGCGGGCGCTGGCGGCGAACGGCGTGCCGGTCAATGTCACGGTCGTCGTGCCGGTCTGCGAGAACCGGATCTCCGATTCGAGCATGGTTCCGGGCGATGTCATCACCAGCTTTTCCGGCAAAACGATCGAGATTCTGAATTCGGACGCGGAGGGGCGGCTGATCCTCGCCGACGGCCTTGCGTGGGCCGCAGAGCGGGAGGGCTGCACACATCTTGTGGATATTGCCACGCTGACCGGCGCGGTCTGCGCAATGCTGGGCTTTGTGACGACCGGCGTGATGGCGAGCGATAACGGCTTTTACGATTGCCTCTTGTGCGCGGCGGAGCGCTCCGGCGAGAAATTCTGGCGGATGCCGGACGACGCGGAATACGAGACGCTGATCGAGAGCGACTATGCCGATGTCCGCAACACCAGCAAGGACGGCTGCGGCGCGATCACGGCGGGCCTGTTCCTGAAAAAATTCACGGCGGGACGTCCCTGGCTGCATCTGGACATCGCCGGGACGGCGGACAACACGGGCATTGTCTGGCAGCATCAGGTCCCCGGCGCGACCGGCACCGCCGTGAGTACGCTCTATCATCTGGCACAAATTCTGTTTGAAACATCTGAGGAGGAACCTGCATGAACACACCCCTGATCGAAGCCTGCGTAGATTCCTACGCCTCCTGCCGGGCGGCGTATCGCGGCGGCGCGGACCGTCTGGAGCTGTGCGCGCATCTTGTCATTGGCGGCACCACGCCGTCCACGGCGCTGTTCCGGCAGGTGCAGCGCGATATCCCAGTCAAGACCAATATCCTGATCCGTCCCCGCTTCGGAGATTTTCTTTACAGCAAAGAAGAGCTGGAGCAGATGTGCGAGGAGATCCAGATGTACCGTGAGCTTGGCGCGAACGGCGTTGTGATCGGCGCGCTGACGCCGGACGGCGATCTGGATCTGGACGCAATGCGGCGGCTGATGAACTGCGCGGGCAATATGGACGTGACGCTGCACCGCGCGTTCGATATGACGCGCGACCCGTTTGCGGCCATGGAGGACGCCATCCGTCTGGGCTGTAAGACGATCCTCACCTCCGGGCAGCAGAAGGATCCGCTGACCGGTGCGGAGCTGCTGCGGGAGCTTTTTGAAAAAGCGGACGACAGGATCGATATCATGGCGGGCTGCGGCGTAAAAAAATGGAACATTCAGGAGATCCACGACAAAACCGGCATCGTGGTCTTCCACACGACCGGCCGCAAGGGCGTGCTGGACAGCGGAATGCGCTACCGGAAGCAGACTGTGGCGATGGGCCTGCCGTCGCTTTCGGAGTATGAGCTCTGGCAAACGGACGAGGAGGAATTCCGCGCCTGCGCACAGATCGTCCACAGTCTTGCGGCGGGAGCGGGACAATGAGACTGTCAGACGGCGAACAGCAGCGGATGGAGCAGCGCCTCGCGCTTCGCTTCGCGGCGATAGGCGACGGGGCACAAAGCTGGCTGGAGCGGCAGCTTTCGGCGCTTTCGCCGGACTGCGCACTGCTGACCAGATGGTGCTATTCCGCAAGCCCCGTCAGCGACTGGGCCAATTATGAATTTTCCCTGTTCCGCGCCTGCGCGGAGCACGCGCTGCGCCTGCGGGAGCAGTCGCCCCTCGCGCGGGAACTGCCGGAGCCGTTGTTTCTGAATTACGTGCTCCATCCGCGCGTAAACGAGGAGGAGCTTTGCGACTGCCGAGGCTTTTTCTACGCGCAGATTCGGGGGCGGATCGAAGGGCTTTCCGCGCGCGAGGCCATTCTGGCGATCAATGAATGGAACGCGGAGCAGGTCTGCTACCGCGCGACGGACGAGCGGACGATCAGCGCCCTCGGTGCATGGCGCTCCGGCTTTGGCCGCTGCGGGGAAGAATCCACGTTCGCGGTCAACGTGCTGCGCGCAGCCGGGATCCCGGCCCGGCAGGTCTATACGCCGCGCTGGGCGCACTGCGACGACAACCACGCCTGGGTCGAGGCCTTCTGCGGCGGCGCATGGCACTATCTCGGCGCCTGCGAGCCGGAGCCGGAGCTGGACCGCGGCTGGTTCAGCGGTGCGGCCAGTCGCGCGATTTTGGTGCACAGCCGCCTGTTCGGCAGACCCGCGCCGGACGACGCGGCGAGCCGCGCTCTGCTCGTGCACAGCCGCTGCTTTGGAACGCCTGCGGCGGACGAGGAGATCATTTCGGTCGACGGCGCGGTGACGTTCCTGAACCAGACCGCCCGCTATGCGCCCGTGCGCCTGCTGGCAGTGCGGGTGCGGGAGAAGGACGGGCGGCCTGCCGCCGGTGCGGAGGTCACGTTCGGCATTCTCAACGCGTCGGAGGTCTTTCCGGCTGCGGTCATTCGGACGGATGCGGACGGAATGGCGCGGCTGCGCTGCGGATACGGCGATCTGATCGTGCAGGCCCGGAAAAACGGCCTCTGCCGGGAGACGCTCTGCCCGGCATCACAGGAGGAGCCGCTGGAGCTGACACTGGCAGAGCCGGAAGCACCCGCCGGGCGCTGGACGAGCTTTACACTCCATGCGCCGAAGGAGCGCCTGCCTGAGAGAAGTGCCCCAACGCCCGCACAGCGGGCGGCAGCGACGGAAAAGCAGGCTGCGGCAGATGAAAAGCGCCGCCTCCGGCTGGAAGCGGCGTATGACGCAGCGCGGATACGTGCGCTGCGGGAGCGGTTCGGGTACGGTGCGCAGGCGGAGGCAATTTTGCGCGCAGCCTGCGGGAACTTTGCAGCGCTGGCAGAGCTGCTGGAGGATCCGGCGTATCCCGCGCCGCGGAAGCTTGCGCTTTTGCAGACGCTGGGGGAGAAGGACCTGCGCGATGTCCGGCCCGCCGTTCTGCGCGAGGCGCTGGACGCGGGCGGCGGCGTTTCGCCGTCGGACGAATTTTCCATGCAATATCTTCTCTGCCCGCGCATCGGGACAGAACCGCTGTCCTGCTGGCGAAGGACGCTGGCGGACAGCTTCCCGGAGGCGCGGAAGCGGGAATTTCGCGAAGCGCCGGACGCGCTCTGGCGCTGGATCCGGGAATCGATCCGGCAGGTGCCGCAGACGGAATACCGGCAGCTCGTGACGCTGCCCGCCGGGGCAATGCGCCTGCGCTGCGCGGATCTGCCGTCCCAGCGGCTGTTGTTCGTCGCAATCTGCCGCACGCTCGGCATCCCGGCGCGGCTGAACCCTGCCGGCGGCGCGGCGGAGTATGCGCTTGACGGGCAGTTTTTCTCGCCGGAGGCTGGCCGGACGGCCAACGCGCGATTGCAGCTTCAGAAGCAGCCGGGCGAGACGTGGCAGCCGGGGGCGGATTTCGGCCTCTCGGCGTTTGAGAATGGCGCGTGGCAGCCGATGGCGGTTCCCGGCCAATGGGACGGCGCCCGGCTGACGCTTTCGCTATCCCCGGGCGTTTACCGTGTGATCACGGACAGCCGCCTCCCGAACGGCGACCTGCACGCCATGCGCATGGAGCTGTGGCTGGAGGCGGAACAGGAAGCCTGCGTGCAGCTGCAAAAGCAGGCAGTCTCGCTTGCGGAGCAGGCCGTGGATTTCACACTGGCCAACTTTCAGGCCGAAGCGCCGGACGGCCATCAGGCCGCAGCGGCGGAGCTGACACGGACACAGTCTCTTCTGATGTGGCTGGAGGAGGGGCGGGAACCGACGGAGCATCTGCTGAACGAGCTGCTGAGCAGCCGGGCGCAGCTTGCACGGCTGCCGCTGCGTCTGGTGTTTCTCCTGCGCGGCAGACAGGCGCTTCAAAACGAAAAGCTGCAGGCCGCGCTTGCCGCCCTTGCGCGGGCGGAGGCCTGGTTCACGGCGGACTCTGCGGAGCCTGCGGCGCGCAGCGCCTATGTGGAGCCGGACCGCCTGCCGCTTGTTCTGCTGTGCGACGGCCCGCGCCATATTCTCCACGCCTGTGCCGGGTACCGCGTCGGCAGCGTCGGTACCGCGCTGGCCTTCTGCCGGCAGGACCGGACCGCACCAGAATAAATCATGTGCTTGATCGCATTCAGATAAGCGACAGCTCGGATCGTCCGCTGGACGGGACGGGCTGCTTTGCAGATATTAAAAGGGATTTCTTGGTGAAATTGTTTATTTTACGCGAAAAAAGCGCTTGCCATCCAGAAGGGAGCATGGTAAACTATCCCTGCGGCAAGTCTTTCTGTTTCCCTGCAATGGCGATGCATTTGTAAAAATACATGGTCTTCGCTGCCCCTGCCGTTGTGGGAAGAACTGTGCCGTAGCAGGGACGGAGCCATGCGTTTTTCATGCGTGGCTTTGACCGCGCACTTTTTTATTTTTGTGGAGGAGAAAGATGAAGCATAGAAAAATTCCAAGCCTGCTGCTGGCGCTCAGCCTGCTCGTTTCCCTGTGCGCTGCATTCGCGCTCAATGTGGGCGCGGCAAATACGACGCGTGAAAGCGACTTGGTGCTGGTTTCTACCAATTCTGAGAAGAATGCAGGCGAAGGCTGGACGTGGGACGCAGGCACGTGTACACTCACGCTGGACAATTTCACGCTGGACCAGTCAGGACTCAGCCGCGCTGAAACTTCCTGCGCCATCGCGATTGGCGCCCCGGATGACAGCATGATTGACGTGACCATCGTGCTGAAGGGCGAAAACAAGATCGTATCCGGCAGCACGACGGGAGCCGAAAACCATAGCTGTGGACTTTTTGTTCTCGGCAATTGCAAAATCGTCGGAGATGCGGACAGCTCCCTGACTGTTGTCAGCGGAGATGCGGCCGGTGCGGATAGTCTATCTGTTGGCATCGGGGTCAATGGCGACCTTACCATACAGAGCAGCGGCATGATCAGCGTGAAGGCCGGACACGCAGATATTTCCTGTGCAGTTTACTGCTCCGGCAGCCTCACCTTTGCCGGCGGCACGAGCACGCTTACCGGTGCAGATGCTGCGTGTATGTCTGATGAAGATATCATCCTTGCGGATCACGTGACGGCGAAGGGCGCTTCAGGCTATGCGGCTTCCAGCGTAACATCGGACGTCACGCTTGTATCGGACGCAGACGTCACATCGTTTGCGGTCGGCAACAGCATCGCGAAAACTGTTACGGTCACATATACCGCACCCGCAGCGTCCGGAACCGGGCAGAATATGCCGTTTACCGACGTTTCGACCGGCGACTGGTATTATGGCTCCGTCTATGGCGCATGGAAGAATAAGCTGATCAGCGGCGCAAGCGAAACGCTGTACAAGCCGAATAACACGCTGACTGTCGCCGAGACGGTCAAGCTCTCCGCCGCGCTCCATCAGCTCCAGAATAACGGTCAGGTTACGCTTACAAACGGTACGCCGTGGTACAGCACGTACGTTGCGTATGCTGTCGAGCATGGCATCATCGAAAAAGAATACCTCGACTACACCCCGGCCCAGATGCACGCGCCTGCAAGCCGCACCGAGTTCGTCCACATCTTCTTCGGTGCGATGAACGATTACGAGGTGCTGAACGACATTGCGGATGACCAGATCCCCGATGTGAAAATGGGCGACAAGTACGCCAGTGAAATCTACACGTTCTATCGTGCGGGTATCCTGACCGGCTCCGGTTCGTCCGGCGTCTTCAATCCGAGCAGCACCATCAAGCGCAGCGAGGCTGCTGCCATCCTGAACAGGATGTTCGACGCCTCTACCCGCAAGAGCTTCACGCTTTCATAACCGGCTTTGTCTGCAAAAAGCCGTGGCAGCGTTGAAACGCTGGACTTTTATAAAATCTGCAAAATATCTCCCTTGAGGTACAGCGACTGCTCGGAGGCGAGGCTTGCGGGGTGGTCGCGGGACTGGATGAGCGGTTCAAGCAGCCTTGCGTCGCGGCCCGCGTCCTGCGCGGCCTCGCGGAGCATTTTGAGAAACAGCTCCGGCGTCATGAACTGGCTGCACGAGCACGAGACAAGATACCCGCCGGGCCTGACAAGCTTCATGCACTGCAGGTTGAGTTCTTTATAGCCCCGGTACGCGTTTTCCAGCGCCCTGCGGCTCTTGGCAAATGCGGGCGGGTCGCAGACGACAAGGCCGTACTGCCGTCCCTCGCGCACGTACTGCCGCGCGAGGTCAAAGACGTTTGCGCAGGTGGTCGTGACGATATCCTGCACACCGTTGAGCGCCGCGTTGCGCCGCACGAGCGCCAGCGCGTCCTCGGACACGTCGACCGCCTCGACGCTTTTCGCGCCGTAGAGCGCGGCGTGGATGGAAAACCCGCCCGTGCAGCAGCACAGGTCGAGCACGTCCTGTCCGGGCGCGTAGGGCTTTAACCGGCCCCGGTTTTCCTGCTGGTCGAGAAAATGCCCGGTCTTCTGGCCGTTTGCGATGGAGACGAGCATGCGCGCGTCGTGCTCCCGGATCACAAGCTCCTCGGGGACTTCGCCGTAAACGCACGTCTTGATGAGCGGAAGCCCCTCTTTTTCGCGCACGGGCAGATCGTCGCGCTCGTAAATGCCGCGCGGGGTGAAAAGCTCCGCCAGAATGGAAACCAGTTCCGGTTTCCATTGCTCCAGCCCCAGACAGGCGATCTGGAAGGACAGGCAGTCCGCGAATTTATCGACTGTCAGCCCCGGCAGCCCATCGGACTCGCCGAAGACGACGCGGCAGGAATCGGAAAAACCCAGCGTCTGCCGCGTGTGCCACGCCGCCTCGATCCGGCGGGCAAAAAACGCGCGGTCGATCGGCTCTGCCTCGTCCCGCGTCAGAACGCGGACGGCCAGCCGGGAGTTCGAATTGAAAAACCCGCGCGCGGCAAAGCGCTGCCGGCTGTCCAGCACGTCTACGACGCATCCGTCCGTGCAGATATCGTCCGCCCAGTCCAGCTCATTGTCATAGATCAGTCTCTGCCCCTTCAAAACGCCGCCTTCCTCGCCGCGCCGCAGGCAGACCTTCGGATATTCCATAATTTATACCTCCAGCGTATAGCGCTCATAGGCGTTGATGATCGTCGTGTCCCCGCGCCGGAGCACGCGGGCGATATCGCGGCCATATTCCATGTGCACATGGCCGTGGATGAGATAGCGGGGCTTATACCGGTCGAGCAGCGGCAAAAACGCCTCGAAGCCCATGTGCGCGTAATCGTCCCCGTCGCCGAAGCCCCGCACCGGGGCGTGCGCCAGCACGATGTCCACGCCGCCCGCCCGGCGGATCTGCCAGCCGAGCTTCCAGATGCGGTTTTTCATCTCACGCTCGGAATACTGGTCCTTTCCGCCTGAGTACAGGCGGCTGCCGCCAAGCCCGGCGATGCGCAGACCGTTAAAGATGATCAGCTTGTCCTCAATGCAGTCGCAGCCCTCCGGCGGGCGGCGGTCATAATTGCCGTCGTGATTGCCGCGCACATAATAAAGCGGCGCGCGGCCAAGCGTAGCCAGAAATGACAGATACTCCGCCTTCAGATCGCCGCAGGAGAGCATCAGATCGTATTCGCGCAGCCGTCCCGGCTGATAATAGTCCCAAAGATAGGGGCTTTCCTTATCGGCAAGCAGCAGAAGCTTCAAAGCAGCGGCCCCCTTTTCTCCGGCTGGAGCGTCTCGCGGTACAGTCCCAGCAGACGCACCATCGGCCTTGCCATCGGCAGCAGCTCGTCATACTGCGGGATGCTGCCGCGCACATTGGCGCACAGCCAGTCCATGTGTAAAACTTCCTCCGGCGCAAGCCAGCGTTCGCCGTCATTTTGCACCGCGCCCGTCTGGTCGGCGATGCGCCGGTGGAACGGCGCAAGCTCACCGTGGGTCAGCGCGGCGCGCAGCAGGCGCACCAGCTCACGCGGGCCGTCCGGCAGCGATTCCATGAGCTGCACGTCCACCGCGCCGCTTGCAAAGCCCCACCAGTAATTGACGGCGGCCACCGCGCTCAGCTCGTCCCAGCCGCCGCGCAGGATGCTGCGCGCCAGCCGGATATAGACCTCGCCCCAGTTCCACACCGGAAGCGCCGCGCAGACCGGCCCTGCGTTCTGGGCCAGACACAGTCCGCGCCAGTCCGGGCTGTCGCCCGGGCCGGGCAGATCGCGCGCGCAGATCACGCGCAGCCCCTCTTCCGCGAGACGTGTGGCGGGCAGGATCTGCGCGTCCGGCCGCGTCAGCTGCGCGCCGAGCGCAAAGGCATTGATGGCCGCAGGCGTGCCGAAGATCGGCCCGTCGGCGACATAGCCGATGCGGCTATCCTCCGCCAGTGCGCCTGCGATCGCGCCGAGCAGAAATTTCGCCTCGTAAATACGGCCGTAATACGTCCGCACGCCGGGATACGGCATATCGACCGAGCAGTTGAGAAAGCGGACGCCCGGATATTTGGGCGCAAGCTTGCGGCAGGCGAAGATCAGCGGCACCGTCGTGGTGAAGACGACCTGCGCGCCGTCGGCCGCGGCCTGTTCAAGCGCGTCCTCGGGACTCGGATAGTCCGTCACAAGATAGACCCGCGCGTCGACGGCCTCGCCGAGCGCCTGCACCAGCTGGCGCCGCCCGGCCTCATGCGCGGCGATCCATGGGCTGGCCTCCGGCGCGCATTCGTAGACGAATGCCGCGCGCAGGCACCCGCGGAAGCCGGTCAGACGGCCAAGCAGGCTCTGCGGCTCCGGCGCAGCCTCGGTCTGCACGGCGATCTTGCCGCCCTGGGCGACAGCCTCCAGCTCCGGCCAGATGGCGCGGATGGACCGCTCCAGCTCCGCCTGCGTCAGCACGCGCAGATCGCCCAGCGTGTATGCGTGCAGCCAGGTCAGCAGCGCCTCCGCTGTCGTGACGGGCGGCGCGGACTGCGTCAGCTTGTCATAGGCGGTCTTGAAGGTATAAAAGGCCGTGAGGAACGCGCGGCGCTCGAGCTGCGACCAGACGTGCTCGGCGTCGAAGCCGAGCGCGGCCTGCAGCTTAGGATAGTCGCCCAGGCGGTTGAAATGCACCTGATACAGGCCGCAGCGCTCATAAAAATGCAGGAATTCATAGTAGACCCGCACAGCCGGGTCGTCGGAGTACAGCGGCAGCACGCGCGTGACGTACGCGCGGATGGTCGGCGCGCCGAAGCTCCGCAGGACGCTCACGCGCTTGTTGCCCTCCTGCACGTAAAACTGCCCCATATACTCAAAGCAGCGGATGGGGTCGACGATGCCGGTGTCGCCCAGATGCGCCTCGCAGAGTGAGATCCACTTGCTCGCAAACTCCGTCCCCAGGTCCAGCAGCGGCATGAAATTCGCCGCGAAGGCCGTCTGCCGCCCGGCGGTATTCATCCCGACGATCTGGGCGATCGGGATCTCCAGCTCGCCCAGATCCACGCGCCCGGCCACCACGCCGCCCTGCAGCAGCTCCTCGAGGACCTGCGGATAGGGGTCGCGCCCGCGGTGGACGCAGTCGCGGTAGCATTTCTGCCCGGCTT
>OMCF01000651.1_pt1 | contig 13305 bp, 8 predicted proteins | sample 1673791 | NCBI WGS metagenome assembly OMCF01 (sample SAMEA103958127, study PRJEB25191) | human gut metagenome | biome: human-associated habitat [ENVO:00009003]; feature: intestine environment [ENVO:2100002]; material: feces | place: Germany | collected 2013/2015
TGGCTGCTTCATAATAGCTGCCGGAGGCAACGTCGGTGAACGCGGCCTTCTCAGTCACTTCGGGGCTTCCCACCATACGCCAGAGGACAGTCACGAGCATGGCGCGGGTCATGGGCGTATCCGGGGAGAAGGCGCCGTTCCCGGTTCCGGTCATGAGTCCCGCGTCCGTGCAGAACAGAACGTCCTGCTGGCAGACCGCCTCGGCCTTGACATCCGCGAAGCCGGAAGCGGCCGGCAGCGCGCACAGCAGGAGCAGCAGCGCGCTCCGTGTCAGAAGCCGTTTCATGACGCTCCCTTCAGCGTGGAATTGGCAAGCATGGCCCGCGCGTCCTCCGCAGTTAAGTCGTAATTCCAGAGCAGCCTGAACATTTCCTGTGTCTTTTCTACCATATCATAGGCATAATACTGCGGATACAGAAGATTTCCCAGCCACCACACGCCCAGCAGCATATTAAGACTCGGAGGATTGGAAAGCCAGTTGTAGGGCATGGATGGAATCTCGTAATACCGTCCGGCTTCGATCGCGCGCAGCGGCTGCCACGCCGCGTCGTCCGCGGCGGCGGCGTAGATGCTGCCCGCGGCAAAGAGGATCACGTCGGGGTCGAAGCGGTAGAGCTGCTCGAGATTGATGGGATTGCCGCCGCCCTTATTGCTGACGTCTTCGACCACGGCGGCATTTTCAATGCCCATGAGGTCGAGTACCTGCGCCTGAATGGAGCCTTTCGCGTTTGTATTGAGGCCGGACGAGCCGGAGGTGTACAGGACGGAAATGCGCTCGGAATCCTGAATTTTCGCGGCGTTTTCCTCCGCCAGCGAGACAGTCTCGTCGACGAACGCCGCCAGTTCTTCGCCGCGCGCCTCCTTGCCGCTCAGGATTTTTCCGAGCGTCCGGTATGCCTCGGCCATATGCGGAAGATCTGCCTCGATGAAGATCACAGGCATCCCGATCTGCTTTTGCAGCGCGTCCAGATCGGCGGCCATGTTGTCCTTTTTGTCGCCGAGGTCAATGACGACCTGCGCGCCGGAGGTCAGAATGGATTCCAGATTCAGCGTCGACTTGCTGCCGTACATCTGGCCGGTCGTCGGCAGATCGATCAGGCGCGGGTCGAGATATTTGTACTGGCTGGACGACGGCGTTGCGTTGATGGTCGTCATATATTCGGGCGCGATGGTCGCCAGAAACATCGATGCGACCGCGCCGCTCGGGGCCACGCGCGTGAGCGTTTCAGGGATTTCAACGGTTCTGCCGAGAGAGTCTGTGAACGGTACGGTCGGCTCTGCCGGGGCTGTCTGCCGCGCAGACGCACAGCCGGTCAGACTCCCGCACAGCAGCGCCAGCACCAGCAGCAGGGCAAAAACTTGTTTCGTTTGCATGGTGATCCTCCAAAAAAAATAGCGTTCGGGAAAACAAAGCCGAAAGGCTTCCTTTCTGCTTGCATTATACCAGCAGCCGGACGCGATTGCAATGGAGTGTTTCGCTATTTCAAACAAAAAGCGGCAAGTTTCCGCATGGTCGAACGCACAGGACCCCGCCGGGCGGCAGTGCCCGGCGGGGTCTTGTAGCTGTGCGGCGCGGATGCAGAAGGGAGATGTCAGAAATGTCAGAAAGGATGACGAGGAATTGGAACGAACAAGGTCTGCAAGCGTCCGCACAGTCCGCTGTCCGTTTCAGCACTGCCATCATACCATCGTCCGGACTGCAATGCAAGTTGATATTTCGACAATAATGAATATAGATACGGCAATAACGAAAGAATGCGGAGATTGAAGATCATGGAAAGCAGGAACGCTTCGGCTCTTTAAAATAAAAAAGACACTTGCGAACGCTTGTTTGCCATGCTATAATGAAAATCTAGACTGTCTTCCGGGAAATGAACTACAGAGAGGAATGAGAGCCATTCATGAAGGATATCCTGCCTTATCTGAAGCCGTACCGCAGGCGCATTGCGCTGGCGATGCTGCTGGTCGCGGCGGCGACGGTGTGCGATCTGCTGCTGCCGACGATCATGAACGACATTTTGAATAACGGCGTCCGGCAGTCGGACTTTGCGTATATCGTGCGCTGCTGCGCGTGGATGCTGGCCGTTGCGGCGGCTGGCCTTGCCGCGCTTCTGGCCGGGCGGAAGATCAGCTGCGATGTGGTCGCGGGCTTCAACGCCGACCTGCGCACGGACGTGTTTTCCCTCGTCAACAATATGACGTTCGAGGAATTCAACGCCATCGGCGCTGCCGCGCTCCTGTCCCGGTCGACCTACGATATCGGAACGGTCTCCTGGGTCGCGTCGATGATCTCCGGCAGTCTCATCACGATCCCGGTGCTGTTTTTCGGCGGCGTCATTCTGTCGCTGCGCAAGGACGTGATGATGAGCCTGATCCTGCTGCTGTTCGTCCCGGCGATCTTTCTGATCGTCCGGCCCATCAGCAAACGGATCGGCCCCCTGCACGAAACGTCCGACAAGTACATCGACATTCAGAACGACGTCATGCGCGAGCGCCTGCACGGCATCCGCGTCATCCGCGCATTTAATAAGGAAGCAAGCCTGCAGCAGAAGATCGCCGACGCCACCCACGTCATGGCCGAGAACATCATCAACGCCAATGTGCAGATGGGACTTCTGAGTCCGGCAGCCGTGCTGCTTGTGAATCTCGCAGGCGTGGCGATCATATGGCTCGGCGGCTGGCGTATGGAGACAGGCAGCCACGCCATCTCCGGCGGCGATATCTTTGCCATCATCCAGTATCTGGCGCTTGTCGCCAACGGCGTTCTGATGGGCGGCTTCGCGATGGTCATGCTGCCGCACGCCAAGGTCGCGGCGGACCGCATCGGCGAAATTTTCCACGCTGCAGGGATGCAGGAGACAGCCAAAGGCGCGGAGCACACGTTCAGGGGCGAAATCGCCCTCGACCATGTGACCTTCCGCTATGAGGGCGCGTCGGAGGCCGCCGTGCAGAATGTCAGTATGCACATCCTGCCGGGGCAGAAGATCGCCGTCATCGGCGGTACGGGCAGCGGCAAAAGTACGCTCGTGCAGCTGCTGCTGTCCTTCCGTCTGCCGACCGAAGGACAGATCCTCTTCGACGGCGTCAGCGCTTCGCAGATCGACCGGGGCGTGATCCGGAAGAACATCAGCTGTGTCCTGCAAAAGACCGCCGTGTATTCCGGCACCATCCGGCACAACATCGAGATGGGCCGTCCCGGTGCGGAGGAAGCGGACATTCTCGAAGCCGCCGATATCGCGCAGCTCACGCCCTTCCTCAACTCCCTGCCCGAGCATCTGGAGCATCCGCTCCAGCAGTCCGGCAAGAACCTCTCCGGCGGCCAGAAGCAGCGCCTGTGCATCGCGCGCGCCATTTTAAAGGACGCGCCGATCTATGTCTTTGACGACAGCTTCTCCGCACTCGACTTTTTGACGGAGGCGAATCTGCGGCGGAGCCTCAACGAGAAAATTCAGGGCAAGACCCAGATCGTCATCACCCAGCGCATCACCTCGGCCATGAACGCGGATCACATCTTCGTCATGGATCGCGGGCGGCTGGTCGACCACGGCGTGCACGCGGAGCTTTTGTCCCGCTGCAGGATCTATCAGGAGATCTATGCCTCGCAGACCGGAGGTGACGCGAAGTGAAGCAGGAACAGAAGACCCACGTTTCCGCCGACGCGCTCATCCAGCTGCTGAAGGGCGCGAAGGCCATCCGCTGGCAGCTTGCGCTCGGCGTCGTCATGAGCCTGGCGCTCGTTGTGTGCGCGCTGATCATCCCAACGCAGATGGGCGCGCTGGTGCAGATCCTGATCGATTATTTTGACGCGCCGGAGACGGGCGCGTCCGTGCTGGCGCAGCTCGCGCCGGGGCTGCTGGCGCTGCTCGGCGTGTATCTCCTGCGCGCGGCCGTCAGCTACGGCAAGATGCAGCTGCTCAACCGCGCCGTCAGCCGGTATTTTACCTGCAATCTGCGCATCCAGATCTCCGACAAAATCCAGCGCCTGCCCGTCAGCTTTGTCGATCACACGCCCGTCGGCGATATTCTCTCGCGCATGACGGAGGACGTGTCCCGGATCGGCGGCTCCCTGCATACCGTCCTCGACACCATTACAGGCGGCTTTTTGCAGATCCTGGCCATCGCGGTCGTGATGTTTTTGCAGAACTGGCAGCTTTCGCTGGCCGTGATCGCGTTCATGCCGGTCTCCATCTGGCTGTCGGCCAAGATCGCGGGCCGGTCGGAAACGTATTTCCACCAGATGTTCAAGCAGTCCGGCGAGCTGTATTCCGTTGTGGAGGAAGCCTACACGAACTACGCGACGACAAAGGCCTATAACCTCGAGGAGCACTGCGCTGAGCGCCACGCGGAGATCAACGACGCGCGCCGCGTCTCCGAGGCGAAGGCGACGTATCTCTCCGCCATCGTCCAGCCGGTCATTGCCGCGTCCAACTCGCTGGCGTATATCGCCATCAACCTGCTGGGCGGCTGGCTCATCGTGCGGCAGGGCGTTCCGGTGGGCGTGATCGTGACGCTGGTGCTGTTCGCGCGGCAGTTTTCCGAGCCGCTCGAGCAGATCTCCAACGGCCTGAGCACCCTGCAGCAGGCCAAGGCCGCTGCAGGGCGCGTCGTCGACCTGCTGGAGCTGCCGGAGGAAGCGCCGATCGAACAGGACCTGCCCGCCGGCGGCGACGGCAGTGTGGAGTTCCGTCATGTGGATTTCTCCTACGAGCCGGATACCGAGCTCATCCGGAATCTGAACCTGCACGTGGAAAAGGGCCAGCACGTTGCCATCGTCGGCCCGACCGGCGCGGGCAAGACAACAATTGTAAATCTGCTCATGCGCTTCTATGACGTCGATTCCGGCAGTATTCTGCTGAGCGGGCGCGACATCGCGGACTATTCCCGCGCCTCCACGCGCGACCGCTTCGGCATGGTCCTGCAGGACACGTGGCTCTTCGGCGGCACGATCGCCGAAAACGTGGCCTTCGGCAAGCCGGACGCGACGCGCGAGGAGATCATCCGCGCCTGCGACGAGGCGTACTGTGACCACTTTATCCGCACGCTTCCACAGGGCTACGATACGGTCATCGGCAGCGATACCTCGTCCATCTCCTCCGGCCAGAAGCAGCTGCTGACCATCGCGCGTGCGCTTCTCGCGCAGCGGGAGCTGCTGATCCTCGACGAGGCGACGTCCAACGTCGACACGCGCACGGAGCTTCTCATCCAGAAGGCCATGGACCGCCTTATGCGCGGCAGGACGTGCTTCATCATCGCCCACCGCCTGTCCACGATCGTCGACGCCGACCTCATTCTGGTCCTGCGCGACGGCCGCATCGTCGAGCAGGGCAAGCACCGCGACCTGCTGGAGAAAAAGGGCTTCTATTACGAAATCTATAAAAGTCAGTACGATATTGCGTAAAAACAACGAGGCTGCCGCAGATGAAAAAATCTGCGGCAGCCTCGTTCTGTTGAACGGCTGCTTCTCCGGGAGGCACTGACACGGGATTTTATGATGTGAAAATTGACAATCTGGCTGCCATTTGGTATGATAAATTTAGAGATATTTTGGAAATGAGGCAATTACATGGAGCCACTGGGAATTCTGAGTCTGGATCGAAAAAAGTATACACAGGCGATGGCGGAAAATCTTCCGGCGCTGCGCGCACGGCTCGGCCTGTCGCAGACGCAGCTGGCGGACTGCATCGGCGTTACGCGGCAGACGATCTCCTCGATTGAAAATCAGTCGCGGGAGCTGAGCTGGACGAATTTCCTGTCTCTGCTGTTCCTGTTCCTGCAAAACGCGCAGACCGCAAAGCTTCTGCCTGTGATGGGGATCTATACGGACGAGCTGGCGCGTATTTTTTCCTTTACTGACCTGAATCAATTCAGGCAATAACGGTTGATGGGAGACGCAGATATGGAGATCATCATACGCATCTATGACCGGGAGCGGCTGCTTGAGGCGAAGCTCCAATCAGGCGAAACGTGCACGATCGGAAAAGCTGCGGGCTGCACCATCCAGCTTGCCGCTGCCTGTCTTGGAAAAAAGACGATCACGGTCAAAACGGACGCGGATAGCTGGTCCGTGTCCGGCGCCGGGTTCCGGCAGGAGAAGCTCCCGTATGAAAAATCGCTCGTTCTGGATCCGGACGCGCATCTCGCGCTTACGGCGTACCCGTGCCGCACAAAGGCCGCCGTTCCGGTGCCGCTGACCGGGACGGAACGGCTCACGATCGGCCGGAACGCGGACTGCGATATCCAGATCGCGGATCAGCAGATCTCCGGAAAGCATACTGCGCTGTTCTATCAGGATGGCCGGTGGCGCTTTCAGGATCTCAAAAGCCGGAACGGCACCTATTTGAATATGCGCCTTGCCGGAAGCGGCGTGCTTGCCGACGGGGATGTGCTCTCGATCGGCTTCTGCCAGCTCCGCGTCAGCGGGGACCGGCTCTTCGTGTGGAGCAGCAAGGCTGTGCGCGTGAAGCCGGCCGCTGCGCCCGAAAAGCGGACGGCGGTGTCGCCGGACGATCCGTATCCGTTCTGCTTTAAGCCGTCGCCGCGCCTGCTGGAGGAAACGCCCTGCAAAACGCTGGAGCTGCAGGCGCCGCCGACGATCGGCGGAAAGCCGAATGTCAGCTGGCTGAATATCCTGCTTGCGCCGCTGCTCAGCGTGATCGTGATGGTCGCGGTGTGCCTTCTGGTCACCAATGTGATGACCATGCTGTATTTCAGCGTCCCCACGACCATCATCGGCGTGGTGGTATCGATCCTCCGCTACCGGGGTGAAAAGAAAAAGTACCGTTCCCAGCAGCAGCTGCGGCTGGATACATACAGCACGTATCTGCAGGAGCAGGTCCGTGAGCTGGAGGCGCTTCGCAGCGAACAGCAGACCGTTCTTGCACATATGTCCCCGTCGACGGATGTGTGCATCCGAAGAGCGGCGGCGGTCGACCGGGAGCTGTGGGGGCGGCTCTCCCGCGACGAGGATTTTCTTTCCCTGCGCGTTGGCAGCGGAACACTCCCGGCAAGCTTCTCGGTTCAGGCGCCGAAGCAGATGCTGCGGCTGGAAAGTGACGTCCTCGCGGAGCAGCCGACGCAGATCGCGGAGCGGTTCGCCATGGTTCCGGACTGCCCGATCTGCGTTTCGCTGGGTGAGCATCTGTCCTGCGGCGTTGTGGGAAAACGCGCGCGCTGCGTCGCGCTTGGGAAAAATCTGATCGTGCAGGCCGCGGCCCATCACAGCTACTGCGATCTGCGGATCGTCGTGCTCTGCGAGCAGGAGGAGACTGCGCAGTGGGAATTCTGCCGCTGGCTGCCGCATTGCTGGGACGAGGGGCATACGGCGCGCCTGATCGCAAACACGCCCGAAACGATCCGCGCACTGCTTGAACGGCTCGAGCCGGTCTTCTCGGCGCGGGCCGCTGCCGGACAGAATGCCGGGCTCGGCGCAGCGCCGCGTGCAAAGCCGTGGTACCTGTTCGTGTGCGCAGCGCCGGAGACGGTCACGCAGCACGCGTTTATGAAATTTCTGACGGCAAACCGCCGGGAGCTTGGCATCAGCGTGCTGTACCTGTTTGACCGGATCGATCTGCTCCCGGAGGAATGCCACGATATTCTGGACTGCAGGGAAGCAGTGGGCGTGCTGTTTGAGCGCAGGCACGCGTCCCGGAAGCAGCCGTTCCAGCCGGAGCAGGTGCCGCAGGCCCGGTACGAGCAGTTCGCACGCAGCATGGCGCCGCTCCGCATGGAGGCGAAGGGCGCTCCGGCGCTGCCGCGCTCGGTGTCGTTCCTGCAGGGCTATCACGTTTCGCGGCCCTCGGAGCTGGCACTGGATAAAAACTGGGCGAACGCAGAGCCGGAGCGCAGCATGGCGGTCCCGATCGGCGTTCGCGGCGACGGCACGCCGTTCCTGTTCGATATTCATGAAAAGCGGCACGGGCCGCACGGCCTTGTCGCGGGCACGACCGGCTCCGGCAAGTCCGAAATGGTGCAGTCCTGGATCCTGTCGATGGCAGTCCGCTTCCCACCGGATGTGGTCAGCTTCGTGCTGATCGACTTTAAGGGCACCGGCCTGCTGCTCCCGTTCCAGAATCTGCCGCATCTTGCCGGACGCATATCCGATCTGGATACGAGCATCGGCCGGAACCTCATCGCGCTCGAATACGAGCTGACGCGGCGCAAGGAGCTGCTCGACCGCTGGAAGGTCAGCAATATCTCCGATTACAGACGGCTGCTGCGCGAGGGCAAGGCGGATGAGCAGCTGGGATATCTGTTTATCGTGATCGACGAGTTCGCGGAATTCAAGAACCGGTTCCCGGAATTCATGCAGGCGGTCAATCGCGTGTTCGCGGTTGGCCGGACGCTGGGTGTCCATATGATCCTTCTGACGCAGAAGCCCGCCGGTGTTGTAGACGATAAAATGAACGCGAATACGCGCTTCCGCTGGTGTTTGAAGGTGGCAAACGCCGCAGACAGCCGGGAGATGCTGCACCATACCGACGCGGCGCAGATCACAACGCCGGGCCGCGCCTACGTGCAGGTGGGCGAGGACGAGGTCTATGAGCAGATCCAGTCCTATTGGAGCGGCGCACCCTATCAGCCGTTCCGCGAGACTGCGGGGCAGACGGGCGGACAGACGGCTGTGGTGGACCTGTACGGGAACCGCCATTGCTACGAACCGGAAAAAACAACGGGATACCGCTCCGAACGAAAGGAGATCAATGCGGTCGTGGACTATCTGGACCGCTATTGCCGGGAGCGCGGCGTGGAAAAGGCGCGGCAGCTCTGGACGGCAAAGCTGCCCGAGCAGCTGCGTCTGCGCGACGTCGTCTGCGCGGCGTTCGACGGCGCGCATTGGGAAACGCAGCAGCAGGGCCTGCGGGCCGTCATCGGCCTTCTGGACGATCCTGCGGCGCAGTCGCAGCGCCCGATGTCGCTGAACTTCTCGGAATCCGGAAGCTATGCAGTCTACGGTGCGCCTGCGACCGGGAAAACGACGCTGCTGCAATCGGCGGTCATGTCCCTTTCCCTCTGCTATTCTCCGGAGCAGGTGCACCTCTATCTGATGGACTTCGGCGGCGGGAGCCTCCGGCTGTTCCGGGAGCTGCCGCACATCGGCGGCATCGTGGACGGAGACGACGCGCAGAAGCAGAGCAAGCTGACGACCATGCTCATCGACACGCTGGACCGCCGGAAGAAGCTGCTTGCCGGACAGGGCCTCGTCAGCATAGACGCTTACCGGGAAGCCACCGGCGAGCAGCTGCCATGGATCGTGCTTCTGCTGGATCACGTTGCGCCTGCGCTGGAGCTGTACCCGGATATCGACGGCTTTTTGCAGACGCTCGTGCGGGACGGCGCGGCCTGCGGGATGTATCTGCTGGTCAGCGCTGGCGCGGTGAACGCGCTGCCGTACCGGATCAGCCAGCACATCAAGGCGGCTGTCTGCCTGCGGATGACGGACCGCGGCGATTACGCGCAGATCGTCGGCAAAACGAACGGTCTGGAGCCGGAAAATCTGGCCGGACGCGGTCTGGTCAGAAGCACTCCGCCGCTGGAATTCCAGACGGCGCTTCCCGCAGCGGGAAAACGGGAGATCGACCGCGTCAATGAGATCCGGCGGCTTGCCGGGCTGATGCGCGGGGCATGGACAGGCGCCTGCCCGCCGCCGATCCCGGTGCTGCCGGAGGTCGTGGACTGGCGGGAATATCCGTCGGAGCAGATCCTCTGCGGTCTTACGGAGCAGTCCGTGCAGCCGTGCTTCGCCGCGCTTGCGCAGGAGCAGTTTCTGCTGATCTCCTGCGCGCAGGACGGAAGCAGTACCGTTCAGGCCATTTTTGCGCAGGCCGCAGAAAAGCTTGCGCCTGCGAAGCACATTGTATTTCACGGCGCGCAGGCGCAGGCTGCGGCGGCGTTTGACGGTGAGATCGCCGCGCTGATGCCGGAGATGCAGAAAAGAAAGGACGCGAGCGCCGGGAGCACGGACTGGCCGTGGATCCTGATCTGCATTGACGATCTGAAGCGCTGCATCGATTCGATCAACGACCAGACGCTGCGGCGGCTGGCCAGCATTCTGGTCCTTGGCAAAGGGCTGCGCGTCGCGGTGATCGTAAGCGGAAACGCGGCGGACATTACAAAGCTGTCCGCTTCGGGCGAGCGCTTCACCATGGAAATGACCGGAAAAACGACCCTTCTGCTTGGCGGAAGCGCGCAGGCGCATATGTTTGCCCGGACCGATCTGGCGTACAGCGCCGCGTCACAGGATGCAGGCGCCGGCATGGGCTATCTGGTTCAGGATGGCCATGCGGTCAAGCTGAAGGCAGTACAAAAATAGAGGAGATAGAGGAGGCAGAGAAAATGGAGCGGAGCAGGCTCTCGATCAGAGCGCTGGTCGTGCTGGCGTCCGAATTGGGCGCGGAGCATCTTTTTGGCGTGCGCGACCCGTTTATGATGATGGATCACGAGGAGATCCGGGCGGCGTATGAAGTCTGCCTGGAGGAGCTGGAGCAGAGCGGCGCGATCACGCGGCAATTTGAAGGCGCGGCGATCGTGCGCGGCGATCTGCGGCGGCTCATTGAAATCTGTGCGGAATGCGACTTGTATCTGACTGTCGATGCGGTCAACTGCGGACAGGCGGAGCCGTCCGTCGTATTGTACCGGCAGGGGAGCTGCTGGGCGCAGCTGACAAAGGATGGCGAGCTGGCAAGCCTGACCGGAGCTGCGGACGGGGAAATAGAAGAGCTGGCGCTTGCAAGGCTGATGGAGTGCTGCAAAGCGCAGGAAGCCCCTGAGGCGCAGACGCACTGGAGCCTTACAAACGAGCTGCTGCAGCACTGTCTGAAGGACACAGACGCAGGCCGGGCAGAGCTGCTGGCAGCCGGAATGCCGGAGGACGCGGCGGCGCTTCTGCTTGCCGGTCTGGAACGGCGGTGCGGCTATTGCTGCGTGAACACGGTCCATTTGCAGACGCGAACGCTGGAAAGCCTTTGTCTTGTGTACGATTCCGATATGCTGCTCCGGCTGGAGCCCGGCGAGGAGGAGACGGAGGACTGGATCGTCCGCAGGAGCACGCCGGAACAGATCCGGCGCACGCTGCGTGCGCTGGTACGGGAGGGCGCGCCGCAATGAAGGCCTGTCAGAATGTGATCGTGACCCTGACCATCGGAGACGAGCAGCTGGATGTGGAGCTTCCGGCGTTCCTGCCGGTCGCGGAGGTGAATGCGCGTGTTCTGGAAATGCTCCGCGCCCTGTATCCGCAGGTTTACGGCAGCTGTACTGCGATCCGCCTGTACGACCAGGGAGCGCCCATTGCGGAGTCCAGAACGCTTGCGTCCTGCGGGATCTGGGACGGCGCAAGCCTGCAGGGCCGCGCTGTGTTGGAGTAATTTGCTGTTTTTAACAAATTGCAGCGCCAGTTTTTGTATATTACAACGTATTTGAATTAACATATTGACAAATTATTTTACATAGTGTAAGATAGAACCATCCTGAAACACACCCTTGGAAAGGAGCTTCAGAAATGAGCCTGATCCGCATAGATTATGAAAATGCGCGTGCGCAGGCAAGACAGCTTGAACAGAGCGAGCAGCAATGCAGTCAGATCGCGCAGAGCATTCAGGCGCTCCGGCAGCAGCTTGCCGGCGTGTGGGCCGGAGAAGCCGCCGATACATACGATCAGGCAGCCGAGCGCCGGCTGCGCGAGATCCGAAAGATCCAGGATGAGCTGTCGCGTCTTGCGCACACGATCCGCAAGGCCGCAGATGAGTTTGAAGCCGCAGAAGCACGAACAAAGGCGTCCATGTCCGCGTCAGGCGGGATGGGCTCCGGCGGAGGCGGCGAATGGTAAGGAGGTTGTGCCGGTGCAGATCAAAATTGAATCCGCAGTCGTCCAGCAGGCGCAGGCACGGCTGAGACAGCAGTCGGGTGCGATGCGCGCGGTCGCCGTGAATGTTTCCAGCGTCCTGAACGGACTGGATATGCAGATCGCGGCGACGCAGCAGATCAGACAGTCGCTGGAGGCGCTTTCCCGCAGATGCACGACAGAGCAGACCCAGCTGGAGGCAATGACGCAGATGCTGCTTGCCGCAAGCGACCGCTTCACGCAGACGGACCAGAAGCTCGGCCACAGAGCAAGAGGGCTTGGCGAAGCCGCCGACGCCATTGGCGCGGGCCTCGCGGCCACAACGCTGCCGGCTGTCGCGCTGCGGGGGATCGACAGGCAGAAATGCGCGGACGAGCTGGGAAAGACGTTTGGCCTTCGGACCTCCGAAACCCTGTGCGACGGCGTCAAGCAGGCGGTGGTCAGCAAAAAGAAGGGGTGGTTCTCCAAGCTCAAGGACGATGTCTCGGACTTTGGCAGCGCGGTCAAAACCTCTGTTTCGAACGTCGTCAGCGCGGCAAAGAAAAGCTATCAGAATCACGGGACCATGTATGATGTCGTGGAATACGGCAAGGGCGCGGTCAAGATCGGCAAGAGTATTGTCAAAATCGCCGGAGCAGTTGCCGCGTGCAGCACCGTTGCGGGAATTCCGGTTGCACTCTGTATCATTACCAGCGCAGGAAACGATATTGCAAGCGCAAGCGCGGATATAGTCCATGTTGCGCGTGATGAGTACGACGAGGTGGGGAAAACAAATTACCTGAAGGATCTGCTGAAGAAGAATGGCGGAGAGCTGGGCGAAATGCTCGGAAACAAGAAAGCCGGTGAGAAATTCGGCGAGCTGGCCTATACGGGACTGGATATGGTGTCGCTCCTGAAAGGCACGGAGAAAATGCTCAAGTCGTTCGGAAAGCTCAATACGGATCTGACGGGCAAGACCGGATATTCCTTTGTGTGGGGCAAAACCTCGTTTGACGACGTCATCGGGAATGAGTTCAAATGCTACAAGCCGGATGAATGGCTCCGGAGTAAGTTCATGGACGCTGATTCGACGGCGAATTTCGTGATCGAAGCGGCGAAAAATGTGAAGTCTTTCTATAAGCAAAGCAAAAAATATGTGGATGAGATTCTGGAATTTGCGTTCCGGTAAACACCAGTAAGGGAGGATATGTATTATGTATAAGGATCTGCTTCCGATCGGAAGCGTGGTCGCTCTGCAGGGCGCCACACGGAAATTGCTCATTATCGGCACAATCGTTCATGACGAGCAGACAAACACCACGTATGACTACATTGGCGAACCGTTCCCGGAGGGGTATATCGATGCGGAAACGATGTTCCTGTTCCAGCATGAGGATATTGATTCGGTTCATTTTCTGGGCTACATCAACGCAGAGGTGCAGAGCTATCAGGCAAGCGTGAGAGAAGAGCTGGAGAAAAACGCAGAAAAA
>OMCF01000654.1_pt1 | contig 13254 bp, 8 predicted proteins | sample 1673791 | NCBI WGS metagenome assembly OMCF01 (sample SAMEA103958127, study PRJEB25191) | human gut metagenome | biome: human-associated habitat [ENVO:00009003]; feature: intestine environment [ENVO:2100002]; material: feces | place: Germany | collected 2013/2015
ATAATATTAAAATGGAAAACGGATGATGAGAATAGGAATATGTGATGACTCAGATATATCACGGCAGAATATGTAAGTTTGTGCCATGAATATTTTCAAAATAATATTGGAAAAATTGAATATCAGATGTTTGAAAGCGGTGAAGATTCTATGAAGATAGTTATTTCAACAACGGTAAATATGCCGATATATGAGCAAATAGTCAACCAGATACGTGATGCCGTAATAAGCGGAGAGCTGAAAGAAAAAGAGGGTATGCCCTCGATACGTGTGCTTGCAAAGGATCTGGCTGTCAGCGTAATCACGACCAAGCGTGCCTATGAAGAGCTTGAAAAGAGGGCGTGATAGAATCGGTGCCAGGAAGAGGCTTTTACGTCTGTGAACAGAAAAATGATCACTTACGTGAGAAACAGATGATGAACATAGAAAGCCGCATGTCAGATCTGCTGGCTGAGTGTGAGAATGCCGGTATGACGATTGACGATGTGATAGATATGGTGCGTGTGTTAGGAGAAAATAATGGATGAAAGAGATGATGGTTTTGGCAGGACAGTTTGTAGCAGTTCTGGTCAGAGCATTATATTCAGGTGACTTTTGTGATTGGAGTGTGTATGTACCACTCATTACGGCTGCGGGTTTTATTCTTGAGAAAGCAGTAAAATACAGTACTATCAAAAAAACAAAGGTGTCAAAAATAAAATGGAACTCTATTGACACAACAAAAGTAAAGTATTTATAATTACATATATTAATATATGGAGAGTGAAGCAGAATGTTAACGGCAATAGATTTTTCTAAATACGCACGTAATGGAAAATACTATGGTGGATCAGAACGAAAAGAGGGAATTTCGATTAATGGAGAAGATTATATGCTCAAATTCCAAAAGAAGACTGCGTTTGGAATGAGAAATAATCATATATCAGAGTTTCTTGGATCGCATATATTTGAAATATGTGAACTTGAGACACACAAAACATATCTGGGATACAGAGATGGTGAAGAAGTGGTAGCCTGTAAGGATTTTAATGTACCGGGAAGACAATTTGTTCCATTTAATGATATTGGTGAAAGTACATTAGATCATGACAAAGAAGCATATCAGTATGATTATGAAGACATCATGCAGATGTTAAGTGACAATTCAAAACTTACGAATGTTGATGAGACAATTTCAATGTTCTGGCGGATCTATGTAATGGATGCTTTACTGGGAAACTTTGATCGGCATGGAGCAAATTGGGGATTTATAAAGGAAAATAATTACTATACATTGGCTCCGGTGTTTGATAATGGCTCTTGTTTATTTCCTAATTTGGTAGATGAAGAAGAAATGCAGGAAATTATGGAGTCTGAGGAGGAGACAGATAAGAGAATTTATAAATTTCCAACATCACAGGTAAAACTTAGTGGAAAAAAGAGTTCCTATTTCGAGGTAATAAATAGCCTTCAATTTGATGAATGCAATGACGCTTTGAAATATGTAATTTCAAAATTAGATATGAATAAGGTTGAAAAACTAATAAATGAGACACCGCTTATCTCAGAGGTGCAGCGAGCGTTTTACAAACATATGTTAAATGCTCGATATAATAAAATTCTTCTGGCATCATTTGAAAAATTAGGATAAGGAGTTAAAGATGAGAGAATGGGTAACATCTGGAGATATTTGCTTAAAAGATGAATATAATCTTGTCTATAAGATTGCTGAAATCACTTATAGAGAACGGGAAGATGAAAGCTTTATATATGAAATCAGGCCAAATTATAGCGTGATCAGTCTCTTAAAAGTGACCGACTTTCAAGGAATTCCCGGATTAGATTTAGATTTGAGAAAAGAAGTTTATATAAGAGAAAATATAGTTCCGGTTTTTATCAGCGAACGGGCACCTTCAAAGAATAGAGAAGATTTGTGGGATTTGCTGGAAGAATGTGGTATGCAATATCTGAATCAGTTGGAATGGTTGATCAGAACGGACACGCAGTATTCCGGTGATAAATTATTTGTACAACGACATGAGGATAAAACGATAGATATAGATTCGATTCGTCAGTTAGGAAATCGTAGTGCAGTCATTTGCCATAAATTATTAGATACAATTTGTTATGGAAATGATGTGAGAGCGGAATCAATCATAATAGATGATAAAAATCGAAGGCAATATTTTGATCTGTTAACTGCGTTATATAGTACGGAACGAAAATATCTGAATTCTCAAAGGAATACAGGCATTCAATCTTCTATCAGACAGGGAAAGTTCAAGGGACGCACGAGAATAAAGATCGACAAGCTTGCTGAAATGGAAATTTTTACGGATTATGCGAACAAAAAAATTAATAGCGCTGAGGCTGCACATATGCTTGGAATCAGCACCTCAACTTTTTTTCGAAGATATAAGGAATATAAAAATCATGTCAATATGTTATAAGAAAAATAATTGAGAAGAAATCGTAAATTCGTGCAAAAATAGCTCATAAAAAATCGAGATTACTTGTTTGATTAGACAGAGTATACGATAAAAGAGGAGGAAAACAATGCTTCTGATGTGTAAAAATATACCGGTTTACGATATTGGCAGTGAAACTGTGCTAAACAATGCTCTTTTGCCGGGACTTATGAGAGAAAAATCTGCGAATATGCACACATTTACCAGATGGATGAAATATAGATACTCTTCTGGCACGAATACGCTGGCTAGAAAGCTTAAGGGGATTACCTTTGGGCAGGGAGCAAGAATCCGCATAAACAGGGAAACAAGAGCTCTCAGTTTTAGCGATTGTTATTGGATTAAAGACGAAAATGATTTGGTGTTATTTGAGGATATAAGTCCATACTATAAACCATTCTGGGAAGGAATGGATGAATATAAGACAGGACAGGCGGTTCCGACACTATATGTGGGAGGAGCCTTATCCAAAGAGTGGAAGAATGACGGCAGACTTTATAAATACGGTGATGTATCTGTTGAACTGCAATGTATTAAGTTGTGTAAGAATTGTGGTATTTTAGTAGAAAATGCTTTTGCGATAAAAGATGGAATTGCCATCGAAAACATTACCTCGCAAAATCTTATGCTCGAACAGGCAGATCAGTCGGGAAGACTTGATCCTGATGATTTTGATGAGCAGACGATTATAGACCTTTTTGGAAAAGGAGGGGCGCAGATGCTCATTATCGATGCGATTATCGGAAATGGTGACAGGCATGCCGGAAATTTCGGCTGGATGCGGGATGCTGATACAGGAGCCTACGTGGGAATGGCACCATTATATGATTTCGACCATGCGCTTGACAGCACACTTGAATCTGATCGTCTCTTAACGGATGCCGTGAAATATTGCATGCCGTATAGGGATGAAGTCATAAGAATAGCGCAGATTGCACGAGAATCAGATAACCCGGTTTTTTCAAAGCGTGCAGGGAGTGTGTTGGATATATTGTAATCTCAAAAATATAGAATACGTTGTATTAAATAGAAGATATATAGAACCAGACAGAATTATGTCTGGTTTTTATTATGTCATGAATCTGATATTTTAAGATAAATTATAGTATATTTCAAAGGCATTTAATCGCTATAGTTACTTGGTAAGGTAAAAAAATATTTAGTGAAAGGGGTACTTTATGAAAAAAAGAGTATTATTAGCTTTACTTGTATCGGCGATGACACTTACTGCCATGCCAGGCGTTACTTTTGCAGGCAGTAATGCGGACAGTGCAGATAATGGCGGGTTAAGCTACGAGGGTTACACACAAGTCTGGGGTGATGAGTTTAACGGTGATTCACTTAATCGTGATGACTGGAATGTTGAGACTCACAAAAAGGGATGGGTCAACAGCGAGCTGCAGGAGTATGTGGACTCTGAGGAAAATATTCAGGTCAAGGATGGAAAATTGTTAATAAATCCTGTAAAAAAAGTTACGTCAGTGGAAAATAATGAGGAAATAAATCTTATAAAAAATGCTGATTTCTCTTCTGAAATGGAAGGATGGACAGAGACTATCGCCAATTGGGGCGGCAGTGATGGAAGTGCTGATGCACAAAGAACTACTTCAGATGGCAAAATTATTTATAATATCAAAAATCCAGGAACACAGGATTGGAATGTTCAGTTAAAACAGACAGATATCAAATTACAAAAGGGTCATAAGTATAAAGTAAGTTTTAATGTTTTATCTACCGAAAATCGTAAATTTAAAACAGGTGTTATGAGTGATTCCTATGAATGGTATGGTGGCTGCGATCCTGAACTTGAAGCGGAAAAAGAGCAGGAAGTAAGTTTCGATTTTGAAATGGATAAAGAAACTGTGGCTAATTTTTATATATCACTTGGAAAATACGATATAAATGACGATACATTGGCTTCTGATGTTACGATTTCAGATATTAAAATGATCGATTTAAATGCATCCAATGAAGCTGTTTCCTACACCTCCGGCAGAATTTCAACTCAGAACAAGCAGACATTTACATATGGTCGTTTTGAGTGCCGTGCAAAGGTGCCAAAGGGGCAGGGCTATCTTCCAGCATTCTGGCTTATGGCAAACGATGAAAATATTTATGGTCAGTGGCCTCGCTGCGGTGAGATCGACTGTATGGAAGTAATGGGACAGGAGACAAATAAGGCATACGGAACAATCCATTACGGAAATCCCCACGCAGAGTCACAGGGAACATATTATACAAGTGATGGTGAGGCTGATTTCTCAGATGATTTCCACACATTTACATGTGATTGGGAACCGGGCGTGATCAAATGGTATGTAGATGGAAAACTATATCATGAAGAAAGCGACTGGCATTCAACTACGCAGGGGCAGGGAACTCTTACGTATCCGGCACCATTTGATCAGCCGTTTTATATTATTTTAAACCTTGCGGTAGGCGGAAGCTGGGTAGGAAACCCAAATGAAGAGACAAGTTTTGATAACAATCCATATGAGATTGATTATGTGCGTGTATATAAAAAAGACAGCTACAATGAGGATGTTAAGCGGCCTGTAAAACAGGTTACACTTCGTGAACCTGATGCAAACGGCAACTACATCAACAATGGTGATTTTTCTGTAAAAGAGGATCTTACCGATGAGACAGGCTGGAAGTTCGTTACTGCGCTTGAGGGTGAGGCAGCAGCTTCTATTGATGGCAATACAATGACTGTTAAGACTACAAACGAGGGAACTGTAGATTACAGTGTACAGCTTGTACAGCCAAACCTTCCATTTGAAAAAGGCGCTACGTATCAGGTTCAGTTTGATGCATATGCATCTGCAGACAGAGAAATAGGAATTGATGTAAAAGCTCCAGATCATGGATATATGAGTTATATGCCACATCAGGATGCAAAGCTTACAACGGAAAAACAGACATATACATATACTTTTAAGATGGGCGAATCGAGTGACGCAAATGGACGTCTTGAATACAATATGGGCGCAAAGGGTTCGACTGCAGATGTTTATATCAGCAATGTGTCAGTAAAGAAAATAAAAGATGCCGATCCGAACGAAAAAGAAGTAAAAACGGTTCTTGCAAATGGAAACTATGTATATAATGGAAGTTTTCAGGAGGGAGATAAGCATTTGGGATACTGGACAATTGTGAATGATGAAAACGCACAGGCAGGCGTGACATCATTTGCTGATAACCGAAGATTTAAAGTTACAATGAATAAAGATGCAAAGTCAGCAGTTGTTATTTCACAGGAAGATCTGGCTTTTGCGGCAGGTACACCATATAGATTTAGTTTTTCAGCTGAATCAGACATGGATAATACGATTACAGTAAACGTAGGCGGCTATGAATATACAGCTGATATCAAAGCAGGCGAAATGAAAGAATTTGCTTTTGATATTCCGGCAAATGCGGAGTATGTAAATAAAAATATTTCAATTACTTTGGGCATGAACGGAACAACATGGCTTGATAATGTAAGCCTTGTAGAGAATGCACTTATAAAAAATGGCTCATTTAATGCCGGAACAACAGGTTATACGGTGTATGTTGATTCTTCGGCAAAAGCCTCTTATGTTGTAGATAGTTTAAAAGATGATAATGCCTTAGCTGTTACAATAGATGATACAGGAGATCAGGACTGGAAAGTACAGATTAAGCAGGAAAATATAATGCTTGAAAAAGGAAAGACATACAAGCTTAAATTCAAAGCTAAATCAAGTCTCGAAAGACAGATCCGTGTTGTAATGCAGGGGCAGGAGGATAGAGACTGGTCAGTATACTCAGATGATAACATTATAGATCTTACGAATGAATATCAGACATTTGAGGATACATTTACAATGAAAGAAGATACTGACAAAGCAGCTTTTTTAAGTGCATGTCTTGGAAAAATCGGAGATAATCAGATAACAAAGCAGCATGAAGTGCGTATAGATGATATTTCACTTGAAGAAATAAAGGCTGACTCGAAAGATGACGTGAAGGAAGATCCAAAGGGTGACTCTGACAGTGACGTGAAGGATGACTCAAAGAGTGATTTTGATAATGATGCAGGCGCAGCTATTGTAGATGAAAATAAAGTGCTTCCAGCAGGAACAAATATTGAGAGTACGAAAATTGAAAAAACATCAGAAACATACAAAAAGATTGCAGATATACTTGAAAAAAATGATATAAAAGGTAAATTTGTTGCATTTGAATTAAATCTGTTAGATTCAGATAATAATAAGATAACAAAGCAGCCAGATGGTATGATCAAGGTAACGCTCCCAATTCCGGAAGGGCTTGAAGTGTCTGCTGATAAGACAATAGTGGTTTATCGTGTAAACGATGATGGAACACTTGTAAAGTGTAATACGACTGTAGAAAACGGCAAGGTTATATTTGAGACAGATCATTTCAGTAAATATGTATTTGCAGAGGAAGAAATTAAGAAGGATGACGCCAAAGACGCACCAAAGTCAGATGAACCAAAGTCAGATGAACCAAAGCCAGATGAAACAAAGCCAGATGAGTCAAAATCAGATGAGCTAAAATCAGATGTATCAAAGTCAGATATGCCAAAGTTCGATGAGTCAAAATCGGATGCATCAAAGTCCGATACATCAAAGACAGATATGTCCAAAACAGGTAAATCAAAGGCATCGCCTAAAGAGCCGTCAGTAGCAGCAGGGAAAAAAGCAACAGCCACAGGGGACAATTCACCAATAGCAATTTTTCTGTTAGCAGGCCTTGCAGGAATATTTGCCGTAGGAACAGAACTTATCAGAAAGAGAAAATTAAAATAATGATTTATAAAAACCGGACAGCATTGTCCGGTTTTTTATTTACGCAATGTACTATGTCATGAATCTGATATTTTGACGAACATTTTTGTATAAAGCAATTTTGTAAAGCTCTATTATATTGATATATCATTGAAGATAAAATGTAGAAACTACAAGAATAATAAAAAATTGAAGATAGGAGCTTGAAAATGAATTACGGATATTTTGATGAATCAAAAAAAGAATATGTTATTACAAGGCCGGACACGCCGGCACCATGGGTAAATTACCTTGGATCGCCGGAGTACGGAGCTATTATATCAAACAATGCCGGCGGATACAGTTTTGCAAAATCAGGAGCCAATGGACGAATCTTAAGATATGTATTCAACCAGTTTGATGAGCCGGGAAGATATATCTATATCAGGGATAATGAGAGCCGGGATTACTGGTCAGCGTCATGGCAGCCTGTAGGAAAGGATTTAAGCGAATATAAGAGCGAGTGCCATCACGGAACAGCATATACAAAGATGATAGCTGATTACAGCGATATTCACTCTGAGGTCAGATACTATGTTCCACTTAACAAGACATATGAAGTGTGGAATCTTATACTGACAAACAATTCTAAACAGGCAAGGAGCCTTAATGTGACGGGATATGCTGAGTTTACTAACAACAGCAACTATGAACAGGATCAGGTAAATTTACAGTATTCGCAGTACATCACTCAGACTGTTTTTGTTGAAAATCGTGTTCGTCAGATGATTCATGCAAACCTTGACCAGATCGAGGATGGCAAGGAAGTTGACAACAAGGATGTGGTAAACAGATTCATTGGTCTTGCAGGCTCAAAGGTGTCAAGCTGGTGCGGTGACAAGGAAGAGTTCCTCGGAAGATATCATGGATATGGCAATCCAACTGGAGTTGAGACAGGAGAGCTTAACAACCACGGAAATTATAACGAAAACGGCTGTGGGGCAATTACTACAACAATCGAACTTGCACCGGGTGAGTCAAGGACGATCGCATTTATCGTCGGAATGATAGATAACAAAGAGGCAGGAGAAATCGTAAATTTATACGCAGATACCAAGGCAGTATGCGACAGAGAACTTGAAGAACTCATCACATACTGGCATGGACAGTTATCACATTTCCAGATCAAGACTCCAAGTGATGAATTTAACACAATGATAAATACATGGAATGCATACAACTGTTTCATGACGTTTATCTGGTCAAGGGCTGCATCATTTACATACTGCGGACTGAGAAATGGTTACGGTTATCGTGATACTGTTCAGGATATTCAGGGTGTCATACATCTTGCACCGGAGATGGCTGTTGAAAAGATAAAATTCATGCTCTCAGCACAGGTTGATAATGGTGGCGGACTTCCACTTGTAAAATTTACGCACAATCCGGGACATGAGGATACACCGGATGATGCTTCATATGTACAGGAAACAGGACACCCTGCCTACAGGGCAGATGATGCGTTATGGCTTTTCCCGACCGTATACAAATATGTATCAGAGACTGGAAATGTCGCTTTTATAGATGAGGTGATCCCATTTGCAAACAAGGACGAGGGAACGGTTTACGAGCACTTAAAGAGAGCAATCGATTTCTCAATGAATCATCTTGGAAAGCATGGAATGCCGGCAGGTCTTTACGCAGACTGGAATGACTGCTTAAGACTTGGAGCAGATGGAGAGTCAACATTCGTAGCACTTCAGTTCTACTATGCTATGACCATCTTAAAAGAATTTGCAGCATACAAAAAGGATGATGATTACATCAAATACCTTGATGAAAGTCAGGAGAAACTCGGAAAACTCATTCAGGAGCTCTGCTGGAACGAGGACAGATTTATCCGCGGATTTACTGAAAATGGCGAAGTTATAGGAAAAAGAGATGATCCTGAGGCAAACATGTGGTTAAATCCACAAAGCTGGGCAGTGATCAGCGGTTTTGCCAGTGATGAGCAGGCTGATAAAGCATTGCAGCAGGTATATGACAGATTAAATACAGAGTATGGAGCAATCCTTATGGATCCGCCATATCATGCACATGCCTTTGAGGGCGCACTTGCAGTAATATACAATGCCGGAACAAAGGAAAATGCAGGAATTTTCTCACAGTCACAGGGCTGGATAATCCTTGCAGAGGCATTAAGAGGACATGGAGACAGAGCTTTCCAGTATTTTATTGAGAATGCTCCGGCAGCACAAAATGACAGGGCAGAGATCAGAAGACTTGAGCCATACTGCTATGGACAGTTTACAGAAGGAAAAGCGAGCCCGAATTTCGGACGTTCGCACGTACACTGGCTTACAGGAACAGCCTCAACAGTTATGGTAGGCTGTGTAGAGGGAATTCTTGGAATGCGTCCTGATTTCTACGGATTGCATGTTGCTCCATCAATTCCAAAAGAGTGGGATGGATTTGAAATCGAGAAAGATTTCAGAGGAAAACATCTGCATATAACAGTTAAGAATCCAAACCACACAGAGGCGGGCTGCACACAGCTTATCGTAAATGGACAGAAGGTTGATGGCGATTATATCCCAGAAGAGCTTCTTACAGAGCAGACACAGATAGAGCTTACCATGTAGCATTTATATATCTATTGATATAAGCATAATTATCTGAGCAAGTATGAGGAAATATCATGACAAAAATCAAATTTATAGATAAAAACGGAACTTTCAGGCTGAAAAATCCTGAAAACTATAACGGCCTTTACCTTCCGATAGCGGGAGAAAAAGGATTAAAATCAAGTATCACCCCAAATCTTGGAGGTGATAGCAAAACAAGCCAGAATACCTTTCTTCTGGAACCTGTTAGTATAGAAAATCTCCACAATAATCGCAGCACCAGGAACTTCTGGTGCCGGATCGTGGGGAAAGGATATTGGTCAGTGTGCGGTTCATCTGCAAAACAGGAAGCCGCAAAATTTACAGATGAGCAGGATGAAAGTGAACTTGAAGCTGGATTGATGTGGCAGAAGCTGCATCGCGTTTCAAAAATATATGGGTTAGAGGCTGACACGACATCATTTGTAACAATTGATGGAAGCATGGAAGTAATGCTTGTCGAGATCACTAACAAGACAGAAGACGATATGGAGATTGCACCGCTCGGTGCAATTCCAATCTATGGCAGAAGTGCAGATAATATCAGGGATCACAGACATGTGACATCACTTTTACACAGAATAAAGACAACAGATTATGGTGTAGAGGTGACACCGGTTCTTTCATTTGATGAGCGTGGTCATCAGAAAAATGATATAAGTTATTTTGTATACGGATCGACCGGCCAAGGGAAAAAACCGTTGGAATTTTATCCATCCGTAGAGGAATTTATCGGCGAGGGCGGCTCATACCTGATTCCTGAAGCTGTAAGAACTGATAAAGCCGGAAGAAAATCAGGTGAGTATATTCAGGGAAAAGAAGCTGTAGGCGCAATCCGGTTTGAAAATAAAAGGTTAAAGCCTGGTGAGACTGTAAGTTACATAATGCTTGCGGGAATTGCGGATAGGACTACTAATATAGAAGAACTTGTGGATGATTACCGCAAAACAGTACAGGTAAAAGAAGCTTTAGAAAAAGTCAAAAACTATTGGATCAATAAAGTAAATATAGATTTTGAAACAGGAAATCCTGATGAGGACAATTATTTAAAATGGATATGTTTTCAGCCCATCCTAAGGCGGATTTATGGATGTTCATTTCTGCCGCATCACGATTATGGCAAAGGCGGAAGAGGCTGGAGAGATCTGTGGCAGGATTGTCTTGCTCTTCTTATCATGGAACCAACTGATGTACGCCGTATGATAGTAAACAACTATGGCGGTGTCAGAATAGATGGAACTAATGCAACTATCATTGGGAGCAAACCGGGAGAATTTGTTGCTGATAGAAACAATATTACCAGAGTCTGGATGGATCATGCGTTCTGGCCGTTTGTGACGACTAAACTTTATATTGATCAGACTGGTGATATGGATGTGCTCTTTGAACGTGTTACCTACTTTAAAGATTATCAGTCAATGCGTGGAACAGACCACGATGAGGCATGGAATACTACATATGGCAATAAACAAAGAACAACTGGGGGACAGATCTACTTTGGAACTGTTTTAGAGCACATATTGCTTCAGAATCTTTGTGCATTTTATGATGTGGGAGACCACAATGAAATGAGACTGCACGGTGCAGATTGGAATGACGCACTTGATATGGCATGGGATAAAGGTGAAAGTGTGGCATTTACATGTGCATATGCAGGAAATCTGCTTGATATCGCAAAATGCTTAAGAAACGTGGAGAAATTAAGCGGAGTAAATAAAGTTGAGGTGTTAAAGGAATTAGAAATTCTTTTTGCTGATGATGAGATGCTTTATAACAATCCGGCGAAAAAGCAGGAACTTCTCGAAAATTATGCAAGAGAGTGTGAAAACTGTACAAGTGGAGATACATTACTGATATCTATAGACAAAATTTGTGAAAATTTGGAACATAAAGCAGCATGGATGATGAAAAATATCCGTGAAAGAGAATGGATCAGTGACGGTGCTGATGGCGGCTGGTTTAATGGCTATTATGATAATCACGGTCAGCAGGTGGAATATTGCAGGCAAGGGGATGTCCGCATGATGCTTACAAGTCAGGTATTTTCCATAATGAGTGGAACAGCACAAAAGGATCAGATTAAATTAATCTGCAGGAGTGCCGATAAATATCTGTATGAAGAAAAGGCAGGTGGATACAGGTTAAATACAGACTTTAAAGAGGAAAAGTTTGATTTGGGAAGAATGTTTGGATTTGCATATGGTGAGAAAGAAAATGGAGCAGTATTCTCGCATATGGCAGTAATGTATTCATATGCTTTGTATAAACAGGGATTTGTAAAGGAAGGATATAAAGTTTTAAAGACATTACTTGATACTGCGATGGATTTTGACAGAAGTAAAATGTATCCGGGAGTTCCTGAGTATTTTGATAATGACGGAAGAGGTCTTTATTCTTACCTTACTGGAGCAGCAAGCTGGTATATGCTTACAATGATAACATCCGTATATGGTGTACATGGAGAGCTTGGAGATCTGATAATCTCGCCGGCACTTATGCCTGAACAGTATAACGAAAAAGGTGATGCGAAGATTTCACTTATGTTTGCAGGCCATGGATTTTATGTTATGATACATAATCCGGATAAAATTATGCCTGACGATGCAAAGATAAAGAGTGCTCTCTGCGATGGGAAAAATATAGAGAACATAGAAAAAATGAGTGTCAGGATATCAAAAGAGGATATAGACAAACTCTCGAGGGAAAAGCGTCATGTAATAGAAATTTATATTTAAAAGTATATAAAGCTTCCTATGTGTTTAACAGCATATAGGAAGCCTTTATTTTACCACATAGATTTGTAGTATTTATCGCGATATTTTTTCGGGGTAAGCCCCGTAAAGCCTTCAAAAATCTGTATAAAGTGGCTCTGCGAAGAAAAGGAAAGGTAATTGGCAATGTCTATGATGGACTTGTCAGAGTAGCGCAGGAGATGCGTTGCCTTTTCTATTTTTTTCTCGCGGATATAGTCACTGATGGAAATGCCGAGGTTCTGCTTGAATACCCGGGAGAGATAGCTCTCGGATAATCCGGTGTATGCGGCTAGATCAGCGATAGTTATGCGTTCTTTTATATGACTGTAAATATAGTCCACGCACTGGGTGACTGGCTTTGAAAGGATGGATGCTTTCTTCTGGAGTATCATCTTACCTGTAAAATCCTTTGCCATTTCATCGTGCAGATCTGCGACTTGTCTTACTGTAGTACAGCTATCCATTTTCAGTATATAAAAATCACTCAGCCGGTATGCCTGTTCAGGCTCAAGACCTCCATCTATGCAGTAACGGGTAACCATTGCTGTTGTGACAACAAAATGGTATTTGATATTATTCAGAGGATTTCTGGATAAAACGCCGGTTCCCTCGAGATGTATAAATGCGTCTTCTT
>OMCF01000661.1_pt1 | contig 13216 bp, 16 predicted proteins | sample 1673791 | NCBI WGS metagenome assembly OMCF01 (sample SAMEA103958127, study PRJEB25191) | human gut metagenome | biome: human-associated habitat [ENVO:00009003]; feature: intestine environment [ENVO:2100002]; material: feces | place: Germany | collected 2013/2015
TCCCGCCGTTGAGTATTTTCGCCAGTGCCCCTTGCTGTGACCGCCGTAGCCGATAACCGCATCAGCAGTTCCGGTGACGATATTTCTACCGCCTATCTGTATATTATCGACCGTCGATTTCGTAGCGTATGTTTCCGACACCGTTGTACGAAAGCCCGACAGGTCGCTTTCCAGCGCGGAAGTACGGGTACCGATACTGCCTATGCTTGCAGTCAGTTCAGTGAATTTTGCATTTATAGTCTGAGATGTTCCGTCTATGACGACCTTACTTGTATTAAGATAGGTGCTGTTATCGGCGTTGATACCGTCAATAACGCTCGAAATGTCCAGCTTACTGCCGCTGATATGTGCGTCATCTGCCACCATATCATTTTTGATAATGCCGCTCTTTATGCCGTCCTCATGAAGTCCATCATACGAAGTAAACATTATATTACCGCTCGCGTCAATAACGTAAATACCATAGTCGGATTTACCGTCTTCGCCTATCTGAACACGGACGGTATTGTTTTTATCCTTTATCTGTATTGTGTTATTAACTATCTGTAATTTGCCACTGCTTGATTTTATCGTAAAATCATCGGTTTCGATGGTCTTTGACCGGAAGTTTGCGGCTGTAAGATCCTTTATCAGCGCAGTCGCTATTTCCGCATTTTCGGCAGTCAGCTTTATAGATGTCAGTTCACCCGTGCCGGCTTTGCCTGACAGCAGAACATCTATATTTGCAACATCGGATTTCAGCGATGTAATAGTACCCGTATTCGCCACAAGCTCATCAATATTCGCTTTTTTTGCATACAGCTGTTCAACATCTGCTTTCTTAGCCGTCAGATTGTCAATCGTGGCTATCTGTGCGGAAAGCTCGGTAATATCAGCCTTTGCGGCATAGACGCTTTCGAGATTAGCTATCTGTGCATTAAGTTCTGTGATATCCGCTTTTTCAAGCAATGCCTGCTTTGCGCTGACTATATCGGCAGTTATGCGCTCAGCTTGCTTCTGTGCAGGCGACTTGTAGCTTTCGCTACTGTCCGCAGACTTCTCCTCGGCAGGTGCTTCTATTATCATGGAAAGTCCACCGTTATACGTCATGGAAAAATTAGCGGCAGGGATATTCACAGTTTCTCCGTCATACGTTACGCTCACTATATCCCACGCATCTATCAGCATATTGCCAAGCATCAAAGGAATTTCGCCCGTGCGGTATTTAAAGCCATTCAGCCCCTTCTGCACTGTGTTCAACTGATTTTGCGTCATAAACAGACAATCGTATGTTATTGCAGTGCCTGTGCCGGCTGTAAAATCTCCGCATACCACGCGCCCGACCGTAATATCGTCGGCAGCAACTGTGGGTGTGTCAAAGCAGTTTTCGGACAATTGCACCGTAGTGTCAAACCACTTGAAAATTATCTTACCGGTACGGTCACAAACGGCGAATTTGCCGTACAGCCCTGCGATATATCCGATTATTTCACGGCAGGTATAGCCCTCAGGCTTTTCCTTTACCGTTACCGCCGTAAGTCCAGAAGTGCTAAAGGTTATGCCGCACTTTGCAGCAATTTCCGACAGCATTTTCAGCGTTGTCGACGGATATGTAAGACTTGAAAAATAGCCTTTTTCCGTCTTCGCCATGTTGTCTTCAAGCGTTACGGTCAACCTGCCGTTATTCTTCTCGATTTTCTTCACCGTAAGCACTCCCTGCGGAGCATATTCGCCGTTCACGCCGAAATACAGTGTGCAGGTGCTTCCTTTTTTGACCGTTACAGGAAGCGCTGACAGCTCAACTTTAGCATTTGCTATGACCGTTCCGCCCGGGGCTATGCCAGCACTGCAAGATCCGCCCGAGTAGCTAACGGTGAACAGATCGTTCACCGTTACATTATTACCGAAATCCAGCTTGCAGCAGTAGACAGGCTCAGCACCATTAACGGCTGACAGAAAATCATCCGAAACATTTGTATACAAGCTATCACCTACCTTTCTATCAGATTTATTGACACGCTCTTGTAATAATAGCCGCTTCCTGCATACAGCTTGCCTGTGGCGGTAAGATCTGTACTGTAAGCGGTTATCTCCTTATACACGCCGTCATAGTCAAACTTTACAGCGAAATAATCGGGCTTATTCTCAAACAGATTACGCAGGCTCTTCACCTGCGTTTCTGTGAGAAAAGACCATTTAAGCTCTATTTTGTATTTCCAACACAGAACACTGCCGACTACTTTTCCTGCGGCATTTCTGCCGGTGTTGGGCTCCCATGTCTTGCATCGTGTGGCATTATAGCCGTCAATATCGGGCGGCGGGAGCAGAACACCCTTAACCCATATCAGATTTTTAGCCAAGTGCATTTACCCCCGTTCTGTAAGTGTTCTCTTTGTTTAGCTGTACTATCAGACGGTAAAGCGTTTTACCGTCAACCTCACCCTTAGCAATAAGGTTAAGACCTTTCAGAAACTCCAGTATCTCACGAAGCAGAAGCACAACCTCCGTCATATCTCCGCCCTCGCCGATGATGTCCTTGAGTTTCGACAGAGGTGCAATTACCTCCGGGTCTGTTCCTGCATTACGGTTGTCGCCGACCATCGCAAGCGTAGGCGCATAAGCAAGACCGCCCTTTGCAAGCTTAGGTATCAGCGGAGGGCTGTCAGGCATCGAGAAATGCCAGTCCTGACCGAGTATATCGCCTATAACGCCTGCAACACCGCCTACAGCGTCAACAAGCCCTTTGACCGCATTATAGATACCCGTCCACAGCAGATTGATACCGTCTATTATCAGGTTTATAATACTTTTTATAGTGCCCCATATACCGTCCCAAACGGCTTTTACAGTGTCCTTTATTCCGTTCCACGCCTTATTCCAGTCGCCCGAGAACACGCCCGTTATAAAGTCCAGCAATCCGCCGAAAGTGTCAAGCGCAGTGCCGACAACCGTTCCGATGAACGAAAAAACAGTATCAAACACATTTTTTATTGCATTCAGCGCATTTGAGATAAGCGGTCCTGCCGTTTTTACTATCCAATCCACACACGGTTTTAGAAAATTTACCCATACTGTGTTTATACACTGAATAATTTTCGATATAACGGCGGCGGTTTTTTCGTATATGGGCTTGATAGCCCTATCCCACATAGATTTCAGACTGTCACATACCCACTTTACAACAGGCTGTATCCAGCTTTTATAGACTTTCATCACCGTATCACCGACCGATGTGATAATCGATTTTATCGCTTCCATAGTAGGCTTGCCGTATTTATCCCATACCTTAGCGGACGTATCCCAGAGGTCTGACCATATGCCCTGCAAGGTTTTCAGTATCGGTATTATGCCGGTAGTAAACACCTTGTCGAACAACGGCTTTATCGTGTTGAAAGTAGTAGTCATTACTCCCGTCATTTCAGCCCACTGATCCGTAAGTAATGGCAATACGGTTGTTGTCATCTTCTCCAGTGTCGGGAATATCACCTTATCCCACAGTTCGCCGAAAACGATATTGAGGGTGTCACCCAGTCCGCTTGCGACTGTGCCGACATTTTCAAATGCGGTTTGCAATGCAGGTGTCAGATTATCGGTAATATAATTTTTGAACGGCTCGGCAAGAGTCGCCATATCACTCCAAGCTTTGCCCATATTGCTCTTGAAGCCCTCTATTACCGGTAAGAATTTCGCGCCGATCTCTGCAAAGACAGGCGAGAAATTCGTATCAAAGTACGATTTTGCTTCCGTCAATTTGCCTTTCAGATACTCAAACCCATTGCCTATCTGCTCGCGGATCTTATTGCCGATATTTTCGGCTGTTTTATTGCCCTCGTTGTCAAGCGCGGCGAGATTTGCCGCACTGCCATTACTGTCACTGCTGTTATCGGAAGCGACATTCATCTCATCAAAATTTGCAAGGAAGCGGCTGTTCTTCTTAGCCGCCGCACCCGCCGCTTCGATCTGTTTTGTTGCTTTCAACGACTGCTTGTACGTCGTACCGAAAAGCCCCGACATAAAGCTTGCGACTGCTTTTGTCACTGTGGCAAGTCCGGAAGCAAGCATATTCAGCGCAGGCATAACAGCGTTTATTATCGGCGTAAATGCGACCTGGAGATTGCCCTTTATCTGCTTTACGCTTGCGTCAAACTCCTTGTTTGCACTTGCAGCATTTTCAATGACAGTTTTTACGCCGCGGAATACGGCATAAAGTCCTGCCATAAGGAATGTAGATTTTAAAGCGGACTTCACACTTTTTCCTATGCCGCCGAGAGCCTTTCCAAAGCCATTTGCAGATGTTCTTGCTTTGCCGAAAGAAGCCTGAGCAGTTGTGCCTATCTTTTTAACAGGCTTAATAACGGAATTGTTTACCGAGCTTTCGACCTTTTTCGCGGAGCTGTTTACGCTGTCCGCAAGCTTGCCGACTTTTGTTGCAGTTTTATCGAGTGCGGGAGGAGGCTCGATTGCCTTGTCTATCTTTGCCTTAGTAGCTTCTGCCTGCTGTTGCAGTTTCAGCAGACTTGTTTCGACAGTGTTTATCTTACCGATTATGGCATTGCCTTTATCGCCCGCCATATCCTCATCAGACATTGCCGCCATTTCCAGATGGAGTTGTTTCCACTTTCCCTGCGTGAGTTCTATCTTCTCGGTAGTCAGCTCAAGACTTTTATTCAGACGATCAACAGGATCAGATGAGATTTCAAAGTTCCCTACATCTATCTGCGGTGCTTCGGGCTTGTCGGATTTCGGCTGATAATTGTTTACGAAATCCATAGCCTCCTTGTTATAACCCGGAGCAAAACTATTCTTATTGTTAAACGCTTTTGCGAGGTTCTTTGCTTCTTTTTGTGCTTCCTTTACAGGCTCGACAAGCGCCTTTTCCAGCGTTTCGGAAGCCTTATCGGCACTTTTGGATATTGAGCTTTCAAGGGTCTTTCCTACCTCTTCGGCGGGCTTTTCGACCTTCTGCACAGCCTTTTCAACGCTCTGCGTCACTGTCTTTTCTATAGCCTTGCCGACTTCCTCGACAGGCTTTACAACCTTATCGGCAGCTTTTTCCACACTGTCGGTAAGTGCTTTTTCAGCGGTTTCACCGACCTTATCCCACTGCGACTGTATGCTTTTCTGTAAAGCCGAAAGCTGTTTGTCAAGCTCTGCGTCTATTATCAGCGACAGGCTGATAGTGCCTACTGACGCACCGTTTCCGTCAGCCATTTACTCACCTCCTCCGAATGCCTTTTTTATCATCATTTCAAGAGCCGTTATATCGCTCTGTATCTGTTTTGGAGTTTTCTCCGCAAGCTGTTTCTTCGCTCTGAATGCCGCCCACTCACGCCGTATGCGGTTTTCATACGGCGAAAAGTGTTTTAGCATCTCCTTATTATCCTCGCTTCGTATCCGCACCGTCTGACCGAGCGGAGTATCATTCATTAGTCCCGCCACCATACTGATCCAGTCAGAATAGTGCAAATTGTCCTGCTCGGACGGCAGTATGTGATACTGTTTTGCTATCGACTGCCGTATCAGCTCACGGTCATACTCGATATCGTACCAGACTTCATTACTCGTGAAATCGCTCGGTGTCTTCCTGTCCCGTCATAGCGGATATTACTATCTCGGATAACTTCTGATATGCCGCCCACGGCATATTCATTTCGCTTATCTCCTTAGCGGCGGCAGGCTCGAACGCCAGCTTGAACATCTCGTCGATCTTCTCGATATCCTTCTTGTCACCGTCATTGTAAAGCGCCATTACCTTCTTGACCGTCTTTTCACGATCGTCTACCTTGTAGACCTTTTCACCGATTCTGATTTCGGGAACGCCTGCGAGTAACTTTTCGTCAAGTGTGTACATCTTAGCCATAGTTCTTATCTCCTTATTCTGTGGGTGTGTATGTAGGCTGACCGTCTGACATAATATCAAACGCAAGAGGTGCAACCGCTGTGGAATCGCCCGATTCCCACTCGGTCACGTTTATAACGCAAGGTATCGTCAGCGTTGCGCCGCTGGGGAACGTCCACACAACTGTAGTGTGGCTGTCTGAACCTGTTTTGAGTGCAAGTCCTGCAACATAATCATTGCCTGCGTCACCGATATTTCTCTTGCCGGATACGCTGATCGTCAGTGACTTTCCTGTTACAAGTCTGCGTACCCAGCCTTCCTGATCAAACGGCTTCCATTCCTCGACGTTTCCGTCGATGGAAACTGAAAAGCTCTCCATATCGGCAATCGCCTTAAGATTGCTTGCTTCGCCTGTCCCGCCTGTCGTGTCGATCTTGAACACGTTTTTAAAAACGGGATAAACACCTGTTGTGCTTGCCATTGTTAATTACTCCTTTCATAATAAACCGTTACATCTATAACGTACTCGCAGATACCTCTTTCATCTCTGCCGGCATTATGCGCCTCACTGCAACTCAAAAAGCCGACCGTGTGCCCCCCGGCAGTATAGCCGTGTACATCGGTCAGCTTATCAAGTATTTCGTTTGCCGCACTCTCGGCTGTAGTCGGATTGTCCGTCCAGTGTATCAGTACGCTGATGTGCTTTTCAAGTGTTTTCGTGCAAGGCTTACCGCCTATGCTGATTTTCTTAGGATAGGTGTTTTTTGACGCATACACGCCGATACACTTATCCTGATTTGCGTCTATACAGCCTGCGTATACATTCTCTATGCTGAGAACATCAGCAAGCATATCGGCTACTTCAAGTAACGTCATACGCCTGTTCTCCTCTTGAAATCATATATAAACGCATCACGGGCAAGGTCTTTCTTTCCCCCGCTTACATAAGGTTCAAACCACCCTGCCCCTGCGTTTGCGTTCTTGCCCTGCTGAAAGTGATATTCAGGGTGATAATACAGCCGCCTTGCCTGAGGCACATCGTTGACAAGAGATATATGTATCTTCTCGTCAGAGGAAGAAAAGTCAACAACGCTATTTTGGTCCTTATACCCCTGATAAGGACCGTTACCGTTGACATAGGTACCGCCATTCTGTAAAACATACTGATCCGCCGGCAAGGTTGCGGAACTTACGAGATCAGTTCTAACCTGTTCCATTGCTACCTCAGCACTTTTTAACGCCGCTGCTTCCAGATTTGCTATAGCAGCCTTATCAAGCTTTACGGTTACTTTTATCATAATCTCACCTCGCAGGTATAAAAAATACGCCCGCTTGCACGGACGCTTGACAATATGTTACAGGTATGATATAATCACAATAAGGAAAGGCAGATCGCTGTAAGCGGTTTACCTCCGGTAAGAATTATCAATCATGATAACCGTCCTTCGGCCAAAGGGCGGTTATCTCTTTTTATTGTTGCATTTTAGTAGCACTCCGACTATATCAGTCAGGAGTATAAGTAACGTAAGCACTTCTATAACGCTCATGCAACTCACCTCCTTTTCAGGAGGGAGATTTAAACCGCCTACCGTTTTATACGATCTGCCCGTGTGAATTATATCATACGGGTTTTATTTTGTCAAATAAGCTCCAGTCTTGTGTAATTTACCGTCCCGTCGGGGTTTTTAGCCTTTTCCGAGCCGTATATCTTGTACTCTCTGCCACCTATCTCCACAGCTCCGTCAACTATCGGACTGTCCGGGGCAATATCACCGCAGAAAAGAGCCTCGCCAGACAGCGTTATAAGCTGTTTTTCTGCGGATAATTTCTGCCGTGCTTTTTCCGAATGGAAGCACTTACCCTCAAATATGACCGTCCGCTTCTTTGAGCCGTCACGGTTAAGTCCGCCTGTACGATAAACGGTACACGGAGTTGTACAAACCCTTTCGGGTACAAGTTTCGGATATTTCATTATAACCCCCTGTAGCAAAGCCCCGTCTGCAACAGCGTGTTGTAAACCTGCCGTGTTGTAGTGACACCGCAGTAATTTATAACCTTAGAGCTGTCAAACGACATTGACACGCCGCTGATACTATAGGAACTGAGCGGGCTGTCAAGCAGCTCGGCATTATCAAAAACAAATGCTGTCTGCTGTGACAGTGCCAGCCTTACCTTATCCTGCTGAAACGCTGTCAGATTATTAAATCCTATAGCTGTTATGCGGTTGAAGGTCAGTGTGTCGATGTCGCTCTCCGCCCTGTTTTCAAGAGCGTTGTACGATTCTGCGTATCGGGTGACAGTCCGTTTTTCTGACATATTTGATAAAGAAAATCTACACGTTTACGGTATTCATCGTAATTCGCGGCATCTACCTTTACAATAGCGTGCAGTGACTTCTTTCCGCTGTAGACAAGTACAGCTACGGGCAGTTCAAGCTCGCAGATGATTGCGTGCTGTTTTTCTATATCTACATTGTCGCTTTCGACAAGCGCATATCTGTATTCGGTTACGTTTTCATTCTTTACGCCTTTGCCGTCAAGAGGATTGAAACGTATCCACGCCCCCGCCTGAGTGTTGTAATCACCGAGAACAGAGCCTATATCGCCGTCACACTGCGACAATGATTCGATAAGCTGACCTGCCGTGCGGTCATAATAGCCCTTGTTGGCAGGGATGAATTTACCGTCTTTTTCGTAGCTTTGCACAACATATCCGACATTTTCGCTCTGCTCGAATAATGCTTCAAGGTATCTGATTATTTCTCTGTGAGGCTGCCAGTCTGTCGGAGCGTTTATTTCTTTGCCCTCTATCCAGTTTTTGTTTACAACTACGTGTTCATCGTGATGTTCGTATGATATTTCATCGTCCCAGTCAAGCTCACGGTCTTCTCCCGTGCCGAACATCATTCCTCTGTCCTTAGCCATCTGAACTATGGTAGCGCCCGTGACAGGCGAGGAAGAGCCGTTGAAGCTCTCCCATTTCTTTTCACATTCGCCTTTATGGTATCTGTTGTCATTTGCCGACCAGTTATCCCATACGGTAACGGAATAGCCCTCTTCTTTGAGCGCCATACCGACATTCACCCATTCCTGATAGGAAAGGTCTGACGGGCTTATATATTTAAGTGCTTCGTTAAGGTCAAAATCAAATTCCGACATCTGAATTATTCACCACCTTCGGTTCATAGCTTGCAGGATCTATTCCGTTCGGAACGTGCCAGTTGTTAGCCGCTATTCTGTCAATCAGATTTCTTGCACTTTCAAACTGCCATGTGCCGACGTGCTTAAAGCCCCTGCTTTCGAGAAAACGTATCTGCTTCGGTGTTGTAAGACCGAGAGTGCGCCGTTTGCCGAGCCTGTCCAGCAAAAGCTGAGCTTTACCGGCATTGTCAATCTCATCGGGGAATATACCGAGCTTTTCGAGCGTTGTTTTCTGCTTGTCCGACGGAGGAGAACACTCCCAGCCGAATGCTGGAACATAGGAAGATAAGTCTTCCGCCTGAATGCTCATTTCATACTGGAGAGGATCTACAAGTTTTCTCTTTCGTTTTTTCATTTCCGCAAGCTGTTTTGCAAGCGCTTCCTCACGCTGAGCAACTACATCTTCTTTTTTGTCGTACTTATCGCAGATAGACTTGATGCAAAGCTGTTCCGCCCAGTCTATCGTATCAATTATAAGCGTGGCACAAGTCTGCACCGTCAAGAAGATCTGTTTTAGCTTTTCTGACAGACTGTATTTCTTCGGTAAGCTGTATATACTGAGTTTTATACGCTTCAGCGTCAAGCTCAGCTTTTTCACGGTCAAGATTTGCACGGACCTTTGCGTTTATCTGCTCAATGTTTGCTATACTCTGTTCAAGCTCTGCCGTGCTCTCGTCTGCAAGATCTTCAGCGTCACGATGTGCGGTTTCTGCGTTTGCCGTTGCCTTTTCAAGTCTTGCCTGTGCTTCTTCGTATGCCTTCCGAGCCAACTCAAGTTCTCTGTCGTACTGTTCTCTGAGTTGTCTTTTACGTTGATTCTCGCCGTTTCTTGCAAGAATATCCTGCTGCTGTCTGATAAGCTCGGTTGCAGACACAAACTCTTTCGGTGCATCTGCGAATACCGGCATTTCCTTAGCGTATTTCTTCTTCTGATCCGCTATCTGACCGATAGTGTGACGCTGATTGTACAGCTTCTGTTCTTCGGTTTCAAGTTCGTACAGCTTATCGCCTACACCGATTATTCTGAGTAGCGTATCCGCCTTTTCCTTACTTGACTGACCAAGAAACTTAGGAAGATCAAGCGCAAACTGTTCTACAAATTCGTTGAGCAGCTGCTGACCGCCCTTGTTGCCGTCCGGATCAATAACCTTGAGCGTACTGTTATTGCCACTTCTGACTACCTTTATACCGTTGCTGAGCGTAACTTCCATGTGGGGCGGAATCACAGAGCCTTCCCGCACAGCCTGTGACGGTTTCAGCCTGTCACCGCCGAGTGCCCATGCGATAGCGTCAAGCACCGATGTCTTGCCCTGATTGTTCTTACCGCCGATTATCATAAGACCGTTCTCGGCAGGCGTTAACTGTACCGCTTTTACTCGCTTGACATTTTCAATTTCAAGCGAACTGATTTTTACTGACATTTGGTTTTCCTCCTTGACACCCGAAAGATCGGGTGCTATAATTGTTTTAGGTTTATTATTTTTACTCCCTTACGGGAGCTCTTTTTTTACTCTGTTGTCGCTTCTGATAGACTAAGCTGTTCAATAAAGGATTTTTGCTTCTTTTCTTCTTCTCTTCGTTTTGCTTTGTATTCGTTGTATTTCTGTCGGTATAAGTAGCTTTCGCCGAAAACAGCCCAAGCGGCTTTAACAAGGTTTGGCTCGTAAGGTCTGATTTTTTCCAAATCATCTACCGCTTTTGCTGATATCGAACAGCCGCAACAGCCTGTCCTTGTGAGTCCATATACTTCATACGCATCGGAATAACGAATGCCGTAATAATTTTTATACCACGCTTTATCGGCGTCAGAAACATAGTACAACGGTCTTAAACGATACTGACCACTTGCGGTTTCTGTAAAGCACAGCGACGTGTTATCTGAGCGAGGTACAGAACGTATCCCACCCTCGTCACGCCTTTCGCCTGTGATTATCATGCCAAAATTCTTTTGAACACTGTGAGCAACTTGCTTTTTGCAGTAGTCACAACATCTATTGCTAGGGCAATTCTTCTCACGCATCCGCTCTCTCGCAAGCGTTTTGAGCTTTGTTATCCGCTCCTGCCCCATATCGCCGAAAAGCATCTTGATATCAGCGTTGCCGATCTCCGACTTGCTATAATAAACGCTCAATGCTATTCTTGCGTTTTTAACCTGCGGGACGCGCACTCTGATGTTGTTCATTCGTCTGTTTCCTCCTTATAAACAATTTCCGTGTGTTTCGCCGCGAAATTTATCATTCTCGTAGCGACTGTTTTGGTAGACAATCCTGTTTCCTTTGCGATGTCCTTGACGGTCTTGTATGCCGCCTCGCTGACCATAACTCTCAGCTCCGAGCCGCCATCAGCGACAAATTTCAGCTTGTTCAGTTTCTCTCACCTCCTGTTTGTTGCATGCGTTTTTATGGAGTACAGTTAGTATTCAAAACCTGATTTATAGCAGTTTCGATTTTGATTGACTTAATTTCACCTGTCATTATCTTGTATAAATTAGATGAATCAAGATAGGTTTCCGGCAGAAGTTTTTTAACTTCTTCTATAAGCCATTTTTGCGTTTTGTTTAGCTTTATAAGTTTGACTTTGACCTCTACTCCGTACTCTGTTAATGTTCTTTTACGCTCGCTAATAGTTATCACCTCTTTTACATATCAATCTATACTATATATCATTATAGTGTTGACTTTTACGGAAAAATGTAATATACTGTAGATGTGAAATGATTATATTACGTTCTTCCGTACTGTCCATGTTTGTATTATATTACGTTTCTCCGTAAATGTCAATGGTTATTTTGAAACAATTTACGGAATTTTGTAAGATTGTACGGTTGCACAAAAAATGAGGTGTAACTATGTCAGAATTGTACATAAGAATTGAGAATTTATGTTTGAAACATAAAATTTCAGTTACAGCAATGTGCAGAGAAGCCAAAGTAAGTAGAGGATCTATCACCGATTTGAAATACGGCAGAAGTAAAGCTCTCTCATCAGAAGCAGTTTCAAAAATTGCCGAGTATTTTGGGGTTCCTATTGATTATTTATTAAATGGCGAAGAAAACATAAGGGTTGAAGCTCACAATGAGCCTATTTACCTCGACGATGAAACAAGAGACATAATTGACGAACTACGAACTCGACCTGAAATGAAAATACTTTTCAGCGTGTCGAAGAATGTTACCAAAGAAGATATAGAAGCTACTGTTGAAATTTTAAAGCGTTTGCAAAAGGACAGTGAATGATATTGGATTATTGTATCAGATACATTTCTTTACCTACTACAGTAAAAGGCGTTACAGCTATGGATTACGACGGGTTTTACAATATTTACATAAACTCAAATATATCGTATGAGGAACAAAAAAAGGCTATAGCTCATGAAATGGAGCATATAGCCAGAGGCGACTTTTTTAGTTTTAATTCTTTAGAAGAAGTTGAACAAATGTAGAAAAGTAAAAGCGTGGAAATGACGAGGTGAGATTATGTATGAAGACTTAGATACGGCTACACGAGTATATTTGATATATTGCGGTATAGCCGATTATAAGTACTGGGTACGGGAAAGCACAAGCATCGACAAATTTTTTGATAATTTAGACCGGTTGCAATCCGCTTTAGAAGAATTGTGTACTATTGAATACGACGGTTTTTATCATCCTACACCAAGTGAAGAACTACAAGAGATTACTGCAAATTATCAAAAGTATTGTCAAGCTTTCTTTAAGCGATATTGGAATAAGACTTTGTACGAAGCGTCTAAATTAAAAACAGAAAAAGGTAAGCAAAACAAAGTAAGCAAGTTCTTTGAAAGCATAGGTCCTTATAAAGAACGGTTATCTGAAGGCACTATTACGGTGATTAAAGAATTTAAAGCTGACAGCGGCTACAATAATACATATTTAAGTAAATCGGAAAAGGACAAAATTTTTATAATCGAAACGGACAAATTGCTTTCCGACTTGACAAAGAACAAACCTATTTTTGAAAGTACCACTGAAGAAGCCTATTACAACTTCTTTGTTAAAAACAAAGGACTGTTAGAAAGGCTTTTTCAGACTTCAATTAGTGATAAAATTTTTGATGATCTGTGCAGGTTGTATATCATTTATCCAGATTACAGAAAAATTAAACGTTATCTTAAATTGAAATATGATCTAACTGACTGGTTTGCTTTGCCACTTAGCTTAGCACCGTCAAGAATCATC
>OMCF01000662.1_pt1 | contig 13210 bp, 10 predicted proteins | sample 1673791 | NCBI WGS metagenome assembly OMCF01 (sample SAMEA103958127, study PRJEB25191) | human gut metagenome | biome: human-associated habitat [ENVO:00009003]; feature: intestine environment [ENVO:2100002]; material: feces | place: Germany | collected 2013/2015
CCCATCGCCTGCGACGCTTTGAACGCTCGGACTATGGCTGTAAGAGAGCTTTCCTCCTTGTTATGCCATGACCGGATGCCATCCGATGTATTCCAGCCTGATATATTTCTGATAAACCGAAAACTCATCTATACAGCAAAAATGGGTTGGCCTGTTATGCGAGTGGCAGCTCTCAGAAAATATACCGCTGATGTAGCGGCTATTACGCCCAAAGAGGATCAAACTTAATGATTCGTATATGAGGTTGTCAAGGTGCAAGTGAAAGGATTTCCCTCTCACTTGCTACTGCCACTTTTTTAGAAAATCGCAACCAACTTTTTTATTTTTTCTTCAATTTTTTTCAATCGCTTATCTGCGGCTTGCCGAGTAATACCATATCGTTGGGCTAAACAAGTTGCATTTGGTATTTTCATTTCATAATAGGACAATATAAAATCTCGTTCTGCTGGACTCAGTTTCAATAGAGCTTGGTGTAAATCCTCAAGAAGTAAATTCTGAATAGCTTGTTCCGCAGTATCAACAGATTCATCCACAAACAAATCTGTATCCTGATAACCTTCCTCTGTGCCGTCACGATCTCCCACATGAGAAGCCGGGAATATAGAGCGACTTTTCTCATGTTCCTGGAGATAGCGGCTGTGGCGGTCCTCCTGTTGGTATTTTTCAAAATCTTTGCGAGAACATTCCATGATAATGCGGTCATCTTCATCACGGAACATTTTGACTGTTTCAACAAAAAAGCGCCCAGTAAAGCAACCATTGCGGCGTGCCTTACTGAACGCTGAAAAACTGATTTCCTCCCATTCCTGTGGGCTGTTATTTTTCCAAATGAATACTCTCGTCATATCCTTTCCTCCGTTCAAATTCTTGGTAGTCAGCGAATTTGAACGGTGTCATGGATATTTTGCTATGTACGCCTCCCAGCGCATACCGGCCTCCTAATACCGGGCAAAGAAAAAGGCCGGAAGTGTTTTCACCTCCAGCCATGTTCCTGCCGCCATATTGCAGCAGGAATGAAAAAAGCCCGGTTAATGCCGGGCCTTATGTAGAAAAGTATTCAATTTAGCGCATTCCTGCCACTATAACAAGTATAGCAGGTCGGAAGTCGGAAGGGAGTAGGGATTAGGTCGGGGATTTGTCGGGATTTAGTCGGGATTTAGTCGGGGCAGCTCCTCCAGGACTTCTGGAATAGAATATCCAAACAAGCAAACAGAAAATAAATAGATGGCTTCTCGTTTTCGGTCATAAAAGACACTGCGCTCTATATTTAGTTCTTCCAGCAATTCTTTCTCTGTACTGTTGAACCGATAGATAAATTGCTTAGTCAAAATTTCATAGTAAAGTTCTCCTCGATCCGGATACCGTTTCAGACGAAGGAGTGCACGGTCAATAATATTGACTAGCATTTGATTTTGAACAAGGCAGCAAACTTTTTCTTCAAAGGCTTGCAGTTCAATATCTGGTGCAAAATTTTCAAGATAGCAGAGGCCAGACTCTATATCTTGTTCTCCCATAATCCAAGCAGTTTCTTGTAATTCTTCTGCCCGTTCACTCAGAACCCAGACTACATCACGGTAAATCTTTAGAATCAGCTTACTTCTATGAAACGCAGCGTCGCTGTTAAGCCCCAAAGCTGTTAGCCTGCTGTTACATTTTTGGATTGTTGTGCTTTCTTTTCTCATAGAACATCCCTCCTTGTTCGCAATATTGCGAACATATTAGGTACAAAATAGCATAGCAGAGGAGAGTGAGAGAGGGCAGTGCCTCCCTCTATTCCCCCCTTTGGTTATATCAGGTTTCTGGATTTTAGACGAATCTGCATTGCTTGCTTGGAAACCTCAAAAATATTTGCCATTTCAGCAATGAGCTGTTCATCTGTCCGGCCTATTCTAAGCCGGTAAAAACATTTTTTGATCTGCGGTAAAGGCATCAGCAGAGCAGAAGCCAGAGTATCCGCCTGACGCTCAATTATGCCATGACTTTCGTCGGAAGAAACATTTCCGTTATAAGCAGCAACATCTCCAGTACCAGAGTACAACTTCTTATGTAGTACCCAATGAGCCAACTCATGGGCACAGGTAAAACGGAGCCGCCCTAATTTTGACGGATCACAAAGCCGTTCATCAATTAAGATTGTACCGGCTCTTACTGCAATCATTCGATACTGTCTCTGTATCTGGTCATATAAAACAACGGCACCGTCATCGAAAACTGTTTCCCCTAATATCTTGGGGTTTTTTCTTAGTGTATGAAACTCCAGGATTAGATCAAACTTTGTCTCGATAATGGTTTCGATTGGCACAGAACATGGTTGCCCGGATAGCAGAGAGGGATCATATTCCATCAGGATTTTTCGCCCTACCGCCTCGATTGCTTCTGTACGGATTTGTGGAATTGACAAAGCTCTCCCCCCTATCGTTTACGCTCCTTTAGCATTTTCATAAATGTCTGCCATTCTTCATCGGTAGCGTCTACTTCTTTTGCCACACGCAAGGCTGCCCGAACAATATCTTTTTCCATGATATAGTCTGGCAAATCAGCAGATACTGTATTGCGTGATTTTGCAGCCAGATCCAAAAGCAACTCATGTTCTGATTTATCCAAATTCAGAAAGGCAGAGATGCGTTCCACAAAATCTCCATTGGGTGCAGGACGGCGGCTTTGTTCAATATCACACAGATAACCGTAAGCAATATTCAAATGCTTGGCTGTATCGCGTAAATTGAATTTGTGCGCCTTGCGTTTCTCGGCTATAAATGATCCAAAAGTTATATTGCCCACAGCATTCACCTCTCATTTGTTCGACGAACTGCGAACATCTTGCTTATATTGTATATCGAACATCTGTTCACTTCAAGGATAAAAATTTCATTTGAAAAGAGGTGTTAAAAATCAATAACACCTCTTTTGCGCTATATAAATTCCTGAGCGATTTGCTGCATTTCTGTAATGCACTCTTTTGGGGATAGAATCTTTATTTTCCCCTTGAATTTGAATATCCAGCCATAAAAAGTTCCACTGGGGTTCACTTCAATTTTGGCTGTGAAGTGTGTATCATCATACCTATCAACAGCAGCATCTTCTCCATAATGATCTATGATTACTCTCATCAATTCGTTTTCACATAGAAGGGTTACTTCCTTCGATGACTCCGATGTAAACATATCAACCATTTTATTTGTATAGGAGGCTACATCAAATCCCTCTATCGGCATAAAGCAAGTTTCAAGATTTTCTACACTTGTTAGCCGATCTACACGGAAGTGAGCAATTTTCTGATGCTTCAGAGAAAATCCAATCAAATAGTAATGGTCATTTTTCCATTCAAGCGCATAGGGATTTACGACATAATAATATCCATCATGCTTTAAGATTTTCTTTTTTTCTTGAGTATATTCATAGTATTGGAACCGAATTTGCTGATGGTTTCCAATCGCTGTTTGGATATTATCAATGATATAGTAAACCTTTTCATTATGCGGTTTGACACGGCTGGATAAAGCAGCAAATTTTTGAAGCTGCTTTGCCTGATGTAGACTGGTCAGACGGCATAATTTCTGCACCAGCTCCTCAGACTTCTTGGCAGAAATGATCTTCGAGGATGCTACTGCGTCTGTCAGCATTTTCAGTTCAGGATACTCAAACGGTCGGCTTCCCATAAAATATTGGTTTTGGGTACTCTTAACCACCACAATATCAATCCCCGCATCGATCAGCGCATTGGTATCTGCGTAAACAGTCTGCCGCACTGCCTGAATTCCTTTTCCATTCAGATGGGCAATGATGTCAGATACTGTGGCGGGATGGTTTTCATCGGTCCTCTCATAGAGAAACCGGAGTAATTCCAGTATCCGCATATTTGTTGAATTCTGCATACTTCACCTCCTCGATTCTTAAAATGGCCTATTTTGTATGGTGTCCAGCCCCAAAGACCAGAAGCAGGGCGACAGCACAGAGAAGCAGGCCGATCCAATTTCGATCTATAATCAGCTTGATCACCGCCACAAGCAGAAGTCCGCCTACCAGGAGCACAACGCCATTCATTCAGCGTCCTCCCGAAGCATAGTTTCCCATGTTGATGTCCAGCACCCCTCTGGGCGGCTGGATCAGGGAGTCCTCATACTGGCACTTCCACTGGACCTCCCGGCACATCTGGCTATCCGCCACGCCGTCTATGGTTTCCCCATCCTGAATGGGGTTATCATGCTCCAGAATATAGGACGCTGCATTATAGGCGTGGTTTACCACCCAGTTGGGGTCCATGCCGTGGAAGTGGTACTGGAGATCCGGCAAAAACAGGGTGCTCATGCCCACCGTGTCGATGAGCATATCCTCCGTGCCCTCGATGTTGAAGAAACGGACATTGACGCCAAAGCGGATGAACCGATCCGGCCCCTCAATCTGATGGGAGCGCACATCCTCTGCCAGAAACAGCTTGCCGCAGTTCTGGAAATAGAACGCCTCACAGGTGGGGTACAGCTCTGCCAGAGCCTCCAGAAAGTCGGCATCCAGGTTGGCACGCTCCAGCGCCGGAAGCGCCGCAGCCAGCATATCGGTGGCCACGACCTGATACCGGCACTCCCGGAAGATCCGCTCCCGATCCTCCTGGCAGTCCCACATCTGGCTCATCAGAAAGGCATCAAAGCCTTTGCCTTCAAATCGGTTGCATCCCATCACCATCAGCTGCACCGGGCATTTGCCGTCCTGAAATTCCGCGACATGATCCAGGGCGGCAAAGCCGGCCATTTTCTTATCATAACAGAAGCACTCTGTTGATCCGATGTGCTTCTCCATTATGGCAGTCATTTTTTCTTTATCCGGCATTTCTACCGGCTCTTTGAACAGCATCTGAATGAGATAGGGACCTCCGGGCTGGGGGCCTTTTTTGTCGTCCAGATTTTGCTGGAAAGCTTTATTGCTCATTTGGGTTCCTCCTTCTTTTCTGGGAACAGTTTCCACCGAAACTCCAGCTCTTTCTGGACAAACTCTTTCGGCAGGCCGCGGGGGTTGGCGATGAGATACCAGACCCGAAAGGTGCGCTTCTTCGGATCTGTTTCCTGCCGGTAGAGCTGATAGCCCGCCTCATCCTCCTGTGTCCACTGTCCTGTCTGCCGCTTGGCCTGCACAAAGGGTTCCACCACCTGGTCCAGTTCCTCTTTGGTGCGGCTTGAGGCCCAGGCTTGATCCACATCATTGGCGTGGGAGAGGTGGAACAACATCGAACCCATCCAGTTCTTTGCCTTGTGTCCAGGCGTTCCGCGCAATTCCGCCTGACGGCGGTACTCCTCCATCTGCTCCGCCGTTCCGTACTGTTCCACCATCTGCTCATCCACATGGATGCACCAGCTGTAATCCTCTGGCTGGATAAAGGGGGCGCAGACCGGATGTAATGCCTCTGCTGGGTCCGCCTCAAAGCGGTCGATAAAGTCAAGGTAGTGGGCTTTGATCAGGGGCAGAAAGGTGTCCAGCAGCCCGGTGTTCAGCCGCAGGTCCTCTGTCAGCATCCGAAAGAATGAACCGCCTGTTGTGGGTTCAATTCTGAAAGAGTAGAGGTAGTCATCTCCCTGCTTTATGATACAGCTGAAGCCCACCTCCACATTCCCATGGCCGATTTCGTAGTCTATGTAGTTGTAGCGGCTCCGGTCAAACCAGATCTGATAGGTCAGCCCGTTTTTCATTTTCTTTTTGACGTTTTCTTTCTGCTTCTACCAGTATTTTTTTTCTTTTCTCTTCTTCGAGATGATAAACAGAATAATTACAATAGCTGCGGCGAGGGCAATCGTGCCGATTGTAATGCCCACAATAACAGCAACTGGGACCTCATTATTTTGCTCGATGTATGTCGCAACACTACGGATGCTATATTCTGTCTTATCGGTCTTTACAATCTGTGTACCACTATATGTAGCTGTCGCCTTATAGCCGTCTACACTCGGGACTGTAACGTTTTTGCCACCGTAAACTGCAGTGAACGTACTGAGCAATCTATCGCCTGTTACGATTGCATTTCGGCAAAGTTCGCCGTCTGCATTCGTGTAGGCATCTCCGTCCCATGTTACTCTGGATAGGCGATAACTATTTGCACTCAAGCCAAGAGAAGCAAGGTATGCGCTCTCATACCCGGTAAGTGGCGGATTTCCGCCGTCATACGGGATCAGTGCATCACCAAACTGCAAATAAGCACTGTCGATGCCGTACAAAGTCATCGGCACAGAAAGATCAGACGTCCATGTATACCCGTTATTCTCTACGTGGTCGAGCTGTAACGGAACGTCAACATCGATACCGTACTCATCGCTGTGATATTTAACGGTAATGCTCTGCGCAGCCTCCGGTTGCGATGTTGCTGTGCCAAGCACAACGGATTCTGTTATGTCAGCTTTGAACTCAGGCAATTTGGTTTCGGTGTACTTAGTGTCCACATACTGCAAAACGACCTTGTCCCCGGAGAAGTCCTTGGAAATCGCCTCTGGAAATTTACTTTCCTTTGTGCCAGTCAACATTTCTTCGGTTGCGGAGACTTCCTTTTCTTCTTCCACTGCTTTTTCATCCGTGACGTAGCTATCTACACGATCAAGCTTGTACGTTTTGCCATCATATGTAATCTCGTCATCGAAGGCAGCTTCTGTTGTTTTATCATCGGAAGTAACCGTGCGTGTAACCGTTGCGGTATTGCCATTAACATCAACATTACCGTTGCCTAAGTCTACCGAATCAGCAGATACAGGGTCGGCAACCATGCCGACTGCCGCCACTGCGATCACACCGGCGACTAAGAAGGAAAGAAGGTGGGGCTTTTTGCCCTTCTTTTTCTCTACGATTGCGGCAATCAAGCCAGCTGCGCTTACACAAAGCATAGCGAGCCAATATCCGACATTGCTACTACTGCCGGTTTTCGGCGAGCTCGGCGTCGTCTTTTCGTCGTAACGGAGTGTGATTTTACCGATTTTCGGCTGATCTACAAACAGATTGTTTTTATCGTTGTTGGAAATCACGACAGCATCACCGTCATGCTCGATTGCAAAGGCATATACCTTTTCATCTACATAGTAACGATTCGGAGCCTTGGTTTCTACCAACAGATATTTGCCGTAAAGCAAGCCATTCAGTTTGTATTCGCCGTTGCCAAGGTCTGTTAATGTATCAACCTTTACATCTGTATCGGCTTCATATATGCCATTGCCGTTTGCGTCACTATACACGGTGAATTCTGCGCCCGTCAGACGTTTGGTATCATCCATAGTAGACGATTTTGTCAGCGACACAGAGCCGTGCAAGGGCTTAACCTTTATAGTCTGGCTTTCGTCGTTAATATCTGCATGGACAGCAAATACAAGTCCATCTCGATAAAGTGTTTCAAATACGACGGTATCCGTTTCGATGACGAGACCGCGTGCGTCGAAAGTAAACGTCATCTCAACTTCGCCGGTAGGAGCTTTTGGCGTAAAGGTAGCTTCTGCCGTGATTTCTTTACCATCGATAAGCAGCTTATCGTTCGTGGCTTTGTTCATCAGCACACCGGTAAGCTTATAATCTTTACCGGGGGTCAAATCCTTATAGCTCACAACATCGGTAATCGTGATCTTATCCGCTGTAATTTCCTTTTTGCCGTCTGCTGTTGCTTTTGTTCCGATTTCAGGATTCTTAATCTTTACGGTCTGCCCTTCATCGCTAATGTCCGCATGGGTAGCAAGCAGCACGTTCTCACGGTACAAATCCTCGAACACGACGATTTCTTTACCATGCAGACCGGTTGCGTCAAAGATAAAGGTAACATCTACGCTGCCGGATGCTTCCGTTGCAACGAAAGTAGCTTCGGCTGTGACTTTCTCGCCGTTGATGAGCAGTTCTTTGCCGTTAGACTTGTCCATGAGAACGCCGGTTACACGATATTCTTTGCCGGGGGTAAGGTCTTTGTAGCTTACGGTATCGGTCAGTGTAACTTTATCCAGCGGATCGATTTCCTTCTCGCCCTCAAAGTTCGCTGTTGTGCCGATTTCAGGGGTCTTAACCTTAATCGTCTGGTCATCGTCCGTAATGTCTGCATGTGCGGCTACTTTAATATTTTCACGGTACAAATCCTCGAAAACGACGACCTCTTTGCCATGCAAGCCCGTTGCATCGAAGATAAACGTAACGTCTACGCTGCCGTTTTTGGTTTCCGGCACAAATACGGTTTCAGCTGTAATTTCTTTGCTGTCAACAAGCAGCTTCTCACCGGTTTCTTTATCCATCAGTACGCCGGTTACTTTGTACTCTTTACCGGGAACAAGGCCAGTGTATGATACCGTATCGGTCAGCGTAACTTTATCGAGCGGATCAACTTCTTTTTCTCCCTCAACGGTGGCCTTCGTACCGATTTCAATCGGCACATTATGGAAGCTTACAGAAGCTATTTCGCCTTCGCTGAGTTCTACGGTCTGCGAGCCGGGAAGCTGATAGCCGAAAGTTTCCTCTGTATCAAGTTCTTCGACCTTGTACTGATACTTAGTCGCGCCGTCTTTGTCCGCGTAAATCGGAAGTGTTTCCGTAAGGATTTCACCTGCGGCATTCGTTACATATTCTGCGGAATAGTTATCCTCAAGGCGCGTCACGCGGAAGTGAATGCCTTCGATTACGCCATCCTCGGAAGTCTTTACGATTTTGAGCTGTGCATTTTTCTGTACGTTGACAAGATCATAGCTGTAAACCTTGCCATCCTCGGAGATTACAACATCGAAGTCGCTGACGAGCTGGCGACCGTTGCCGCCCTTTGCTTGATGCACGACGTATGTGCCGTAAGGCAAGTCCTTTGTGGTTGCCATGCCATCTGCGCCGGTGGTGATATGGTCGCGCTCGGTCTCTTTGGCTGCATCGAAGCTGCCCGCAGATTTGAGGTAAACATCAAACTCTGCGCCCTGTTCTTCTGCGAGGTCATCAAGGGTTTCATATTGCTTATGCAGCGCAATCTGGCCTTTCATGACTTCTTCCGTAAAGTCGGCGGGTTCAAGTTCAAATTCAACAGATGTTACTTCGTGAGGTGCAACATTGTATATATGTACTATCGGATCAAGTTTGTACCCCAACGGAGATGAGATTTCTTGAACTTTTATTTGTCCAATAGGAATACCCTTTAAAACTGCTCGGCCCGAACTATTAGTAGTAATATCTTTGTGTACTTCTCTGCCATCTTGCAAATAAGATACACGGTACACAGCTCCGGCCAACGATGCGTTACCGGCAGCTACACTGCTATTCGTATCACTATCCTTTTTTGTAACTGTAAGAGTAACTGCGCTTGGGTCATCCACGACCGAAATATCTGTACTCTTCCCGTCAACGGAAAATCTATGTACCGATGTATCCAGTGTGTAACCTAACGGAGCCACCTGCTCGATTGTTACATAGTCGCCGTTCTCGAGCTTCTTGGAAAGTGTTGCGTGGCCGTCTTTTTGAGTTGTAAACGTTGCGACAACGGGGTCATTTGTATAGTCGTGATTAGGCATTCCGTTTGCTTCATACACGTTATAAACAGCACCTTCAAGCGAATAATTTACGTTGCCGTTGGTGATTTTTACATCGGCGCTGGTTTTTGTCAGCGTCACGGTATATTTTGGCTTTTCACCTTTTATTTTGATGTACGCCATGGTCTGCGTTGTGCCCGGACAGGTCGCTTGGTGCTGAATATTGGCCTGCTGGTCTCTGTCCTCCCAAACGGCGATGCTGTTTTTATCGCCGACGGTGTAGCCTGCACCGATAATCGTGGTCTCTTGCTCCGGTAGCGTGCTCGTAGATATTGTCAGCGTATTACCGTTACGGGAAATATCAAAGCCTGCTTTTTGAAAATCGAACAAATCCAGCACGCCGTTGGTATCAGTAACAGTAGCCGTGTACTTACCGGTTACAAGCTGTAAATCGATTTCCTGTGCATCGCTGCCGTCGCTGTTTTTTCCTGCAAACGACGGGACGATTTCCGACCGCAAAAGACGATCTTTAAGCTCTGCGTAGTAACTGCGTACAACAGAACCGTTATACGCCAGATTTGCCATGCGCTCAACATCGTTGTCGATGCCAGAACTCCAAGACCAGTTTGTCCCGTCTACGGTAATATAGCCTTCGGACGCCAGCCAGACAAGATGCTGTGTGACCATCATTTTGGCGGTTTCGGCGCTGTACCAACCGTTATTGCCGTCCTGCAAAGCGTTTGTGTCGTTAAAACCATAAGCCACGATGCGGCGCATAGCTTCAGTCATGCCATAATTGTCTCTTTGCACGTATGCTCCGTTGTTCACACGACCCTTACCGTGCTGCAAACAGTAGGCCGGATAGCTTGTGCCCTTAAACAGAATATCGTAGAGAGGGTATTGACCGAGATCATACAAATAGTTGGAACTGAAATTACCGTTGATGCCTACCGTGCGGTAACGCGTAACCGCCTCATCGCCGAGCGCTAATAGACTGATTTCATCCTCCGGGTTTGGCGTGGGGGAAGCAGTGGGTTCAGCCGTTGCTTCCGGCTCTGCACTGACCTCCGATTCAGTCGGTTCCTCTGTTGCCTCCGGTGAGGGTTCTGCTGTCGGTTCGGCAGAGGGCTTTGCGCTTGCCTCCGGTGTCGCGGTCGGCTCTGCCGTGGTTTCCGGTTTAGGTTCTGCATCCGGCTCCGTGTCCTGCGCTGCTTTTTCAGCGTTTGTTTCGACCGTAACCGATACGGGTGTATCGGCCTCATCGGCAAGAGCGCTCATCGGCACGGCGCTGAAAATCAGCAGCGCTGCAAGCAGACATGCAAGTGTCTTTTTAACCTTTTTCATGTTTTACCTCTCTTTTCTTTTAGTATTTATATCAACACCTATCAAGGTGTAGTTTTCACCAATTTTGTATTGATTTTTTCATTAACGAAAAAACTTGACTTTTTTCGTACTGGATCCTATACTTGAAGTATGAATATCAACAAAAACAGAAAGGATTTTCAGCAATTTAATAAGGAGTGATTTTAATGACGAAACGAAAGTTTACAGCAATTATTTTGGCTGTTGCCCTTATGATTTCTACTGCTGCTTGCTCCACAGCAAGTACAGAAACGGATGATACAAGCTCTACCACGAATACTGCAACCACCTCTAAAACCGAAAAAATTGATAAAGATACAGGTAAGTCTTCAACCGCAAGCAGTGCTGCCCCATCGGCTACTGCAAAGCCTTCTGCAACAGCTAAACCAACTACTGTGCCTTCCCCTACTTCTAAACCTTCGGCTACTGCAAAAGCTACGGCAACACCTAAGCCTACTACGGAAAGTACAAGCAAACCTTCTGCAACGTCTAAACCTTCTTCCGGTACATCCGGCTCCGGCCATTCCAGTGGAAGTTCTGTAACCAAGCCGTCTTCTACCGCTACGCCAAAACCGGCAGCTACGGCTACACCTAAGCCCGCTGCAACAGCTGTACCGACGGCTAAGCCTACAGCAGTACCGACCGCAACGCCAAAGCCGGTTGAAAAAGTTTGGGTTGTGGATGTTCCAGCTAAACCCGCTCAAGAAGAACAAGGACATTGGGAAGAAGCAGGCCATTGGAAGAGTGATTGGGTGTATCAATGCAATCAATGTGGCACAATATGCTCTACTGAGGCTGATATGTGGGATCATGAGGGAGACTTATCCTCGTGTTGGAGCTACACTATGGTTTCTGGTGAAAAATACTGGGTTAAAGACGGTGAGTATTGGGTTGTAGATGTTCCAGCTCAAGCCGCACAACCTGAACAAGGTCACTGGGAATACAAATAAGTTAATACTCTATTTCGGGCCGGTCTTTGTACCGGCTCTTTTTCTGTCTGCATATCGAACACCTTCTTCCAAAGATGGGCAAATTAACCCATCTTTTTTATTTTTCTAATTCATCTGGTCTAAAGTTCAAGATTTCAGCAACCATAACGGCTTCTTTGAGCGGCAACCCACTGCAAATCGCAGAAGAAATATACTCCATTGCTTTTGGAGAATTATACGGATCAGCAACATAAGTCATTTCATCTTTTGTTAAGCCGCCCAACTTAAGGATAGCGGTTAGCGTTCTCACCTGTTCCATCGAAAGGGCTGGATTTGCTACCAACTTTAATTCATAATCGTCATGTCCTTTTAAATGCACTCTCATGCAAAAATCGAGGTGCATGAGTCTTTCAAAGTCGTAATCATCGATGCTTTTGCCGATACCGGTCTTCTGCAATACGTTATCGGCAATATCAAGAGTTTTCTTATACACCTTTCTCATGTGTCCAATTTGGAAAGCGCCTATTCCGACGAATATGCCAATACCAATGTCAAGGCACACATTTACTCCCTTGCCGTCACAAAAGGTATATAACAGCAATGCGATAGCACCGCACATATAGCCTTCTACTCTTACTTTGTCATAGCCATCAAATACAAAACACGGCAGGTATTTCATCTTTTTTTCCGCCCATGAACTCAATCTCACACAATCTAAGACGAGATTTGCTACAAAGAACAACACATATACAGTGTTTGGACCCACACTTCTTGCTTCTAAAACACCCATTTTGTTATCTCATTTCTCCTTTGTGAAAAGCATCTTGTAGAGGCCATATTGCAATCCCTCCAACGTAAAATGCTTTTCATTTTCTACATATGATCTAATCTGATCGACTGTTAGCCCGTAATGTACAAAATCAATAATCACCCTTCTTTCGTCAGCGGAAAAGTCTGGATTTGAAATCAGCTGCGCAACATCCTCTTTGCCAAGCTTTATGTAGGTTGCGACCTCTGTTATTTGCTGCTTATCACGCCAGTGCTTTGCTTTATACTCCGTACCAAACGTCGAATTGATGAGTTTAAGATCGCGCTGGCGTCCAATGATATTTCGAATTTTGTTTACGAGCAGGAAAGCGTGCAGTGCATAAGAAGCGAAAACCAGTGTTATTCCGATATAGAAATCATTAGCTTTCAGAGCCTGACTTATCTCTTCTATGCTGTTGGTTCCGTTAAATGCTCCGATAATTCTTGGAAGCGCCATAGCATAACCCACAAACCTTAAAAAGGTGCTGGTAAAGGAAATGAAGGAATAAGGCGGATGAAAATTTGAATGTGCAAAACATCGAATCCAGCTTTGAATTAGCCAAATAGAAACCGATATTAAAAGAGCCCAAACTAAGAATTCTAATGGTGGGATAGTATCCATAAAATTTTGCATTAAGTTTTCCTTCCTATTTATATATGTGGCAGCGA
>OMCF01000664.1_pt1 | contig 13195 bp, 8 predicted proteins | sample 1673791 | NCBI WGS metagenome assembly OMCF01 (sample SAMEA103958127, study PRJEB25191) | human gut metagenome | biome: human-associated habitat [ENVO:00009003]; feature: intestine environment [ENVO:2100002]; material: feces | place: Germany | collected 2013/2015
AGTTCCGCACGCAAAGAAGGCCACTTAATGTGGCCTTCGTCTTGCGCAGGACTGTTCGAAATTTTGAGGAAGCACCCGCCCTGCCGGGGCTCCCGGGTTCCCGCTTACGAGAGCGACGTTCTCAGCAATTCGTTGAAGAGCTTCGGGTTACCCTTGCCGCGGCTCGCCTTCATGCACTGGCCCACCAAAAAGCCGATGACCTTCTGGTTGCCGTCACGATACTGCTGCGCCTGCTCGGAACAGTTTGCCAACACCTCGTCCACAATCGGCTGCAGCGCGCCGGCATCGCTCACCTGACGCATGCCGCGCTCGTCGACGATCTTGTTGGGATCGTCGCCGGTCTGGGCCATGGCCTCAAAGACCTCGTGCGCCTGGTTGGAGCTGATGGCATCGGTCGCCAGCAGCTTCGCCAGCGCTGCCACCTGAGCCGGCGCGATGCCGGACTCGGCCAGCGACACGCCGGCGCCCTTAAGGTAGGCGATCATCTCGTTGACCAGCAAGTTTGCGACCGTCTGGGTCTCCTTGCCAGCCATACCGGCAGCGGCCGCCTCAAAGAACTCGGCAAACTCGGGGTCGCCGGCAATCTGCTCGGCATCGGCCGCCTTAATGCCAAAGTCGGCTTCAAAGCGGGCGCGCTTGGCATCGGGCAGCTCGGGGATCTCGCCTCGGCAGCGGTCGATGAACTCGTCGTCCAGATCGAAGGGCGCCAGGTCGGGATCGGGGAACAGACGATAGTCGTCGGCCGTCTCCTTCACACGCATGACCACGGTGCGCTTGCGGCTGGGCTCCCAGTGGCGGGTCTCCTGATAGATGATGCCGCCCTCCTCGAGCACCTCGGCCTGGCGGCAAATCTCGTAGGCAAGGCCATCGTGCAGGCTCTTAAACGAGTTGAGGTTCTTGAGCTCGGTCTTGGTGCCCAGCTTCGTCTCGCCGCGGCGGCGCAGCGACACGTTGCCGTCGCAGCGCATGGAACCCTTCTCCATGGAGCAGTCCGAAATGCCCAGCGTCACAAAGATGCGACGGAGCTTCTCCATAAACAGGCGCGCTTCCTCGGGCGTACGCAAGTCGGGCTCGGTAACGAGCTCAATCAGCGGTGTGCCGCAGCGGTTGTAGTCGACGAGCGACTCGGCCGCGGAGGTAATGCGGCCCTCGGCGCCACCCACGTGGACCATCTTGGCGGCGTCCTCCTCCATATGGATGCGCAGGATGCGGATGGGCACCGTGTAGGAACCGTCCTCGCGACGCTCGGGCATCTGCAGGTTGGACGCGTCATAGCTGGCCAGATGGCCGGCACGCTGATTGCCTTCGCGCATGGTCGACGTCATTGACGTGGACAGACCCTCGGCGTTGGCCGAAGCGCTCGCCAGGCTCTGAGCCTCGGCCTCGCCAAACGCGCAGTCGGGGCGCTCGGCGGCACCGCGACCGGTCACATCCAGATCAAGGTGACCGTACATGGCAAAGGCGACCGGACCCTGCGTGGTCTGGAAGTTTTTGGCCATATCGGGATAGAAGTAGTGCTTGCGGTAGAACATCGAGTGGCGCTGGATCTCGCAGTTGGTGGCGAGACCGGCCTTAACAATGCTCTCGATGGCGCGCTTGTTGGGCACCGGCAGGGCGCCGGGCAGGCCCAGGCACACCGGGCACACGTTGGCGTTGGGCTCGTCATCGTGGCTGAGCTTGCAGTTGCAGAACATCTTGGTATCGAGTGCGGTGAGCTCGGTATGGATCTCCAGGCCGATCACGGCCTCCCAATCCTGCAGGACCTCGGAAAGCTCCTTCATTACAGCTCGCCTCCCTTCCCGGCAAAATCGGGCGCGACGGAAAGCGCGGGCGCACCCGTGGCGGCATCGGCAAAGCCACGCTCAAGGGCGCGGGCAAACGTGAGCAGCTGACGGTCCTTAAAGGCAGGTCCCACCAGCTGGGCAGAAACGGGCAGCTGAGTATCCTCGCCCAGGCCCAGCGGCACCGAGATACCACCGTTGCCGCAGATGTTGAGCGAGATGGTGTACAGGTCGGAGAGGTACATCTGCGTGGGGTCGCTGATCTCGCCAAACTTAAAGGCCGTGCGCGGCGAGGCGGGCATGAGGATGGTGTCCACCTTGGCATACGCGGCGTCGTAGTCCTGCGTGATGAGCGTGCGGGCCTTCTGCGCAGCGTAGTAGTACTTGTCGTACACGCCCGAGCTCAGCAGGTAGGCGCCGAGCATTTGACGGCGCTTGGCCTCGGCGCCAAAGCCGTGGGCGCGCGACAGCGAGCTCTGGTCGGACAGGTTGGCGCAGCCCTCCTCCTGGTAGCCGTAGCGAATGCCGTCGAAGCGAGCCAGGTTGGAGAACGCCTCGGCCGGGCCGATGACGTAGTAGGCGGCGATGGCGGCGTCCAGGTGCGGCAGGTCGACCTCGACCAGCTCGGCGCCCTGGTTCTGCAGCTCCTGGGCGGCGCGCTGAACAGCGGCCTTGACCTCGGGCGTCAGGCCCTCGGCCTCCATAAACGCGGGGATGATGCCCACGCGCTTGCCCTCGATGCTGTCGTTGAGATGCTCGGTAAAGTCGACGGCGCAGTCCTGGCTGGTGCAATCGTACGGATCGTGGCCCGCACCGGTGAGCGCGTTCATGGCCAGCGCGACATCCTCGACCGTGCGGCCAAAGGGGCCCACCTGGTCGAGCGACGAGCCAAAGGCAACCACGCCGTAACGGCTCACGGCGCCATACGTGGGCTTAAAGCCCACCACGCCGCACAGCGACGCCGGCTGGCGAATGGAGCCGCCGGTGTCCGAGCCCAGCGAGAGCGCGACCTCGCCCGCGGCGACGGCTGCAGCGGAGCCGCCCGAGGAGCCGCCGGGCACGCGTTCGGTATCCCAGGGGTTGTTGGTGCGGTGGAACGCCGAGCTCTCGGTGGAGCTGCCAAAGGCAAACTCGTCCATGTTGGCCTTGCCCATGGGCAGGCAGCCGGCGTCGAGCATGCGCTGAACGCAGGTGGCGGTGTAGACGCTCTGGTAGTCCCCGAGCATGCGGGAAGCGCAGGTGGTGCGCGTGCCCACAAGGTTCATGTTGTCCTTGATGGCCAGCGGCACCCCCGCGAGCGGGGGCAGCGGCTTGCCTGCGGCACGGTCGGCATCCACGCGCGCGGCGGCCTCGAGCGCAAGCTCGGGCGCCACCTGCAGGAATGCCTGGACCCCGCCCTCGCGCGCCTCGATGGCGGCAAGGGAGGCCTGGGCCACCTCGGTAGCGGTAAAGTCGCCGGCGGCAACACCCGCGGCAATCTGGGCGGCGGTAAGGGAATCGAAGCTTAGCGCCATTACTCGCTCTCCCCCTCTCCCAAAATGGACGGCACGCGGAAGTAGCGATCGCGCGCACTGCCGGCGTTTTCGAGCGCAACGTCGAGCGGCAGGTCGCGCTCGGGCTCGCGCAGATCATCGCCCATCACGTTGGACAGGCTTCCGATGGGATGGAACGTGGGCTCCACGTCGGGCAAGTCATATTGCAAGACGGGCTCGAGCATCTGGACGGCGTCGTTCAAGTAGGACGTCATCTGGGTGAGCTCGTCATCGGTCAGTGCGATCTTTGCGTACTCGGCGATGCCGCGCACGTCTTTCTCGCTGAGTGCCATAGGCGCTCCCTTCCGCATAACAGATAAACCGCTCTAGTATACAGGGCAACGCCGGCTTGGAGCAGGCGCTTTAGCCAAATGCAGCGAAAACGTAACGAGGGCGGCGGGCTGGCAGGCTGCGGGCTGGCGATTCTGCAGCGAAACCGCACCATCCATAGCGAAAACCGTCTCGACCGCAGCGAAAACCGTCCCGACCGCAACGAAAACCATCACAACATTCGATGCTTTTCGCCAAAATCGCGATTTTCATCGAATGTTGTGATGGTTTGGAAGTCCTGACCACAACAAAGGCGTCTGTCCCCATTGTGGTGGTTCTGAAGAATGTCTTATGCCGAGGCCTTTGCCTTGCGGCGCTTGCGGACCGCGTGGATCACGATGTCCAGCAGCAACAGCACAATGGCCACGACCACGATGAGCACGGCAAACTCGCGCTTGCCCCAGTGGCGGCCGGCCAGCGACTTTTGCTTGTCGACGTCCTTCTTGTTGTACTTGGTGCGCACGCAATGCACCAGCAGGCGATGGTCGTTCACGCCGTAGGGCGTGCAAGTGACGAGCGTCACCTTGTCGGCGCCGGGCTCGATGGTCAGCGACTCCATCTCCTCGGGCAGCACCACCTCGGAGTCCACCATCTTGTAGGCGAGCGTCTTGTTCATGGTGTGCAGCAGCACCAGGTCGCCGGGCTCCAGCGAATGGATGTCGTCGAACATGCTCAGGTTGCGCATGCCCGAGTGCGCGGTGAGCACGCAATGCGTCGAGGTGCCGCCCACCGGCAGGCTCGTGCCCTCCAGGTGGCCGACGCCCGCCATAAGGACTTCTTCGCTCGTGCCGTGGTAGATGGGCATGCTCACGTCGATGGAAGGGATCTCGACCCAGCTCATCATGGGGTCGCGGTCAAAGATGAGTTGCTGGGCGTAGGGCTCGATCTGGTCGGCGGGAAGCTCGGTGTCCTCGCCCGCCAGCTGCTCGTTAAAGGAGCGCGCCTGGAGCAGGATGCGCTCGCGCTCCTCGGCAGACAGCGCGTCCACGGTGCTGGACACCGTGCTGATCTGGTTGAACACGCCCGAGGCCTCGAGCCGGTCCAAGATCCACGGCCAGGTCATAAGGCCCACGCCAATAAGAATGATGACGATGGTGATGAGCCGGTCGGCCCAGCGCGGCAGCCGTTTGCGACGGCGCTTAGGTTTTGGTTGAGGTTTGGGCTGAGAACTTGAGCCACCGTTAGCCGCGGCGTTATTGCTCTTCATATGTTTGGCGCCCTGCACCATCGCCGGTCACTCCTCTACAACTCAAGTTGTCTAAACAAATAATAGCCGATTGGAAGGCTCCCCCGCCGGGCATAGGCCCGTATTTGAGTTTTCAAAATATCGCGAATCAGCAGAGCAGTTCGGGATACAATGTCAATAGGAAACGACGCACCCCGCGTAAGTACTTAGGAGCGCGGGCGACCAGTTTCCGACGTTGTTAAATGCCCGGGCTCCGAACCCCGGGCATTCTTATTTGCGCTTGTTGCGGCGCAAATGCCTTCTACTGTCCGCACCGCGCGTGCGCCTACGGACCTTAAACCGAACCTCATACGAGTCAAAAAACGCGATGACGAACGTGCCCACCGCCGCGAGGGCGGCGAGCGCGTTAAGGAATTTCAGCATTTGGGGACCTCCGATCGAGTCGTCGGCCGCCCGCGCACGGAATGCGTCGCAAGGATATTTTACTGCGAGTGTATGCACCCACAGCTGGTAAACGCAATAATTGCAAACATCTGTTCGATATTCATACGCTTGATCCATCGGGTAATGAAGCCTGGCTGCGTTGTCCAAAAAGAACGGGGCAGACTCCAGTGCGGAGTCTGCCCCGAAAAGAGAATGGCAAAGCAAGAACGTGGATGGACGAGAAAAGTGTCCGCAAGTCTCATGGCCATCACATCCCACCTGCCAAAGGGATGGGTGAGCGAGCGTTACTCCTGCTCGGACTCCTCAGCCTGCTTACGGCTGCGGATGAGGTGCGCCACGCCGATGCACAGCACCGCGCCACCAGCGATCCAAGTGAAGGTCACGCCGTTAAGGCCGGTGAGGGGGAGGTTAGAGCCCTTCTTATCGGTAACGGTGAGGTGTACTTTACCATCAGTAGCGGCTGTCGCCTGAACAAGATTCCCGTCGGTTCCCTCGGCGAGATTGCATCCAGGATTGAAAAAAACGCCGTTAGTGGGCAGGCCATCGTTCGTGATGGTAAACGTAATGCCATCGGCTGCGGAGTTGTTGTAGCCAGGGGCAGGCTTAACCTCCGTGAGGATATAGGTGCCCTCGTCGAGACCGACGACATTGATCTTGCCTTCGCTGTTGGTGGTCAGAATTGCATCATTCTTTTTTGGCGTCAGAGTACCGTCGGCCTTGATGTAATCGTTGGTTCCACTCTCATGCAGTGTGAACTGAACGCCGGCAAGGGCTGGCTTATTTCCACTCTTGTCAACATCGGAGCCAACCTTGGTAACGTCAATGCCGTAAGTATAGTCGTAGGCGAGATGGTCGACCGTGGTGCCGTAATCATCGGCGACGTGCGGGTTGTTGGAGTAGGTAAGCTTAACCGTATTCGGCTGTGCGGTACCGAGCAAGCTGCCAAATTGTGACTTGAGCGAACCGTCAGGATTGCAAACCTTACTAGAGTCGAGCTTGGCCTTATATTCAACGGTCACTTTAGACCCGTCATTCAGGACGATAGGGTTGTTGTTGTTGTCTTGGCACGCCTTAAGATTAGTGAAGTTAACCTTGAGCACGTCGTCGCTATAGGTCGGCTCGTAGCCAGACTTGACCACATTGCCATCGATTTTGACCGTGACAACAGGTGTCATGTTGTTATTCTCGAGCTCAGGTGTCATGGATGTGGGAAGCGTATCCGCGAAGATGTACTCGTAGGTGCTGTAGGTGTTGATGTTGCTCGCAACGGTGCCGGTCAGCTGATACTCGATAAACTGATCCATGCGGGAGTCGGCGGACTTACTAAACGTGGCGCCTGTCGCATCGTCCATAACAGCCTTGGTCACCTTGGGGGCATCCTTCTTAGGCTTCGCATTCACATCGGCTCCGCCGACGATGGCGAAAATCGGCGAAGTGTAGGCATCCGTGTTGCCAGTGTTCGTGTTGGCGGTGTTGCTAACGCTCGCAGTCACAAAAAGCCAGTAGCCGGCAGACAGTGTAGAAAATGTACCATCAGTCGAAGCTTTCCAGCCAGTGGTCTCATTGGTTGTGTTTACTTTCTCAAGCGCCTTGGCAATCTTGTCGAGCGCACTGTCGGCATCGACCTTGAATCCTTCGCCAGCATTACCAGCAACTATTCTATTGATGTAGTCTGCCCAATCCTGAACTGTGGCGCTATCACCAGGGTTGGCGTCTTTAGCAAAAACGCCTTTAACAGCTTTCTCAACCTCAGGAGTCGCCCACTGGATGTCGGACAGCGTCTTTTCGCCATCCTTGTTCCAAGCTCCATCCGCATCTGCAACGCCATCGCCATTCGTATCAGCCTTACCCTGCGTTACCGTGGCCTTGAAAATCTGGATACCCTTAAACGAGGTGCCGGCATAGGTGTTCTCAGCAATGGTCACGTTGCCGGTCGTCGTCGCCGTCGGCACATAGCTTGCGGCGGTTCCGCCCTCAGCTGCAAACGCCATGGTCACCGGGGCCATGACTCCGCCAAAGCTCAACGCTGCTGTGAGGCCTGCCGTTACTGCCAGGCGTGCGATGTTCTTGCTCATGCTCATCTTCTTTTCCTCCGTTTTCCGGTTGGTTCTCATTCGATCGGTCATCGTCTGTCTGTGTCTTAGCATCTGCTTCGCTATGTCTCGCCCCGCTCTCTGTGGGGCTGCCAGCTACTCTTTATGGCTGCCACCTCCCCGCTTGACCAGGAGCGCGACCACGATGAGCGCGGCTCCGGCGACCGCTGCGGCGGCCGCGGCGTACATTGCCATATCACCAGTCGAGGGCATAAAGCCTCCGGTGGTAATGCTAGGGGGTGTGCCAGTGGGCGTGTTGATGAGCGACGCCTCCAGGCTGCCCGTCGACCCGTCCGCGCTGTCGGCGCGCAGGGGCGACTCGGCCGTGATGGTGAGCTTGGGTTTGGCGGCGGCCACCTGGTCGACATCCAGGCCCTCGGCCTTGACCGTCACGGAGCGCGTGCCCTCAAAGGCGGTGTAGCCCTTGGGCGCCTTGAGCTCGCGGACCTCCAGCTTGCCCGAGTCCACGCCCGAGACGGTCACGCGACCGTCCTCGCCCGTGGTGACGGTGGCCTTGCCCTCCGCATCCCACGTGCCGTCGGCCGCCAGCGTGCGGCCGCGGTCGTCGGCGATGCCCAGGACCGCCCCGGCGAGCGGCTTGTCGCCATCGCTGCCGCGCTTGGTGAGCGCGAGATCCCAGGTGTAGGCGCACGCATCGTCGCTCGGCGTGTGGGTGAAGCCGGCGTCGCCGGACTGGTCGGCAAAGGGAGAGCGCGGGTAGCGCAAGTAGACCTCGTTGGGGTTGCCCTTCGCGATGCCGTGGTTGCATGCGCTGTTGAGCGGCGCATTGTACACGGCGACCACGCGGGCACCCGCGGTGAAGGCGTCGGTCCCGCCGAGCGCGGCGATGAGGTCGCCGGTGCGCACGGTGAAGGTCTTGCCGTCGGCCGCTACCTTGGTGGCGCACTGGGCCGTGATATCGGTCCAGCCCTTCGCGGGCTCGGTGCCGGCGCGGCCGTCCCTGCCGGCCGAGACGGCGTCGAAGCCGCCGTCCGCGCCCGCCGCCACGTACACGCGCATGCTCGCGGCGACCTTGGAGGGGTCGAGCCCCGCGCTCATGGTGTCGACGAACCGCACCGTATAGGTGTCGTAGGCCGTGAGGCCCGCCGGGACCGTGGCCGAGAGGCGCCAGTACAGGTCGTCGGCGACCGTGGCGTCGGCGGCCTTCTGCCAGGCGGCGGCGCTGTCCTCCAGCACGTGCTTGGACACCTTGGGGGTCGCGGCCTTGGGCTTGACGCTGACGGCGCTGCCGCCCACCAGGGCCATGATCGGCGCGGTGCCGGCCTCGCCCTGGGAAATGGCGTCATCGTCGGCGACGATGAGCCAGTAGCCGCAGGGCAGCTCGGCCGTCGTGCCCGCGTTAAGGGCCACGGAAGGCGCACCGGCATTGTAAATCGCACGGGCAAGCTTTGCCGCTAGCGTGGTCGTCATGTGCCCGTCGGCATTCATCCATTCGGCAGCCTCTTGCGCCGTCGATGCCGAGTTATCAAGCCCTGCATCATGAAGCACGGGAAGGGCAGCTTGGCGAACCGTGTCATTCGCCCACGCTACATCAGTTGCGACCTTTTGGTCGGCATCGGCATCGTCGACAACGGTCGCCGAAAAGAGCTGGTACGCGTCGTAACGTGTCGCGACTGTACCGTCCACCGTAATGGCTCCGGTGTCGGCAGCACGGGCCGTTCCAGGGGCGATCGCAAAAGCGAAGACGACGGCCATGGACATCACCACGACGGCCAACATATGACGGAGCACTTTACTCACGACGACCACTCCGATCAAGATCACGATGGCGGCGAGCATGCATCCACGTCGCGGCAAAACACAGCATCGAAGCACCAGCTAAATACGTCATAGTCAAACCAGCCCCGCCCGCCTCAGGTAGCGTAGTCGAATACTTGTTGGTAAAGGTCGGCGGATCCTGAGAGCCATCGCCATAGGCAACTACGGCGTTGAGTTGGTCCGTGCCATTAGTTACCTCAACCGTGACTTTGCGCGGGGTCGTGTCATAGGTGATGTGATCTTTAACATGGTCGATGGCACCCTCGGGCTCGACCTCGGAGATGGTGTAGGTATAGATTCCCGCCTTGTTGTACTTGACGTCAAAGGAGACATTTCCCTTGTCATTATTGGTCACCGTCTGGAGCACTTTGCCCTCGGCGTCCTTAAGCGCGAACGAGAACTGACCTTCCCTGAAGGTTCCGCCTTTAAGCACTTTATTTGCTTTTATCGTCGCTTTGCCTTCAAGGGGCGCGTCATACACCCAAATCTCTGCATCTGACGTTATCTCCGTATCGGCATCAAGCAAAGATTTCGCCTTGTTCATGGCTTGCTCGTATTGCTCTTCGGGCGCATTGCCCTTGAGCAGAATCCATGTTGGTTGGGCGACGCGATATCCAGGAGGCGCCGTCGTCTCCTCGAGGCAGTAAAGCTTGCAGGAAGCCATGGCGTCCGAACTCGTTTCCGAACTCGTTCCAAAAGTCACACTTCCGTCAGGGCCGGTCGTTCCGTCAGAAAAAAACGTCTTTGCGCCCTCAACGCCGGCACTGCCCTGCGCCTTATCCATGTCAATCGCATAGAGTGTGAACGTAGCGTCAGCCAACGGCGCGGCAACGTCCTTTTCATCCACTTTGTGGACCACAATGCCGTGCCCCGTTCCGCCCCCCGATGCGCCGGCATCTATGTCATATTCACGCTCGTGTTTCACATACCCGCCTGCAACACCTTCAAGCTGCGCCTCGTTGGAAAGGGAAACTGTACCAGACTCACCGGACAGAACTTCATATTCGACTTTCAGGTATTTCTCATCGGGAAGCCTCAACGTCAATCGCTGCTGCTTTCCAGCGCCCTCGCCAATCGAGTCAAGAGTCGCTCTGTATTTTTCTTTTGTCAGCACACGCCAATCGCCGTTATCGCACTCAGATACGCTAAGCGACGAGGGGATAAACGTACACTTAGAATCCATCACATCGAACAGATCGAGGTAGTCGGTTCCGACCTTTAAGTCTAGTGCCGATTCATTAACGAAAATCGTGTATTGAATTCGCTTGCTATTACTTACCGACGAACCTGTCTTTGACAATACGTCGTTCTTGATCTGTACGGTATCAGAGTCCGCCTTAAATTCTTTACCATCTGAGCTTGCGCTCGCCGAGTTCGTGAGCTCGCCGAGATTCTTTGACGTATCGACTACCGACCTTTTAACAGCAGTCGAATACGTCAGCTTTGCGTACCCTGTATTATTGCCCAGCTTTTCCGTTGGAATTGAAAACGCAACCATCTGGCGATCGACAGCAGGCGTCAGCAAGACATCCGAAACCTCGGTTTTTTCTCTCTCATGTTCCCATTCGCGGCCGGGCACCGCCGTCCCGTAGGGATTTGAATACAAAGAATATTTAGCCGAGCCGGGAATATAACTCATTCCCTCAGGAAGCTCATCTTTGACAACGACATCCTTGCCATTGAGCCTGCCAGCGCCATAATACTCACCGGCAGGCGTCTTAGCTCGATTGGCATAGACAGTCCAGTCGACAATCCACGCACCTTTGTCGTTCGAGCCATCCACTGATTTCCAGTCAAACGTCTCATCCCACCGTGCTTGCGAGCCGTCTTCATTTATTTTTACACTCTTCTCAACCGAAGGCTCCGCTTCGCCCTCAACATAGTAAAAGACAAAATCAGAATAGCCGCTAAACCCGTCGACAGAGGCGAAGTTGGAGTACCAACCAGGAAGTGCATCGGTCACCGTTTTATACGTAATAACCACCTCGGGGGACTTATCAAGCGCTTCTTTGACTTTATCCGTAATGGTTATTTGGATATTGCAGTTGTGTTGGTTGCTGTTCTGCGACGGATTTTCACCACCCGCAAACGTCCAATCGGTACCTTGGTCCAGTTTGTTACCCCCAATGGTAATTACATGTGAAGGGCCATCGGAGGTATCCGGCCCCATAGTCTGCTTCCAAGCCGCCAGCATGGTATCTTTGATAAGAATGGATGTTGGGTTTTTCGCATTTACGTAATCACGGAGCTCTACGCGTAATTGCCAAGTTGCTTTTCCGGTCCGAGATGCCTCATCCGGATTAAGCAGCGTTTTGCTAATGGTTTTGCCCGTCCAAGGACGGATGTAGTATGCGGTGCTTTCACCAGAGGGCAGACCGGAGTCTTCTTTTTTCACACTTGCCGTGTTACTAACTTTTTCGTAGGAATTCTCATCTTTCAGCTTAGTTTGATAGACGATGCAGTAGGTCGCATACCGATCGCCCTCTTTTGGATTAAACGTATAGCTAAATGAATCCCCTGACTCGCTCAGCATTTCCTCATCGATCTTTTGTTTTTCATCGGCGGTCTCGCCCTTGTAGACCGTATAGCTGCCAATATAATCCTGCTTGCCATCGAGCTTGTCGGTAAAGGTGTAGCCAGACATATCGGCCTTGAGAGATCCCCTGTTGAGTACAACCTTCCAAGTGATGACAGACGATGTTCCGGAGCCAGCCTCTTTTTGAATCATGTCGTATTGAAACGGTTCCGACGCCCCTTTAATCGTAAGAGATTGTTGGTGATTTGCTTTTCCCCAGGTTGTTTGCACACTATTCCTACCTTGCGTAGGTGTGCCATTAGAAAGAGACAAGTTCTTGCTAACTGTCGTTTCGTAGGTAACGGTATGGTCGCCCTGAGAAAGGTTACCTAGCGGCAACGTTGCAGTTCGCTCTTCGATGCTCACGGACGAACCAAGAGGATTTCCATCGAGCTTGAAGCTGCTTTGCTCAAAGTCCAGGTAGTCACCGAGCGTATCGACCAGTTTTACATCCGTTGCGTGCGACGTAACACTCAGATTAATAGTCCAAGTTATCTTGGCATTTCCGGTACTGCTATCTTGGGAAAAGACACCTGATTTGTTTCCATCAACTGCGCCATCTTGAATCTCGATCGGCACAGTTTCGCCAACGCCTGGAAATTTCAGTTCGACTTTTTCGCCGTCATCTACATCTTTGTCTTTAAGCTCAAACTCGAAATTGACGCGCACATAGAGCGAAGAGGGATGACCGCTGAGATAGCTGGCATCGTAATTAAAAACGACCTTGTTATCCTTTATGTACCAAGTTCCCATCCTTTGTGCATTCTCGGTATCATCCGTCCTTAAGATACCGCCCTCGTTCTCGTTCACAACAATCGAGTCGGGAAAGGTATAAATCGTCTCAAGCCTTTCAGGTGTAGGCCCACAATTCTCATGAAAACGAGCTTCCATAAAACCGTAGATAGTATCGGCTGTCGTAATCGAGGGTGAGCCCTCTTTACCGAGAGGCTGCTGACGACCCTTATCGGCATACAGCCCAACCGTAACGTCCGCCGTATCGCCGTTGATCACAATCGGCGTCGGCGTCGTCACGTCCTCGGCGCGCACTGGGGCTGCACCGTGAAAAACAGCGGCGGTGAGGCTAATCAAAATGAAGACCAGGGCCGCCATACCCAGCGACCGCGAGCGGTGTGCGTCCATAGTTGTCCCCTAATTCCTACAACACAGTGTGGAATACGGCGAATCGTCGGATCGAACACAAACCCCAACATCAACATGAACCTGCCTAGCGCATTGCAAGAACCCATTGGGGAGCAACTTCTAAGACGGTTCGTCTATGCCACAATGCATAAAATATAATATAGATACCAGTCATGTAAACCGCAGGTAAAGAGGTCTTTTAATTTAATACCAGTTGGTATTTACCTGTTAACGGGTTTGCATTAAAGCAGTTATATTCTGTAGAATTATGTATATGTTTAAACAACTAGAAATGTTTGCAGTCAACAATTTAGGAATGCAGTTCGGTGGAAGAA
>OMCF01000665.1_pt1 | contig 13187 bp, 6 predicted proteins | sample 1673791 | NCBI WGS metagenome assembly OMCF01 (sample SAMEA103958127, study PRJEB25191) | human gut metagenome | biome: human-associated habitat [ENVO:00009003]; feature: intestine environment [ENVO:2100002]; material: feces | place: Germany | collected 2013/2015
TTCTGTCGTCAGGGAACACCAAATGGGACGGAATGCCTCTGGCATATTTGTATGTGGGTGCACTGATCCCGGCCATATTGCTTCTGCTGAGGCAGGCACTGGATTTTACATACAGAGAAGAACTTCTGATGAATTCTTTTTCTGATTATGTGGAACATGCCCGCACATGGGTAGAAGAAGTGCCGGTGCCGGAGAAGGCTGACGAAGCTGCAAAAGAGGAAATCGTTGAACATATTGCGGACAGTATCCGCCAGACTGCAGCAGCAGGAAGCCATTTCAGCGGAATGCTTACACCCGAGGAAGATGAGATTATGAGAGAAATCATAAGAGAATTTATGAAATAAAGACATGAAAATTCACTGCAAATGAGACACACAGGATCAGAAACAATATGGCAATGTAAAGTTTCTGATCCTGTACACATTTTAAGACAGAATAATTTATTATTCGTCATCCTCTTCAATTACCTGAATCTCCAGATAATCAAAATCAATCTGCTCTATAAAATTATCCTGATAAAATCTGGCTTTTCCATGTTTCTTAAAATGTCTGACTGTAGATTCCAGCCAGATTGGGTTTCCCAGATCCATTTCATAACAGATACTTTCCAGACCACGAAAAATCTTGTGGGTCCGCGTATCTTCGGAGTCATCGCAGATTACAGTATCTTTCAGTAAATGATTATCTTTCCATATTTTTCCCCATAAACGGAACATATCGGTAATACCTCCCTGTCAGAACTGCCACAGGCGGCAGAAATCTCATTTTCTAAGTGATTCCCAGTATAGCGGATTTTGGTAGGAAAGTAAAGAAAGTAAAAAAATGCTACTGCTTGTAGTAACTAAAATACTTATAGTCTTAGGCTTGATTATTCCGGTGGAATATTCTATAATAAAACCTAAATTTCCATAAATTAGCGTGTCAAAGTGCCGGTTCAGGAGAAAATCAGTTTTCATCTGGAAATTTGAAGACTGGTGTGGATAAGGTGAGTTCCATAACTGCATTTGTGATATGCAAAAAACAGAATGGAGGAGACATTATGAAATTATACGATACCGGTGTGTATTTGCTGAATGGTCAGAAGATTGTTCCGGAGAATCAGGCAGATTTTCCTGTTTCCAAAGAGGAAGCTGCAAAGAGTACAATTGCCTATTCAATTCTGAAAGCACACAATACTTCCGGAAATATGGAGAAACTCCAGATTAAATTTGATAAACTGACTTCTCATGATATCACTTTTGTCGGAATTATCCAGACTGCACGTGCTTCAGGCCTTGAGAAATTTCCGGTGCCATATGTACTGACAAACTGCCATAATTCACTCTGTGCAGTAGGCGGAACTATTAATGAAGATGATCATATGTTTGGTCTTACATGTGCAAAGAAATATGGCGGAATATATGTACCACCTCATCAGGCTGTAATCCATCAGTTTGCAAGAGAAATGCTGGCTGAGAGTGGTAAGATGATTCTTGGTTCAGACAGTCATACAAGATATGGTGCACTTGGTACAATGGCAGTTGGTGAAGGTGGACCGGAGCTTGTGAAACAGCTTCTGAACAAGACTTATGATATTGCCATGCCGGGCGTTGTCGGTGTCTATCTGACCGGTAGTCCTATGAAGGGCGTGGGACCACAGGATATCGCGCTTGCCATTATTGGTGAGGTTTTTGACAAGGGTTATGTCAAGAATAAGGTCATGGAGTTTGTCGGACCGGGTGTTGCCAACCTCAGCGTAGATTATCGTATCGGCGTGGATGTTATGACAACAGAGACGACCTGTCTTTCTTCTATCTGGAGAACAGATGACCAGGTTAAGGAATTCTTTGAGATTCACGGTAGGGCTGAGGATCACAAGGAGCTTAATCCGGGTGAGGTGGCTTACTACGACAGATTTATTGAGATTGATTTAAGCCAGATCCGCCCAATGATAGCTATGCCATTCCACCCAAGCAATACCTATACTATCGATGAGCTCAATGCAAACCTCATGGATATTCTCGATGACTGTGAGAAGAGAGCTGAGGTAAGCTTTGACGGCAAGGTGAAGCTTGATTTAAAGAGTAAGGTAAGAGACGGAAAACTGTATGTAGACCAGGGAATCATCGCAGGCTGTGCAGGCGGTGGATTTGAGAATATCTGCGATGCGGCTGACATATTAAACGGACATTCAATCGGAGCAGACGAGTTTACACTGAGTGTTTACCCGGCATCTACTCCAATATACATGGAGCTTGTGAAAAACGGAGCTGTAGCAAAGCTTCTTGAGACAGGTGCAATCGTAAAGACTGCTTTCTGCGGACCTTGCTTTGGTGCAGGAGATACACCTGCCAACAACGCATTCTCTATCCGTCATTCAACAAGAAACTTCCCTAACAGAGAGGGTTCTAAGGTACAGAACGGACAGATCAGCTCAGTGGCACTCATGGATGCACGTTCAATCGCTGCAACAGCAGCAAACAAGGGCTTCCTTACATCAGCAGCGGATATTGATGTCAACTTTACAAAGCCAAAATATTTCTTTGACAAGACTATATATGAGAACCGTGTATTTGACAGCCATGGAGTGGCAGATCCTTCAGTTGAAATCCAGTTCGGACCAAACATCAAGGACTGGCCGGCAATGAGTGCGCTTCCTGAGAATATGCTCCTTAAGGTGGTTTCAGAGATTCATGATCCTGTTACTACAACAGATGAGCTCATTCCTTCAGGAGAGACATCTTCATATCGTTCAAACCCTCTTGGACTTGCAGAGTTTGCACTTTCAAGAAAGGATCCTGAGTATGTAGGCAGAGCAAAGGAAATCCAGAAGGCCCAGAAGGCTATAGAGAGTGGTGAGTGCGCAGGAAAGGCTGTTCCTGAGGTTGCTGAAATCATGGGAGTAGTAAAGAAAAAATTCCCTGAGGCAAGCCATGAGAATATGGGCTTTGGAAGCACAATTTTTGCTGTTAAGCCGGGTGACGGCTCAGCAAGAGAGCAGGCTGCCAGCTGCCAGAAGGTACTCGGAGGCTGGGCAAATATCGCAAACGAGTATGCCACAAAGAGATACCGTTCAAACCTTATCAACTGGGGAATGCTTCCATTCATCATCGATGAGGGAGAGCTTCCGTTCCACAACCTCGACTATATCTTCCTTCCGGGAATCAAGAAGGAAATCGAGGATGCAAAGACAGAGTTTGAGGCATATGTTGTCAAGGATGGTGAATTAAAGCCATTTACACTGAAGATGGGTGAGCTCACAGATGATGAAAGAGAGATAATATTAAAGGGATGTCTCATCAACTATAATCGTAAATAAGGAGAGTTTAATCCGATGGAAGAAACCGGAAAAGCTGGTAAAAAATCAAACATTGAGATAAATGCAGATAAGGGTGCGAAGCAGAATTCGCACCCGGGGCGTGAGGAATGGCCACATCTGATCAGAATAGGTGTCATGGTATTTGTCACGTTTGCAGTCAGTATACTGTTTTTCTTTGCACTGTACAGATTTGAGGGCTTTGCAGGCATATGGAGCAAGCTGCTTGCGGCAGCAATGCCTATTATAATGGGACTTGTGCTTGCATACCTGATGAATCCTGTCATGCTGTGGCTGGAAAGATGCTTTAAAAAGCTTCTTTCCAAAAAGATGAAAAGCGAAAGCAAGCTGCGAAAGGTTTCAAGAGCTCTTGCAATCACAGGCTCGGTTATTATTCTTGTAGCGATTATTTCGCTCCTCATTGCGGCTATTGTGCCTTCTGTCATAGCAAGTATATCGGGACTTATGAAGACACTGCCAAATGATGTTGCGGCATTCATCAACATGATAAAGAACGGCAATTTCGGGGACAGCAAAATTGCTGAGCTCGCGAGCACAGGTTTACAGAATGCAACCGACTACATTGAGGATTATGCCACAGAAAAGCTGATTCCTGAGGCACAGAAGTATGTTGCACAGATTACAACCGGTGTGATTTCGGTAGTCAGAGGCTTATTTAATTTTATTATCGGAATAATCGTGATGGTCTATGTGATGAGTATTCAGGAGACTCTTGCAGGACAGAGCAAAAAGATAATATATGCTGTCTGCAAGCCAAAGACAGGCAATATCATCATTGAGACGATCAGAAAGACAAATGAGATTTTTGGAGGCTTCATAAGCGGTAAGATTATAGATTCTCTGATTATAGGTGTGATTGCATATTTCGGATGTCTGATTTTAAGGATTCCATCATCGGTGCTCGTTGCAGTGATTATCGGCGTCACAAATGTGATTCCGGTATTCGGACCGTTTATCGGTGCAATTCCATCGTTACTCATAGTAGTAATTCAGAGTCCGTGGCATGCGCTTTATCTCCTGATATTTATTGTCGTGCTGCAGCAGGTGGATGGCAATATAATAGGGCCTAAGATACTTGGCTCATCTACCGGTCTTTCGACCTTCTGGGTTATGTTTGCCATACTAATCGGCGGAGGAATGTTTGGTTTTCTTGGAATGTTACTTGGTGTTCCAACCTTTGCTGTGATATACTATATTGTGAAAAGAGTTGTTAATTATGCTCTCAGGAAAAAGAAGCTTCCTGAGGACACAAGGGATTATACAAAGACAACAGGCGTAGATACAAAAAATAATAAGCTTAAATACGAGTAGGTGAAATAAGTGGATAAATACGAATACAATCTCAAGCTGGATCAGATAAAAGCCCTAAGCGCCGAGGAGGGCTATATGAGCGCAGCAGAGATTGCGGATAGCATAAATTGGAACAAAATTAAAAATGTAAATACACTCGTTAAAATCGGCGAAATCTACGAGAAGGCCGAAAGATACCAGGATGCAAGGGACATACTTTTAATGGCCTATGACCGTTCACCAATCGGCAGGATGATTATATACAGACTGGCTGAGGTCGCCATCAAGATGGGGGATTATGATGCTGCTACAGAGTATTATGATGAGTTTGTTGAGATAGCGCCTCATGATGATATGAAGTATGTATTAAGATATGCCATCAAAAAAGGGCAGGGAGCTTCATTTGATGAGCTTATCACTATTCTTGAAGAATACAAGGATGAAGAATACACTGAGGAGTGGGCATATGAGCTTGCATATCTATACCACAAGGCCGGAAAAGCCGATAAGTGTATAGATGCCTGCGATGAGCTCATTCTGTGGTTCGGAGACGGACCATATGTGGAGCGTGCGCTGGAGCTTAAGATGCTTTATCAGCCACTTACCAAGGCTCAGGAGGAAAAGTACAGACGATTCAAGGCAGAGAAGGAAAAGCCGGCTAAGATAAAGGATGAGGCTGAGGTCACTGAGATAGGTGCCATGAAGATGGTAAAGGGCGGAGAGATAGTGCATGATGACGTAACTATTCCGCAGATTACTGTAAATCAGGAGAAGTTCAATACTGTAAATTTACAGCAGGAGATTGCCAAGGGTATGCAGCAGATCATGGAGGCCAAGGGCAAGAATGAAGTTGCTGATACGATGGATACCATCAAAAAGATAGTTGAGGATATTCCTTATCTCAAGCTCGAAAAGGAGCAGGAAGAGTATGTACAGCAGCCGGAAGAGACAGAGCATATCGCTACAGATGAAGAGATAGATGGTTCACTTAAGTTGAATTTCAAGGAGCTTTTGGGTGAAGACGCTGACGGACAGATGTCTATGGTCATGAGTGAAAAGACTCAGCTTGAGCATCAGATTACAGGACAGATGTCTATACAGGATGTGCTTGAAGAATGGGAAAAGACCAGACATGCGGCTGAAATTGCACTTAAAGAGGCTGAGCAGCAGAAACTTGAGTCAGCTAAGGCAAGAGCACTTCAGGAGGCAGGAGACATCATGGAGAGACTAAATGATGTCATTCCAAAGCTGGATGCAGGTGTCACTCCGAAGGAACTTCTTGAGGAGGAGTATTTGAAGGTCCCGGTTGATATTATAGAGCAGAAAGCTGCCGTGAAGGAGCCTGAAGAAGAGCAGAAACCGGATATGCAGGAGCTTTATGCAGAGGAGACTGTGGATGAAGTACAGGAGCCGCAGGAAGCACCGGAAGATACTATAGACGAAGCACAGGAGCCGCAGGAAGCACCGGAAGAGGCTATAGAAGAAGCTATAGAAGAAGTGCAGGAGTCACGGGAAGTACCTGAAGAGGCTGCAGATGAAGCCAGGGAACCGGTTGGAGAGCCGGAGGATATAATTATGGCAGAGGAGTCTGAGAAAGACGAGATACTCATGCAGCCGACTACCATGATGCCTGAAATAACAGATGATATGTTAAATGTCGATGATGATACATCAGATGATGAGACTTCACAGGAGAAAGAAAACGTTTCTGAGAAGAGAGATTTTGATCATGTGACATCATTTATCGAGCAGGAAATAGCCAAGATGACAGCAAAAAATCCGGGACTGGAGAAGAAGCTGGATATGGCTAAGACAAGAAAAATGCCGGATATTTCATTGCCGGAGGATTTAGACAGCGAAGAAGATGACTCGAAATTGAAAGAAACAAAACATATAAAAGAGCTTACAAGCGAACAGAAAGCTATATTTTCATATTTCATACCGGTAAAGGGTATGGAGGATCAGATCTGCAAGGCATATAATGCAGTGCTTGATCATTTCAACAGGAAAGAAAACGCATCCACAGGCAACCTTATTATACAGGGAGAGCAGGGATGCGGAAAGACAATGCTTGCTACAAGCTTTATAAAGGTATTACAAAAAGATGGTGAACAGCTTACAGGAAAGATGGGCAAGATTGATGCTGCCGCACTCAATAAAAAGGATGTGCAGCAGGTAGTCAGAAAGATAACAGGAGGCTGTCTCATCATAGAAAGAGCCGGTGACATCGACCGCAGCATAGCTGCCCAGCTATCATTTTTGATGGAGCATGATATTACAGGAACACTCTATATACTTGAGGATACATCAAAGGGTATAAAGAAGGCTCTCTCAATGGATGAGGGCTTTGCATCCAAGTTCACGGAAAAGATATCGGTTCCTATTTTTACAAATGATGAACTCGTATTGTTTGCCAAATCGTACTCTGCAGAGCTTGGGTACAAGATAGATGAGATGGCTATTCTGGCATTGCATAACAGAATCAGCAATATTGAGAGGATAGACCAGGCTACCACTCTGACAGAGGTCAAGGATATAATTGACGAGGCCATAGACAGGGAGGCTCACAGCGGACTTAAGAAGGCTATAAGTATTCTGACAGCCAGGCGATATACAGATGATGACCGAATTGTACTCAAAGAGGATCATTTCAGGGAAAAATAAATACTTATGGGGGGTATATATATGTGTAATTTTACAGCAATGGATTGTTACCTGTTTGGTCAGGCAACACACTATGATATCTACAAGAAGATGGGTGCTCACTTAGCTGAGCGTAAAGGAAAAAAAGGAGTGTGCTTTGACGTCTGGGCGCCACATGCGAGGGAAGTATACGTGTTTGGTGAGTTTAACGACTGGAATGAGACCAGTCATGAGATGAAGCGTGTAGAGCCGGAAACCATGGGAGTGTATGAGCTTTTTGTACCGGGAGCGCAAAAGGGTCAGATGTATAAGTTTATTATAGTCACTGAACAGGGTGATAAGCTGTACAAGGCGGATCCATACGCAAACTACGCAGAGCTTCGTCCGGGAACAGCGTCAATCATCACAGATATCGAGCACTTCACATGGACTGACAAAGAGTGGATGGATAAGAGAGCAGCAAAGTCAGATGCTGATGTATATTCTTCACCTATGGCTATATATGAGTGTCATCCGGGCTCATGGATGAGACATCCGGGCAGGGATGATGAGGGCTTTTATACATACAGGGAGCTTGCAAAATCACTCATATCCTATGTGAAAACTATGGGATATACACATATTGAGCTTATGGGTATTTCAGAGTATCCGTTTGATGGCTCATGGGGATATCAGGTGACAGGCTACTATGCACCTACATCGAGGTATGGAGAGCCTGAGGATTTTGCATACTTTGTTGATCAGTGCCATAAAAATAATATCGGAGTAATCCTCGACTGGGTACCTGCACATTTCCCAAAGGATGCGCATGGACTTGCCAATTTCGATGGAACAGCCACATATGAGTATGCAGACCCAAGAAAGGGAGAGCATCCCGACTGGGGCACAAAGATATTTGACTACGGTAAGAATGAAGTAAAGAACTTCCTTATCGGAAGTGCACTTATGTGGATAGAAAATTACCACGTAGACGGACTCCGTGTGGATGCAGTTGCGTCAATGCTTTATCTTGACTATGGAAAGAACGACGGACAGTGGGTGCCAAACAAGTTTGGAGGAAATAAGAACCTCGAGGCAGTAGAGTTTTTCAAGCATATCAATACACTCATACTTGGAAGAAATCACGGAACTGTAATGATAGCCGAAGAGTCTACCGCATGGCCAAAGGTAACAGGCAAGGTAGAGGAAGACGGACTGAACTTCAGCTACAAATGGAACATGGGATGGATGCATGACTTCCTTGATTATATGAAGCTGGATCCATATTTCCGTAAAAATAACCACAACAAGATGACATTTGCGATGAGCTATAATGAGAGTGAGAAATATATTCTGGTACTGTCACATGATGAGGTGGTACATCTGAAGTGTTCTATGCTCAACAAAATGCCGGGCTTAGAAGGGGATAAATTCAAGAACCTCATGGCAGGATATGCATTTATGATGGGACACTGTGGAAAGAAGCTTCTTTTCATGGGACAGGAGTTTGCACAGAAGCAGGAGTGGAGTGAGGAAAGAGAACTCGACTGGTATCTGCTTGAGAATCCGGAGCATAAAAAGATCCAAAACTGGGTAAAGGAGCTGCTTCACCTCTATAGGAGAAACCGCTGTCTGTATGAGCTGGATTCAAGCTGGGAAGGCTTTGAATGGATAAATGCAAACGATGCAGACAGAAGCATCTTCAGCTTTATCAGAAAGAGTAAGGATGGCAAGAATAATATGCTCTTTGTCATCAATTTCACACCGGTAGAGAGACCTGATTACAGAGTCGGAGTGCCAAAGCACAAGACATATCAGCTCGTTTTAGATAGTGAGGATCCTAAGTTTACCGGCAAAACGGTACAAGCGCCTGTAAAGAAGGCTGCAAAGGGCAGAGGCAAGGCAGCAAAACAGTCATATAAGAAGCTGGACTATAAGGCAGTCAAATCAGAGTGTGACGGCAGACCATTTTCATTTGCTTATCCACTTGCGCCTTACGGAGTTGCTGTATTTAAATACTAATATACCGGTAAACAGCAGGGTAAAGGACCGCGCCAATTTAAGGCGCGGTCTTTATTTTTGCGTATTATATGTCGATATATAATAAAAAGATAACTATTCAGAACCACCCCCTCACATATGAGAAAAAAATATCCATAAATAAAGGCTGCAGAGATGGTATATATGCAGGGCACGGAGCAGGAAATATGCAGATAGAGAATTTGATTAATAAAAGCACAGATACGAAAAATACGGACACAAAAACCATAAATGACATGACAACGGGTATGCGTGTGTCAGACTACATAAAGACAGACAGTAGTGACAATATGTCAAAAAAGGCGGCTGTTGTCGGTTCGTCAAACTCTGTTGATATGTCGGATACTATATATGCAAGACCACAGGCTAAAAATGAAGCCGGGAACAGCGATGACACAGATATGGCAGAAAATCTGCTAAATGACATGAATCAGACCTCAGAAAACAGGCGAAATGATATGATTGTCACTGCAAGCACCACCACGAGTGATGATTACAAAGCTGCAAAGGATGACGGCTACGATGTCATTGTCACTGAGACCGATAAGATAAAAGCAGTGCTGGCAAAGGCAGGTGTAGATATATCCATATATGGAGATGATCTGAGCATGGAGCAGCTTACAGACATCACGGGAAGCCAGACTGAAGCGGCCATGCTTGTCAATCAGATGAAAGCATATGATATTCCTGCTACAGATGATAATATAAAGGCAGGTACAGATGCCATAGACCGGGCAAAGAGCCTTACAAATATATCCAATGAGACAAAGGCATATCTGGTCAGAAATAACATGAATCCGACGGTTTCCAATGTATACAAGGCTACGTACAGCAGCAGTCAGGTACAAGATTACAGGCAGAAAACCAAAATGACGGAGATATCAGATGAGCTGTTTGAGGAGCTTAAGCCACAGCTTAAACAGATATTAGAGGAAGCTCATATAGACAGTAGTGATGAGAATCTGAATCAGTGCAGATGGCTGATAGATGAAGATATAGCCGTTACACCTGATAATGTGCTGCTTGCGAATCAGGTAGACTGCATCAACGCAGCAGAAGAAAATGTGAGCAGTGATTTTTATGCAAGGGCAGTGACAGAAGCACTGGCAATGGGAAAAAAGGCTACAGATGCCACTATGTCACAAGATGGTCTGACATTTGACATGGCAAAGAAAGCCTGTGATGTATTAGGTGAGGCGACCGCAGATGACATTGTCACATTAGAGTCAGATAACATACCTGTCACGATAGAGAATCTGTCAAAGCTTATAGCTGCAAGAGGCAAGGATAGTGCAGCATCGAAGGCCTTATCGGATAAAGCTACGGATAATCAGATTACAGACAGCCGGGAAGCAAGGCTTGTGACAGCTCAAAGAAAGCTTGAGGAAGCGAGACTTTCCATGACAGCAGAAGCCAACCTTTCACTCATAAAAAAAGGAGTTTCAATAGACACAGAGCCTATTGAACGTGTAGTGGAGCTGCTTAAGCAGCAGGAAAATAAATACTACGGAGCGCTGTTTGGTGAGAGCAGTGTAGAGGCATCTGATGATAGGGTACGTATGTACAATAATGTCTGTGATATTTTCAATCAGATGAAGCAGCAGCCGGCGTATGTACTGACCCTGGAATCCGCTGATGACACTGTGTATGAGCTGTATACAGCAGGCAAAGCAATGAAGCAGTCATTAGAAGCAGCAGCCTCAGGATATGAGACTCTTATGACATCACCGCGGGCAGATATGGGAGACAGTATATCAAAAGCATTTCAGAATGTGGATGATATACTTAAAGAGCTTCAGATAGATACATCTGAAAGCAATCGCAGGGCTGTGCGGATACTTGCGTACAATAGTACCGACATCACAGAGGACAATATAAAGCAGATAAAGTCTGTAGATGAGCAGGTGCAGAGAGCATTCAGCGATATGACACCGGCGGTGACGATTGAGATGATAAAAAGAGGCATATCACCGCTTGATATGAGCATGAGTGACATAAGTGACACTGCCAGACGGATAAAATCAGAAAATCCTGACGAAAAGGATGAGAAATTCAGCGAGTTTCTCTGGAAGCTTGAAAAGAAAAATGAAATCTCAGAGGAGGAAAGAGACTCATATATAGGCATATACAGGCTTATTTCACAGGTGGAGCAGTCAGATGGTGCTGTGATAGGCTCACTTGTTAATCAGGGAGCAGATATTACAATGAAAAATCTGCTTACAGCGGTCCGGGTACGAGGAAAGAGTGCCATGGACTATAAGGTGGACGATACCTTTGCCGGAGTGGACAGTGTAAGCAGTGGCATTAAAATTGACTCACAGATAGAAAGCGCATATCATACAAACTGCCTAAGGGATGTGCTTGATACACTTTCACCTGAGAAAATGGAGTTTATGCAGTATGACAGCTGGCTTGATATGACTCCGGAGCAGTTTAGGCAGGCTGTATATGAGGCAGACGAGGATAACGCACTGTCAGAGCAATATGCCACAGAACAGCTAAGACAGTTCAATCAGGCAGTTTCGGTGCCTGAGAACGTATATGCTTTTCTAGAGAAATATGATGTAAAAACAACCGCGGTAAACCTCATGGCTGCGTCACGGCTAATGAAAAATCCGTCAGAGGCAGTAAGAAATCTTTGGGAGCGTGGAGACAGTGCTACGGCAAGGGCTCTTTTGGATGAGACTCTCAGACGGTTTTCTGAGTCGGTCAAAAATCCAAAGGAGCTTGCGCAGGCGCAGGAAACGCTGGCTGATACAGCAGAGCATGTTATGGATTCGATGATTATAGAGGATAGGCACACAGGTTCAATAGACCTCAGACAGATGAAGCTATTATGCAGTCAGCTAAGGATAGCTTCAAATATGTCGAGACAGGAAAACTATATTGTACCAATAGAGACTGCAGATGGGGTCACGGGTATGAAGCTTCGCATAGTAAGAGGTGAAGATAAAAAGGGACTGGTTGACATATTCCTTGAGGATAAAAAATGCGGCAGGGTAGCTGCATTTTTTGAGGCAAAGGAAAACTCAGTATCTGCTATGATAGTCACAGACGATGAGCAGACTAAAAAGCTGTTTGAAGACAATATCACTATGTTTGAGGCAGGAATAAGTGATGGTGAACAGCGTGTGCGCATAGATGTGGCACTGGAGCATGATATATCTGCAAAAGAGTCTAAGATGTCAGATATGAAATCGAATACTGAGTCAGATAATGAGACTAAAAAGCTGCTTGATGGCAGTGAAAGTGTCCAGACAACCAGACTATATCACATCGCAGAGCAGTTTATTGTAAATGTCCAGAGGGTGATTGCGCAAGATAGTCTGTAACACCGATATATATTGCATGTGCCAGGTCATCCTGATAGTTTTTGTCAGTAAGAAGAAGTGTCTCAGCAGGATTACTCAAGAATCCACATTCTACGATTACGGTCGGGGATGTGGATTTTTTAAGTATAAAGTATTCTTTATTGGGCTTAATGCTTCGTGGCTTTGCGACACAAAGAGAAGTGTTTAGAGCTCCAAGAACAGAGGATGCTAGCTCTTTTCCTGCATCAGAGGCTTCATAATAGAATACCTGTGGACCGCAGCTTGAACTGTCCTCAAAGCTGTTTTGATGGATACTGATGCTGACTGCCACATTGCTTTTAGACATCAGAGCAGTTCTCTTTGTCAGATCATCTGTCTTTGGATGTTTGGAATTATCCGGGGCGAGGTCGCAGTCGGTGGTTCTGGTCATGACAACAGTAAAGCCTCTGTTTTCAAACAGCTGTTTAAGAGCCATTGCAATACTCAGGTTGACATCCTTTTCCATGACGCCGGAGGTGGAAATCTTACCGGGATCACTTCCACCATGTGCTGGTTGTAGTTTACGCAAATTGTGATATGTATTCCCCAGTATATATGGGGAGTTAGAA
>OMCF01000666.1_pt1 | contig 13184 bp, 10 predicted proteins | sample 1673791 | NCBI WGS metagenome assembly OMCF01 (sample SAMEA103958127, study PRJEB25191) | human gut metagenome | biome: human-associated habitat [ENVO:00009003]; feature: intestine environment [ENVO:2100002]; material: feces | place: Germany | collected 2013/2015
TGCCAACCAGACGCCGTCCAAGCAGGTTGACGGCCACGCGCCGCTCGTTGCCGGCAAGGACCTCAACGCCTATGCCGCGGCGGGTATTATCGCCGACCACGAGTCGACGATTCCCGAGGAGGCGCTCGATAAACTGTCCCGCGGCATGTATGTGATGCTGCGTGAGGGCACGTGCAGCCACGATCTGGCCAATTTGTCCCCGATGCTGCTGGAAAACCCCGCCCGCGCCCGCCGCTGCTGCTTTGCGACCGACGACCGCGCTCCCTCCGACGCGCTTTCGACCGGCATGATCGACAACGCCTGCCGCGTGGCCATCGAGGCCGGCGTCGACCCGGTGGTCGCCATCTCTATGGCGTCCCTTTCCACGGCTGAGGCGTTTGGGCTAGATCACGGCTGCCGCGACCCGCACGAGCTACGCGGTGCAATCGCCCCGGGCAAGCGCGCCGACCTGCTGCTGCTCGATGACCTGACGTTTGCCAAGGCTCCGCATCGTGTTTATGCCGCCGGTGCCCTGGTGGCGCAGGATGGCACCTTTGTGGGCGAGGTCGCACCCGAGACGGCCGAGGTCGCAGCGCTTGCCGATGAGCTGCGTGCTTCCGTTAAGCTGCCGAAGCTTTCGCTTGACGTGTTCGATTATGCCTTTAAGCCGGGCGAGGCCGTTATCGATGTTATCCCGGGTATGGCTATCACGGGTATGGCCCGCCCCGAGAGCGCCGAGGACTTGCGCCGCATTATGCTGATTGAGCGCCATGGCCGCGGCGTGTCGCTGCAGGCCGAGGGCGCCGATGGCGACGGCCCCGCTGGCCTGGGCCTGGTCGGCAAGCATATCGGTCGCGGCTGGGTGCGCGGTTTCACCATCACGGGTGGCGCCATTGCCTCCACGATCGGCCACGACTCACACAACGTGTGCGTGGTGGGCGACAATGCGGCGGATATGATGGCTGCCGTTGAGGCCGTGGGCCAGGGCGGTCACGTACTGGTGCGCAACGGCGAGGTCGTGGCGCGCATTCCGCTGGCGCTCGGTGGTCTTATGAGCGAAGGCACGGCAGAGGATGTCGCCGCACAGCACGACGACTTTATGGTCAAGGCGCGCGCCATGGGCATCGAGCCGCCGCTCGACCCCATCATGGGCATCATCTTCCTGCCCCTGCCGGTCATCCCGACGCTCCGCATCCGCCCCGAGGGCATGTTCGACGTTACAACCTTCACCTTCGCCGACTAGTCATCGGGGACGTTCTTAAACGACTAGTCGTTGGGGACATTCTTTGGCGGGCCGCCTGACGTCGCGACCGTGGGGCCTCTGGCATGTGTGAGCTATTTGCCAGGTCCTTGTAACGTTTACGCCCGCGGAGTCTTATTTGAGCTCCCTTTGGGTACGTTGGAATCGGATACACGTTCGATTCCAACAAGCCCGAAGGGAGCTTTTCCATGTTTAAACTGATTGCATCCGATATGGACGGCACACTGCTTGACGAAAACGACCAGGTGCCTCCCGAGACCTACGAACTGATTCTGGCGCTACACGAGCATGGCGTGCATTTCGCTGCATCGTCAGGTCGTCGCTACGATCGCCTGTGCGAGTTCTTTGCGCCCGTTCGCGACAAGATGGACTTTGTCGCCGCTAACGGCGCTCAGGTCTACGCCGACGGTAAGATGGTAGACCGTGAGGTGTATTCCCACCTGGCGATTCGAAGGCTCGCCCAAGCCGTCAGGACGTTTCCCAATCTGCATCTTGCGCTCTTTGACCGAACCAAGTCCTTCCTGCTCGATGACGAGTGCAAGTTCGTGCGTGAGGTCGATAAGGACCTTCCCAATGCCGAGCGCATTTGGGAGCTGCCCGATCCCAGCGTAAATATCATCAAAGCGAGTATCTTTTGCGACGACAGTGCGGTTATGGACAGCGCGTACGTGCTACAGCGCGAACTTGGTCAGCTCTTTACTTTTGCGCCTTCGGGCAACGCGTGGATCGATGCCATGCAGCCTGGTGTGTCGAAGGCCTCGGGTATCGCGCAGCTCGCGGAGCATTACGGCATTGGACGCGACGAGGTCATGGCGTTTGGCGACTCGATGAACGACTACGAGATCATTCGCTTTGTCGGCACGGGCTGCGCGATGGAAAACGCGCGCCCCGCGCTCAAGGCGGTGGCCGATCGTGTGGTGGGTTGTAACCGCGACCACGCCGTCCAGCAGGAGCTCCGTCGCGTGCTGGAGAGTCTCTCCTAATCCGGCAGATGGGGACGTTCCTTTTCTGCCGACAGTGGGGGACAGTCCTTGCGGCTTTTTGCGAAGAGTGTCCCCAGTGACTAGTCGTTTAAGAACGTCCCCAATGACTAGGCAAGGGCGGCCATGATGGTGCGGGCGACGCCGTCGTGGTCGTTGTCGTATTCGGTAATGGCGTCGGCGGCCTTGCGATCTTCGGGCTCGGCGTTGATCATGGCCATGCCATGGCCCGCTGCCTGCAGCATGGGGATGTCGTTGATGTTGTCGCCGAACGCCCAGGCGTCGGCGAGACGCTCGCCCAGGTGCTCGCATAGCCACGTGAGGGCCGTTCCCTTGGTGGCGCCCTCACCCATGACCTCGATATTCATGGCGTACGAACGCGTGACCTCAATGCCTCCGAGCGTGTCGAGCGCCGCCGCGATGGCGTCGCGATCGGCCGGGTCGTGCCAGTACATGGCGATACGTTCGAGCGTCTCGACCTCGTCGATCTTGCTGTCGATATCCATGTCGATCGGTGTTCGTGTGCGCTTGAGCGAAGCCGCGATGTGGGGGTCACCGCCGCAGAACTCATCCAGGCGCCCGTAAAGCGAGCGGGGGAGGAAGCACTGTCCATCCGCGAAGATATCGAAGGTCACATCGTGGCCGGCGGCAATGCGATGGATGCGGTGGGCAATGCCGCAATCGAGCGGACGGCTCAAGATGCACGTGGCGCGCGAGGCGTCGGTGGGCGTATCCTCGTCGAGCTGCCAGACGCTGGCGCCGTTGGCACAGACCGCGTAGTGCACGGCGGGATGGGCGAGAATGAGCTCAAAGATGCCCGACAGCGGACGTCCCGTGCAGGGCACAAATTCAATCCCGCGTCGAGCGAGCTCGTCGAGCATCGCCCAGGTGGCATCGCTCATCTGCTTATCGCTCGTCAACAGCGTTCCATCCATATCGGAAAACACAATCATTTGATGCAGCCCTTTCTGCTGGCATAAAAAGCGTGGCCGAGGGCTTGGGTCCCTGGCCACGCTCGAGTTCTATAACGGTCCGCGTCCTAGCGGTCGGCGAGTGGCTTGTACTCCAGCGGCTCGATCACCGGACGATAGGCCGGGCGAATAATACGGTGCGCGCAGAAGAGCTCTTCCATGCGGTGTGCCGACCAGCCGGCCATGCGGGCGACGGCGAATAGCGGCGTAAAGAGCGTCTCGGGCACGCCGAGCATCTTGTAGATAAAGCCCGTGTACAGGTCGATGTTGGCGCAGATGGGCTTGGTCATGCCGTGGTCGCGCATCACCTGCGGTGCCAGGCGCTCGATGCGCTCGATGAGTGCGAACTCTTCGCCCAAGTCCTTCTTGGCTGCCAGTGAGCGCGCGTAACGGCGGCAGACCTCGGCGCGCGGGTCGCTGAGCGTATAGACGGCGTGGCCCATGCCGTAGATGAGGCCCGTGCCGTCGAAGGCCTGCTTGTCGAGGATCTTGCCCAGGTAGGCCGCGACCTCGTCCTCGTCCTCCCAGTTGGAGACATGCGCGCGGATGTCCTCGTGCATAGACACGACCTTGGCATTGGCGCCGCCGTGGCGCGGGCCCTTGAGCGAGCCGATAGCCGCGGCGTAGGCGGAATACGGGTCGGTGGCCGAAGACGACAGCACGCGGCAAGCGAAGGTGGAGTTGTTGCCGCCGCCGTGCTCGGCATGCAGCATGAGCATAACGTCGAGCAGCATCGCCTCATCGCGGGTGAACGCCATGCCGCCGCGCAGGACCTGTAGGATGGTCTCGGCGGTGGAGAGACCGGGCGTAGGGTGCGGCACGTGAACCTCGGAGCCGCGAAGCTTGGCGACCGAGGCCATGTGTGCGAAGGCGGCGATGCGCGGGAGACGTGCGAGCATGGAAATGGCGACGTCGATTTCGTGCTCAGGCGTGATCACGTCTGGTTCGGCATCGAAGGCGTAGAGCAGCAGTACGGCGCGCTGGAGCACGTTCATGATGCTCGACGACACCGTGGTCATAGGGAACTCTTTAACGTACTCGTCGCTCAGATGTCTAAAGGCACCTAGGCGCTCGCAGAAGCCGTCGAGCTCTTCCTTGTTGGGCAGCGAACCCGTGATAAGCAGATAGGCGACTTCTTCGTAGCCGTAGCGATTCTCGGCCTGGGCATTGTTGACCAGATCCTCGATGCTGTAGCCGCGAAGCGTGAGCTTGCCCTGATCGGGCACGACCTTTCCGTCGACCTTGTTGTAGCCGTGCACATCCGAGATACGAGTGAGGCCCGCGACCACGCCCGAGCCGTCGGCATTGCGCAGGCCGCGCTTGACATTGTGCTCGACAAACAGGTCCTCGTCATAAGGGTCGGTCGGCAGGCCGTGGTAGAGGCTTTCGCTCTCAGACGAAATCTGGCGGCTTGCTTCGTAATCCAGAACCAGTCGGCTCAAGTGGTCATCGAAGCGGTAATAGATTTTCTTGGCGTCGTAGGCCATGCGCGCTCCTCTCCGGGCCGCATCGGGGTGGCTTGCATGGGCATGCGCGCGTCAGGCTATCCCCAGCGGCTTGCTCGCTACAGGCGGTACATAAAGTTAAAGACGTCCTCGCGCTGGATGGACACGTTGACGCCCGAAAGCTCGCCGGCCTCGGCCAGGGCCTTCTGCAGCTCAGCGAAGTCGAGCTTGGACTCGGCGGTATCGGCCAGCATGGTCATGGTGAAGATGTCCTCGATAATGGACTGCGTGATGTCGCGGATGTCGACGTTGGCCTCGCCCAGGACGCGGGTGACGCCGGCGACGATGCCGGGGCGGTTCTTGCCAAGGACGGTGATGACGATACGGGAGGACGAGATCTCGGCCATGGGAAACCCTTTCGCGTGATTGCGGCGCGCGCGGGGCGCTCCGCTACGGTACAGTGTTCATCATTGTACCTGTCTGGCGCCAAAAGGGGTGTGCTTACTGCGGCGTTACACGTCTGCAACATGGGAGAAGGGGCAACAGGGTGCGTGTCCGCTGCGGTTGGCCACGCCGTGTTGCACAAAGACCGTGAACCTTTTGTGGGACGCGCGGCGCTGTGGTACCATAGCCGAGTTTGTTGTCTTGGTCGGAAACCAAGACGCCTTATGCGCTGATCGGTAACCAGCGCCTGACCAATAAGGAGTCCTACCATGAAGCAGGGTATCCATCCCCAGTATGTCGAGTGCACGGTGACGTGCTCCTGCGGCAACACCTTCAAGACGCACGCTACCGTGTCCGAGATGAAGGTTGAGCTTTGCAACGAGTGCCACCCGTTCTACACCGGCCAGCAGAAGTTCGTCGACACCGGTGGACGCGTCCAGCGCTTCGCCGACAAGTTCGGTGGCGCCGCTGCCGCCCAGCTCAAGAAGGCCGCTGAGCGCGAGGCTGCCAAGAAGGCCAAGCGCGCTGCCGCCGTCGCCGAGGCAGAGGCTGCCAAGAAGGCCGAGCGCGAGAAGAAGGCTGCCGAGAAGGCCAAGCGTGCTGCTAAGTTTGCCGAGGAGGCTGCCAAGCAGGCCGCCGAGGCTCCCGCAGAGGCTCCCGTCGAGGAGGCCGCTGCCGAGGCCGAGACTACCGAGGCTGCTGAGTAAATAGCTCGCCGCGGAATCACTCGCATTCATGGCATAAGGGCCGCGCATCCGTTTGGGTGCGCGGCCCTTTTCTTTTTATTGGTGCAGGCTAACCCGTTCCCATTGCACCAGATTGGTGCGAAGGGGACGGGTTGGTTTGCACCAAATGGCAGAGTGACGGCGTTTTCCCAGATAAAACCTGCCAAAATAAACCAGTCCCTTTTTGGCAGGTCGGTCGGGTCGTAGTTATTACGTGGCGGTCGAGGTCGACCGTATAGGCCGCGCCTTGTTTGGCTAAAGTACAATCATCTGTGTTTAACTCGCCCGCAGCTGCACGGCGTGGGCGATGGCCAAAAAGGAAAACCACATGGGATTCATGTCAAAGCTGCTGTCCTTTGGATCCGATAAGGACCTTAAGCGCTACTACAAGATCGTCGACCAGATCAACGGTCTTGAGCCCCAGTTTGAGAAGATGACCGAGGAGGAACTCCGCGCCCAGACCGATAAGTTCCGCGAGCGTTACGCCAACGGCGAGTCGCTCGACGACATGCTTCCCGAGGCCTTTGCCACCGTGCGCGAGGCTTCCAAGCGCATCACGGGCATGCGCCACTTTGACGTACAGCTCATCGGCGCCATGGCGCTTCATGAGGGTCATATTGCCGAGATGAAGACCGGCGAGGGCAAGACGCTCGTCTCCACCTTGGCCGGCTACCTCAACGCTATCGCCGGCAAGGGCGTGCATGTCGTTACCGTCAACGATTACCTGGCAAAGCGCGACTCCGAGTGGATGGGCCGCATCTACAAGTACCTGGGCATGACCGTCGGTCTGCTCCAGAACAACATGCCGCTCGAGCTCAAGCGCCCGGCCTACCAGGCAGACGTCACTTACGGCACCAACTCCGAGTTCGGTTTCGACTACCTGCGCGACAACATGGTCACCCGTCCCGAGCAGCGCGTGCAGCGCGGTCACAACTACGCCATCGTCGACGAGGTCGACTCCATCCTGATCGATGAGGCCAGGACGCCGCTCATTATCTCGGGCGCCGGCACTAAGTCCGCCAGCACCTACAAGGACTTCGCGCGCGCCGTGCGCGGCCTGGAGCGCGGTGAGGACGTGTCGCACGACATGCTCACCGCCACCGAGGACGTTGAACCCACGGGCGACTACGTCATGGACGAGGCCAAGCACACCATCGCCGCCACCGAGCGCGGTCTTAAGAAGATCGAGCGCCGCCTGGGTATCGATGACATCTATGCCGATCTCTCCGGCCAGCTGGTCAACCACCTGCAGCAGGCGCTGAAGGCCCAGTACATGTTCCACCGTGATAAGCAGTACGTGGTCACCAACGGCGAGGTCAAGATCGTCGACGAGTTCACCGGCCGCATTATGGAAGGCCGCCGTTACTCCGAGGGCCTGCACCAGGCCATTGAGGCCAAAGAGGGCGTGCTCGTACGCGAGGAGAACCAGACCCTGGCCACCATCACCCTGCAGAACTACTTCCGTCTGTATGACAAGCTCTCCGGCATGACCGGCACGGCACTTACCGAGGATGCTGAGTTCCGCGAGATCTACAAGCTGCCCGTCGAGGTCATCCCCTCCAACAAGCCCGTGCAGCGCGTGGACCACGAGGACCTGGTGTACCGCACCATTCAGGCTAAATACAACGCCGTTGCCGACGACGTTGAGCGTCGTCACGCCAAGGGCCAACCGGTCCTGGTGGGCACCGTCTCCATCGAGAGCTCCGAGAAGCTGTCCGCCGCCCTTACCAAGCGCGGTATCGCGCACGAGGTCCTCAACGCCAAGCATCACGAGCGCGAGGCTCATATCGTTGCCCAGGCCGGACGCTACGGCGCCGTGACCATCGCTACTAACATGGCCGGTCGTGGTACCGACATCCTGCTGGGCGGCAACCCCGACGAGCTGGTGCGCGAGCGCTTGGAGTACGAGGGCCTGACCATGGAGGACGTGACGCCCGAGCAGCTCGAGCAGTTTAACGCCGAGGCCAAGGAGACCTGCAAGGCCGAGCGCGAGCGCGTGCTTGCCGCCGGCGGCCTGACCGTTATCGGAACCGAGCGCCACGAGTCCCGTCGTATCGACAACCAGCTGCGCGGCCGTTCCGGTCGTCAGGGCGATCCGGGCGAGACCCAGTTCTACCTGTCGCTCGAGGACGACCTCATGCGCCTGTTCGGCGGCGACAAGATGGACCGCGTCTCCAAGATGATGGTCACGGCCGACATGGGCGACGACATGCCCATCCAGCACAAGATCATCTCCAAGGCCGTCGAGAGCGCCCAGCACAAGGTCGAGAGCATCAACTTCTCCATGCGTAAGAGCGTCCTTGAGTACGACGACGTCATGAACAAGCAGCGCCAGGTCATCTACGCCGAGCGCAATAAGATTCTGGACGGCAAGGACCTGACCGACCACATCACCGAGGTCATGCACGACACCGTGTACCGCTGCGTGCAGGAGTTCTGCACCAAGGACAGTCACGATGGCGAGCGCGACCTGGAGGGCCTGCGCAAGTGGGTTGTGGAGCTCACCGGCCACATCGATACGCCGAAGTTCCCCGACGAGGATTATGAGGCCCTGGCTGCCGATGTCCTGGCTTACGTAGAGAAGTGCTACAACATGAAGGCCGAGCGCTTGGGCGAGGACCTGATGCGCGAGCTCAACACCCAGGTCATGCTGCGCGTCATCGATACCCGCTGGATGAACTACCTGCAGGAGATGGACTACCTCAAGACCGGCATCGGCCTGCGCGGCTTTGGCCAGCCCGCTGGTTGAGTACAAGACCGAGGCCTACGGCGCGTTCCAGATACTCGTCGATACCATGTACGAGGATTATCTGCGTACGGTTCTGCGCATCGAGATCAAGGCTGCCCCGCGTGCCGTGGAGCACAAGGAGGAGCCCGCGCTCGAGGGTGCGCACTTCTCCGGTCCTGCCGAGGTCGATGGTGACAACGGCGGCTCGGTGCTGCGCAAGCAGGCGCAGGTGCAGGCCCGCATGGCTGTCCAGGGTGGTCCGGCTGCCGTCAACAACGGTGGCAAGGTGACCACCTATCGCAAGTCCGAGAGCGACGATCCGTACGTCAACGTGGGCCGCAACGACCCGTGCCCCTGCGGTAGCGGCAAGAAGTTTAAGTACTGCCACGGCAGGAATCGTTAATGGCTGAGGCTTTAGAGGTAACGCCCGCCGAGCTGGACGCGTTTGCGGACCGGCTCGGTGAGGTCGAGTCGTATCTCCACCTGGACGAGAAGCGTACCCGCGTGTTCGAGCTCGAGGCCAAAAGTGTTGCCCCTGGCTTTTGGGATGACGCCGACGCCGCCCGTGCCACCATGGAGGAGATCGCGCGCACCAAGGAAGATATCGCTGCCGTGGACACCGCGCGCGGCGAGCTTTCCGATGCCCGCGCCGCGCTGGAGCTTGCCGAGGAGATGGGGGATGACCCCGACGCCGCCGCCCTTCGCGAGGAGGCTGCAGCCACGGCTGAGCGCCTGGCCCGTGCCATCGATGAGCTTGAGCTTTCGAGCTGGTTTACCGGTGAGTTCGATCACGGCGATGCCATTGTGACCATCAAGCCCGGACAGGGTGGTCTGGAGGCCCAGGACTGGACCTTCATGCTCTTTAAGATGTACATGAAGTACTGCCAGCGTCGCGGCTGGAAGGTCACCATCAACGACTGTCCCGCGGCCGAGGTCATCGGCATTGACCGTGCGACCTTTACCGTCGAGGGCAAGGACGCATTTGGCATGCTGCGCGCCGAGGCCGGCGTCCACCGCTTGGTTCGCATTAGCCCCACCGACGACAAGAAGCGCCGCCAGACCACGTTTGCCGGCGTCGAGGTCATCCCCGTGCTACCCGATGATATCGACATCGAGATCAGTCCCGATGACATCCGCGTGGACGTGTACCACGCGAGCGGCCCGGGCGGTCAGGGCGTCAACACCACCGACTCCGCCGTGCGCGTGACGCATTTTCCCAGCGGCATTGTGGTCACCTGCCAAAACGAGCGCAGCCAGATTCAGAACAAGGCCGCGTGCATGCAGATCCTCAAGGCTCGCCTGTACGAGATTGAGCTCGAGAAGCGCGCCGAGGCACTGGATGAGATCCGCGGACCCAAGACCACGATCGGTTTTGGCAACCAGATTCGCAGCTACGTGCTCTACCCGTACCAGATGGTCAAGGACCTACGCACGGGCGTGGAGACCAGCAATGTCGAGGCCGTTCTTGACGATGGCGACCTGGACCCGTTTGTTATTGGCTACCATCGCTGGGCCACCGGCAACGCCGATGCAGAAGGCTCGGAGGTCTAAAACATCGGGCGGCTTCAAGCCGATGCCAAGCCCAACGGTTGGACGGGTTTGTATCCAGAATAAACCCTGCGCAGGGGTGGTTTTTGTTCGGCGAATCGGTAGAATCGAATACAAGAAGAAGTTCAAAGCGCATCCGATGGGGTGCGCTTTTTTGAGGGAGGCAGCATGGCATATCGTCTGGACATCAAGCGCATTCTTTCGATGAACTTCTTTCACGATTTGCCCCAGATCATGTTGGGGTGTGCCTTGGCCGCCATCGCGACCGACCTGTTTTTGATTCCCAACGGCCTTGCTGCCGGTGGCGTTACGGGCCTTGCCACCATTATCCAGGCGGTCGGCGCATCGCGCGGCCTATCGCTTCCCGTTGGTATTCAGACGATCGTGATGAACGCCTTGCTGCTGCTGGTCGTTATGCGCGAGGGCGGCATGTTCTACGTGGTGCAGACCGCGACGGGCTTTGTGCTGCTGGGCTTCTTTACCGATCTGTTCGCCCCGTTTGTAGCACCTCTGGCGGATGCGGACCTGATGCTCCCTGCCATGTGGGGCGGCATTATTACGGGCATCGGTTACGGCATGGTGCTGCGCGCCGGCGCCAACACCGGCGGTTCGGACACGATTGGCCAAATCATCTCGCGTAATACCTCACTGCCCGTGGGCTCGACCGTCATGGCGATCGATGTTGCCGTATGCGCGCTGTCGGCTCCGGTCTTTTCAATCGAAAACGCACTATATGCAGGCCTTTCGATGGTCATTAGCGGCTACGTGATCGATGCCGTGGTCGATGGTGGCAACAAACGCCGTATGGTACTCATCATCTCGGACAAGTTCCCTGATATCGCTGCCGATATCATGTATGGCCTGGGTCGTGGTTGTACCAAGTTTAAGGCGACTGGCATGTATTCGGGTGCCGAGAAGCCAGTGATTATGGTCATCGTGAGCCGTCGAGAGCTCAATACCCTCAAGACGATCGTGCGCGAGCGCGATCCTCATGCCATCGTGACGGTTGCCGACGTTACGGAAGCCTTCGGCGAGGGATTCAAGGACATTAGCGCGTAGGGTCGATCGCGTTCCATCCAAAAGACGTTCACATTGATAAACCGTTTCATCAGCGGTTCTGCCTGCTAAATTGTTCAAATAATGATAAAAACTCTGGTAAAGCCATCAGTTTCCAGCATAATGAATGACGTACGTGCATTGCGGCTGTGTTGGGATTACCTTCGGTGCCGTGCGCATTTTGTCTAATGAGGATGAAAGGAAGGCACAATGAGCGACGAAGAGCTCAAAAAGGTTGCCAACGAGGTAAGGAAGGGCATCGTCACCGGCGTGCACGCTGCCAAGTCCGGCCATCCGGGCGGTTCGCTCGGCGCTGCCGACATCATGACCTATCTGTACTTTGAGGAAATGAACGTCGACCCGGCCGATCCCCGCAAGGCCGATCGCGACCGTTTTGTGCTCTCCAAGGGCCATTGCGCTCCGGGCCTGTACGCCGTGCTCGCCGAGCGTGGGTTCTTCCCCAAGGAGGATCTCGAGACGCTGCGCCATATCGGCAGCCACCTGCAAGGTCATCCCAACATGAACGACACCCCGGGCGTCGATATGTCCACCGGCTCGCTCGGCCAGGGCATCTCCGCCGCCGTGGGCATGGCGGTTGCCGCCAAGCACTGGGGCGATACTTACCGCACGTACGCCCTGCTGGGTGATGGCGAGAGCGAGGAGGGCCAGGTCTGGGAGGCAGCCATGTTTGCCGGCAACCAGCAGCTCGATAACCTCTGCGTGATCGTCGACCACAACGGCCTGCAGATCGACGGCCCCGTCGAGGAGGTCAACGACCCCATGCCGCTCGCCGACAAGTTCCGCGCCTTTAAGTTCCACGTGGTGGAGCTTGCCGACGGCAACGATTTCGATCAGATCCGCGCCGCCTTTGCCGAGGCCCGCGCCACCAAGGGTCAGCCGACCGCCATCATCGCCGAGACCATGAAGGGCAAGGGCGTTTCCTTTATGGAGAACCAGGTTGGTTGGCACGGCAAGGCCCCCAACGATGAACAGTTTGAGCAGGCCATGGCAGAGCTCACGGCCGCCGGAGAGGAGCTCTAGGATGGCAGACGTCAAAAAAATCGCCACGCGCGTAAGCTACGGCGAGGCCCTCGTCGAGCTCGCCAACGAGCACGATGACTTTGTGGTCCTCGACGCCGACCTGGCCGCCGCCACGCAGACCGGCAAGTTCAAGGCCGCCTGCCCCGATCGTTTCTTCGATGTGGGCATTGCCGAGAGCAACCTGATGGGCGTCGCCGCCGGTATCGCGACCACCGGCCGCGTTGCCTTCGCGAGCACCTTTGCCATGTTCGCTGCCGCATGCCGGTATCTCGGTGGGCGAGGATGGTGCCACGCACCAGTGCTGCGAGGATATCGCCCTCATGCGCGTCATCCCCGGCATGACCGTGATTGTTCCCGCCGACGACGTGGAGGCCCGCGCCGTGACGCGCGCCGCCTACGAGTGCGACGGTCCGGTGTACATGCGCTTCGCCCGTTTGGCCTCGCCGGTTATCAACGACCCCGAGACCTACAAGTTCGAGTTGGGTAAGGGCATTGTCATGCGCGAGGGCGCCGATGTGACCATCATTGCCTGCGGCCTGATGGTCGGCGAGGCTCTCGAGGCCGCCAAGCAGCTCGCTGCCGAGGGCATCGACGCCGAGGTCATCAACATGCACACCATCAAGCCCATCGATGCCGACCTGATCGTCAAGAGCGCCACCAAGACCGGCCACGTCGTGACCGTCGAGGAGCATTCTGTAATCGGTGGCCTGGGCAGCGCCGTTGCCGACGTCCTGTGCGAGCAGTGCCCGACGCCGCTCAAGAAGATCGGCGTCAACGACACCTTCGGTGAGTCCGGCCCGGGCGCCGAGCTCCTGCACAAGTACGGCCTGGACGCCGCCAACATCGTGGCGACCACCAAGGAGTTCTTGGCATAAGGCAAGGCGGATCTCAAGGACTGCTTCGCCAGAACTATGGAAACCCGGCAGGGGCGCTCTCTTGGAGAGCGCCCCTGTTTCAGTTGCGGTGAAATAGGGACTGATTAGACCTTTTAACTGGTAAAACAGTC
>OMCF01000680.1_pt1 | contig 13097 bp, 1 predicted proteins | sample 1673791 | NCBI WGS metagenome assembly OMCF01 (sample SAMEA103958127, study PRJEB25191) | human gut metagenome | biome: human-associated habitat [ENVO:00009003]; feature: intestine environment [ENVO:2100002]; material: feces | place: Germany | collected 2013/2015
TAAAATTATATATGCTATAAAGATGTAATATATAATTCGTAATTATCAAAACAAAATTTTATATTGGTGTAATTAATGAATTATTTGAAAGTATTGGCAATACTTAGTTTATTGTTTATATTTTGTGGTTCAGTTTATGGTGCAGGTGAAGCTGATTCTCCAGATATTAACGGAGTTAATGCAGTTATTGACGATACAATTACTGTTGAAAATGCTAGCTTAACCTATGATAAACTTATCACAAGCAATAACTGTGAGGAAGTTGTTATTGGAGATAATTCTATTTGGGATGTTCCGATTAGGGAAGGTCCTATTGTAGAAAATGATAACACGTCTATTCCGGATATTACTTTAAAAGGCGAAAATGGCAATAATATGTCTTTTAATAATCCTGCAGATGTTTTTATCAATGAATCATTCAACTTCCAAATGGTATTTAAGAATTTGGGGGACGCTACTGGATTCCAACCTTATATCCAGTTAATAGCTCCGGATGAATTAACACATTTTACTGTTTCATATTCTAATAAGAAGATAGTCCCGATAAAAGTTGGAGTATTTAATGAAAGTACTTATGACAATACAACGGGTTTATACACATTAAGGGATCCATTTACTAAAAAAGAAGTGCACGGTCCGGCAAACAGTACTTTTTATATTCTTCAGTATCCTTTAGGTAGTTTTACTGTTGATGCTCCTGATGCGGTTTTAAATATTACTTCAGGTATCGGAGTATTGGAAATAGGAAAATTACTTAATTTTACTGTTACTCCTGTTTTTAGATATGGGAATAGTCCTATTGATGATCCGGTGAATTATCCTCCAATTTATGGAGAAACTGTCACAGGATGGGTAAATCCTGTTGTTGTTAAAATAGATAAAAGTTCAAGTCTTAATGAACATGAAACTGCTACAGGTTCAAATTTTCCATTTAGCTATTCTGTAAATATTAACATAGCTAATGGTGCAAAAATTGAAAATATTACTATTACAGATGTAATTCCGTCTGATGTAATGTATTTGGGAAGTCCGGTTTTATATGATTCTAAAGGAAGAGTTATAGACTCTGGTTTATATACTATTGAAGAACCTGCTGGTAATAAAACAGGCGGAAAACTAATTTTAAAATTAAAGGAAGCTGTTGGAGATTTAAGCACCACAAGTATCACTTTAAAGTATAAGGCTTATGCTCCGGAATTTGATAACAGTACAGGTGACAACATAACCATTATCAATTCTGAAACTGGTGGAGGTGTTGCTGCTGCAAGTACTGTGGATATGAATTATACTTATGTTAATGATACTTACAATGCTTCAAATAGTTATAGCATATATTTAAAATCATTAGCTACTCAAAAATATTCAGAAATTTTAACAGGATCAGGTCAGTTACATCCTGTTGTTCCTCATAATTTAATTGTGTATAAAATTGATTTTGAAATTTCTGATTACTTTGCTTTTGATGATTTGGTAGTTTATGATAAATTTGACACCCATAAAGTAGGTTCAGCTCAAAAATTCTTAAGCGAATATGAACCTGTCCTATCAATTTATGGAAAAACATATGAATTAAATGAAAGTTATTACAGTGTTGTTTCTTTAGGAGATATTGATGAATCAGTTACATTTTATATTTCAAAATTCTTAAAGGATAACAATATAAGTACAAGCTTAAAAGGCGGATATTATACAAATAGAAGCGTTAATCAGGGTGCAATGGTAGGGTCTTTAAATTTTGTTGCAAAAGTTATTATTCATTATTCAAACGGATCTTCTGTTGTATCAAATGATTTGGTTATTAATCATATTAAAACATCAGCTACTGTTTTAAATACATTTAATACGGTTTCTGATAACAGTTACACACAATTAAGAGTTCCAAGTGTTACACTTAAGAAAGATATTATTGCAGTTAATGGTGAAATCATAAATGATACTGACTTTTATAAAGTTTATCCGGGTCAGAATATAACTTTTGTATTGGATATTCATTTTCCTACAGGTTCTGTAAACGATTTTATTGTTACTGACTTTTTACCAATTCCGTTATTTAACTTAAAAGGATTTAATCTGGTTAATTCCACTACGGGAGTAATTCCTAAAGGCGGGTATTGGGCTTATGCAAATGACAGCGGATTTTTATATGATGAAAATACAGGTAAGGTTATTGTTCCTAAAATTGGTATAGATACTTTTAATAATGCACTTTCATTTAATTTTGGAAATACATTAGATAATATGGCTCATCCTGTTGATGTTAGGTTGTGGTTTACATTTCAGGTATCTTCAGAACCTATGGCAGACCAACTTAATTTGGCTAATCTTGCTGAAATGAAGTTTAAGGATTCCATTGATGTTGTATATGCAAGCTCAAATATTGTACTGATGCTTACTAATGAACCTGAATTGGAAATTACAAAGTATGTAAATGACACAAAAATTTTAGAAAATATTGAAAATGCAACTGAAGTTGAATATAATATAATTATAACTAACACAGGTCATTCTGCTGCTTATGATATAATTGTAGCTGATGATTTTGTTAACAGAACAACTTCAAATGGAATTACAAAAGCTGATGTTAAATCTGTTAGTTTGGTTTACTCAAACGGAACTGTTGTTGATATTACTGCATTTAAAGATGACTTATTTACAAAAGGATATATGATAGCTCAGTTAGCTCAAAACACTTCCTGCAGTATTATATATACTGTCAGGTTTAGTGAATATTTAATCCCAAAGGAAAGTATTGTTAACAATGTATGGATTACAAACTTTGCAGCATATCCTAATAGTACAAACTTTGCAACCAACAAAGATAAGTATAGGGATAATGCAACTATTATAGCTAAAGGGTTAAACATTACAAAAGAGTTCATTGGATCTAATGTTACTGACAATACTGAAATACTGTTTGTTGGTGAAGTGGGTATTTATAAAATAACTGTAAACTTCCCAGACTTAAGAGTTCCAAACTTAGTTATTAAAGATGAGTCATATGGAATTAAGTATACTAACTTTACAATAACTACCAGTGATGGTGTTACTGTTCCTGAATATGCATATACAGTAACTTATACTTCAAGTGCTACTCATCCTGAAAAAAGTTATTTGACTATTGACTTTAATGGTGACCTTGTACCTGCTTATGCTAAGAATAACCAATTAATTGTTAATGCATATTATACTGTTGTTAATAATGAAAATATTATTCCAACTGGTGCAGACAGTGTAACAACCAGTAATCATGCAAGTATTAGTTGGACTAATAATACCTTAAATTCTGATACTGTTTATGTTGATATATATCAGCCTAAAATAGACATAAATAAGGTATTTGGACCTAATATAGTTCAGGGTAATGATGAGGCTAGTTTCACAATTACTGTAACTAACAGCGGTAAAGGTACTGCTTATAATACTACTATTACAGATGATTTAACAGAATTTATCAAAACCTTTGTAAATAGTAGGAGTGATATAGGTGTAACTATACTAAAAGGTAATGAAACAGGTAAAGTTATTTTTAATTGGAATAATGATGTAGCTACTTTGAATGTTGGTGAACTTTTAGCCGGTCAAAGTGTCAGTGCTAAATTTACATTCAATGTAAAAAATGATGTTGTTATTGGAAAAGAATTTAAGAATATAGCTAAAGTAGATTATTATTCTATTTTTAATGAAACAAAATTCGATGAAAAAAGAAATTACTCTAACCAGGCAAGCAGTACCCTACACACTTACGATGCTAAAGTAAATAAAACTGTATTTAATACAACTATTGTAAATGGTAAGGATAAGGTAACTGTTGGTGAAAATGTAACATACAATATAACTGTAATATTGCCTGTTGGAAAATACAATATTTTAAAAGTTACAGACACTCTTCCGGAAGGTTTAAAATACATTGATGGTTCAATTGTAGTTTACAAAGGAAATACTCAAAATAAAGCTGTTGAAGGTAAGGATTATACTGTAACTGTAAATGGCAATATTGTAGAATTAACATTTGCTTCTGAATTTGCAGATGAAATTATTAAGGAATATGGCGGTAAATTCCAGGCATTTTTAAATGCCACTGTATTAAATGTTAACAATAACAAAGCAGGAGCTGTTAAAACTAATAAAGCAGTACTTACCTGGAATACTCATGAATCCATATCTGATGCAGCTGTCGGTATTGTTGAACCTGCCATAGATATTACTAAAAACTTCAATGTAGACAATGTTATCGGTGGAGATGTAATCTACTTTGATATTACTGTAACTAACCGTGGTCAGTCTCCATTATTTAATGTAACACTTAGTGACGATTTAAGTGATTTAATTAGTAAATTTGTCAGTGGTAGTATTAATGTTACATCTGGTGGTGCTGTTGTAACTCCGACATGGAATAACAATATTGTAAGCATAAATATTGCTGAACTTGGTATAGGCAAATCATTAACTTACAGATTTACATTTAAAATAAGAGAAGATGTAATTATAGGTAGTAGTTATACTAACACAGCTAATGCAATAGGTTACTCTGCACCGTCTAACGGTAGAAATTACACTGATGTTGCAAAAGACAGTTTTACCACCAAACTTCCGGTAATTACTAAATGGGTTGTTGATTCATCTATTGATAATGGTAGAGATAAGGTAACTATTGGTGAAAAGGTAATTTATGGTGTTAATGTAACTTTGCCTGTTGGTAATTATACTAAATTGGTGATTAAGGATACTTTGCCTCAGGGATTTGAGTATATTGGTGCAGGTGCATTTTATGCAAACGGTACAAAATTAGTAAATGGCAAAGATTGGACTGTAAATGTAAATAATTATGATATAACTATTACAGTTAACAATGTTCATTCCAGTGACTTTGCAAATGGTGTTTTGTCTATTAATTTGACTGCCAGACCTACAATATTTGATCCGTCCAATAAGGAAGGTGCGGTTAAAGTTAATAATGTGGAATTGTTCTTAAATGATAAGACTATGGGCAGGTCTAGTGCAAAGGTTACAATTGTAGAACCTACGGCAGATATTACTAAAAAATTCAATGTAACTGAAGTTGAAGGCTTAGATCATGTTTCATTTGATGTAATTGTTAAAAACAACGGTAAAACCCCATTATTTAATGTAACTATCTTTGATGGGTTAGATGATTTTGATTTATTTATTGGTCAGACACCTAGTGAAGATAATGTGGTTATTAAAGTAACTGGTGCTGATGGAAACCCAATTGATGCTAAAATCAAATGGATTGGTTCTCATGTTGAAATTGATGTGGCTCAGTTAAATCCTGGAGATATAATTCATGCAAAATATTCATTTGTTATAAGGTCAGATATCCAAATTGGAAGCCAATATGTAAATATGGCTTATGTTGTCGGATATTCCGCACCTTATCATGGTAGAATTTACTATAATGAAAGTAAGGATACTTTAAAAACTAAAATGCCAAGTATTACTAAATTAGTAATTGGAACTACACTTGGCAATAAAGAAGGCAACATTTTTACACCAAATATTGGTGAAAATGTAACTTATCAAATTATGGTAAAGTTACCTAAAGGTAATTACACTAATTTGCAGGTTAAAGATATCCTTCCACAAGGATTTGAATATCTTGAAAATTCAGTTATTTTATCAAATGGTACTTTAATCAGTGATGTCAGTGTAAATGGAAACCTTGTAACTATAAACTTTGGAAATACTACATCTTACAAATATTCTGACAACATTATATTTAATTTATCTGCTGTTGTCTTAAATGATCAATCTAACAAAGCACAATCTATTAAATCTAATAATGTTGAATTATATTTAAATGATGATAAAATAGATAATTCTAATGCACAAGTTAAAATAGCTGAACCTAATATAAGTGTTGTTAAAACATCAGATAAACAAAAATATGAATATTATGAAAATGCAACTTATTCAATTGTAATTACAAATAATGGAAACGGAATAGCATATAATATCACAATTAAAGATGTGCTGCCATTAGGTTTAAAATACACTGGTATTAATTCAACTTCCAAGTCAAATGGATGGGTTGTTGAATTTGATGAAAATACACGAACATTTACAGTTAATGGTCTTAATTTAACTGTTGGTGACAAATTCACATTCACATATAAAGTTTCATTTGATGAATGGGAAATAGATGGTGTAAAATACTCACCAATTGGCCAAAACTTTATAAACTCAGTTAATGTAGCTTATGTTTCAATTAATGGAACAAATCCAAATAATAGGACATACACTACTCAAACAACCAAAGAAGTTCATGTTACTGAAGCTGATCTTAATGTAGTTAAAAACTGTAATAATAAAGTAGTTATAGCTGGTGAAGATATTTACTACACAATTATAATTACAAATAACGGACTAGATACTGCTCAAAATGTTAAATTAAATGAATATTATCATTCAGAATATTTAACTAATTTAGAATACTCTTTAGATGGTAAAACTTGGAATGTTTATACTAATCCTATTGATTTAGGAAGTATCAGTTCTAAAGCTTCTAAAACTGTCTATATCAGAGGATATTTAGATGGAAGTATTGTTGATGATACAATATTAAACAATACTGTCAGAGTCAACACCACTACAGGAGAATTAAAACTTGAGGATAATGAAGCTATAAACATTAAAAATGTTACTACATTAGCTGAATTGCATGTTACTAAAGTTAATATTACTGAAGCAATTGCAGGTAAAATTATTAAATACGAAATAGTAATTACCAATAATGGCCCTTCATATGCACGTGATATTATTTTAAAAGATATTTATAATGATTCTGAATTAACAAATATGTTGTATTCTTTAGATGGTCAATCATGGACTCGTTATGATGCTTCTATTAATATTGGAACATTAGCTAATGGTCAAAATAAAACAATATTATTTGAAGGATTCATTAAAACAACTGTTCGTGGAAATGTAATAAATAAAGCGGTTATTGGCTCTTCAACAAAATTAAGAGATAATAGTACTTTAGAAGATGATGTTGCTGTAAATGTTAAAGGAGATACTACATTGGACATTACAAAAGTAGCTAATACCACTCTTGTAAATCCTGGAGATGTAATTAAGTATACTGTTCAAATAACTGCAGGAGGATTGTCAGATTCTTTAGATGTTATTTTAACTGACAATTTAAGTGAAATGTTCTTTGATGTTAGTAAGGCAACTTACTCTATAAACGGAATAGACAAAGGTGCTTGGATAGGAAATGCAAACCTCGGAACCATTTCTTCAGGAATGACTGTTAATGTAGTAATTACAGTTCCAGTTAAAGCATATGTTGATGTTGGAAAATTAAACAGCATTACAAACTTTGCATCTGTAATTAATTCAGATAAAAAAGCAGCTAATGATACAAACATTGTTCCAATTAATGTAATTGATTTGGCAGTTAACAAAACAGCTAATCATCAAAAAACATATAATTATGGAGATAATGTTGAGTATGTTATTGAAATTGTTAACAATGGTCCGGGAATAGCTACTGATATTATAGCTACTGACAACTTACCAGAAGGATTGAAATTTATTAATGCTAATGTTCCGGGTGGTTGGACTCTTAGTATATCCAATAATAAAATCACAATAAATGGTGAAAAATTAGCTAATGGTGAAAAAGTTTTAATTACTATTATAGCAAAAGCTGCAAAATCAAATGCAACCCTTATAAATAATATTAAAGTTAATGGTACTGGATTTGATTCAAACATCTCAAATAATAATGATTCTGAAACAATTAAAATAACTCCTTTAGTTGATTTGGCTATTACAAAAGTAGTTGATAATGCAAATCCATTATTTGACTCAATAATAACTTACACAATCACTGTTGTTAATAATGGTCCTGATGCATCTACAGATGTTGTTGTTAAAGATATTTGGCCGGCAAACGGTTTAAAATTCATAACATCAACAGGTACATACAATCCAGCTACTGGAATTTGGAATGTTGGTGAATTAGGTTCTAATGAAATAGCTACCCTTACAATTACAGCTAAAACAACAGCTGTTGGCAAATTTGAAAATAAAGTATCTGTTAATGGTACTGGTTATGACAGTAACCTTTCAAATAACAATGCAAGTGTTAATATAACTGTTCCGGATTGTGTAATCTTAAATATTACTAAAGTAGCTACTGGTGGAATAGTATCTGAAGAACCAAATAAAGAAGTTATTGCTGGTGAAAAAATAACTTATACTGTAATTGTATCCAATTATGGTCCTTCTGTAGCAACCAATGTTTATTTAACTGATTTATTCAATGCTGATGAATTGCTTAACATGGAATATAATTCAAACGGCAACTGGGTAAAATATAATAATGGAATTGCACTAGGGGACATTGATGTAAATGAAGCAGTAATGATTCTGTTTAGAGCAACTGTAAATCATTCTACAAGAGGTTTAATTAACAACACTGTTAAAATCACAACTGACATAAAAGATGCAAGAGGTAATTTTGAAGCTAATGAAACAGTCAAAGCTATTGATAACTCAACTTTAGTTATTAATAAAACTTCAAATGTTGATGCTATTAATCCTGGAGATTTATTCAATTATACAATTGTAATTACTGCTGAAGGTTCATCTGATTCATTGGGAGTTATTTTAACTGATAAATTAGATCAAAGCTTATTGGATGCTCAAAATGCTGTTTTCTATGTAAATGGAAATTATGTAGGAAAATGGAATGGTTCATATAATATTGGAACTCTAAAAACAGGAAATTCAGTAACTGTAACTATTGAAGTTAAAGCATTAAACAGTGCAAATAAAGATATATTCAACAAAGCTATTGTTGAAAATGAAGAAGGATTTATTAATGAATCTAATAAAACAGTTCATGTAAATACTGTTGATTTAGCTATTAACAAAACATCAGATAAAGTGACTTACAAATATTTGGACAATGTAATTTATACAATCGTTGTAACAAATCATGGTCCAGATGATTCATTTAATGTTACTGTTCGTGATATGTTGCCAAATACTTTAAGATTTATTAGTGCAAGTGGAAATTATGATCCTGTAACTGGAATTTGGTTTATTGGTCATTTAGCTAAAGGTCAAAGTGCAACTTTAACTATAACAGCACAAGCAATCTTTCCGGGAATTATTACAAATGATGCAAATGTAACTGGCAGCGGTTATGATGTAAATTTAACTAATAACCATGATAATATTACAATAACAGTTCCGGATTGTGTAATATTAAATGTAAACAAAGTAGCTATTGGCGGTGTTATTAACATTACTGGCGGTATTAAAAATGTAGTTGCTGGAGAAGAAGTTATTTATCAGGTACTTGTATCAAACCAGGGTCCTTCAACTGCAGTTAATGTGGTTTTAACTGATAATTATCAAACTAAAGATTTAACTGTTGTAGCATACTCTTTAGATAATATTACATGGATTCCATATACTAAAGGAGCTAATATTAACTTAGGTGACATGACTTCAGGAAGCAGCATACTTGTTTACTTTAAAGCAATGGTAAATGCTTCTACAAGAGGAATTGTGCACAATGTAGTGAATATTACAACAGACACAGATGATGTAAGGGGAATATTCAGTGCTGAAGAACATGTAAATGTAATGGCTAACAGTACTTTAAAAGTTGATAAAACAGCTGAAATTAAGGAGTTAAACCCTGGAGACACTATACATTATATAATAACTGTAACTGCTGGTGGATCTTCAGATTCATTGAACATTGTTTTAAAAGATATATTGGATTCAACTTTATTGGATGTAAATAGTGCCACATATGCTGTTGATGGTGTAAACAAAGGAGTATGGACTGGAAGTCTAAGTTTAGGTAAAATAGCTACTGGAAATAGTGTAACTGTTGATATTTGGGCTAAAGTTTTAAGTTCTGCGGATAGGGATGTTTTCAATTTGGTTAATGTTACTAGTGATGAGCATCCTGAAGGTAATACTTCTAATGTTAGTGTTCATGTGAGGATTGTTGATTTGGCTGTTGATAAGTTAGTAAATGATTCTGTTCCTAAGTATTTGGATATGATTGAGTATACTATTGTTGTTGTTAATAATGGTCCTGATAAGTCATTTAATGTTACTGTTGGTGATTTATTGCCTGATGGTGTTAAATTCATTAGTTCTACTGGTCAGTACAATCCAGATACTGGTGTTTGGTTTGTTGGTGATTTAGATGCTAATGAAAGTGCAACTTTGAAAATTGTTGTTCAGGTTATTAAGGTTGGAAATATTACTAATAATGTTAATGTTACTGGTACTGGTCATGATACTAATTTAACTAATAATAATGATTCTGTTAGTGTTAATGTTCCTGAATCAGTATTGTTAAATATTACAAAAGTTGCAAATTCAACAATAATTGTTGCTGGTGAAAATGTGGGATACACTGTTACTGTTACTAATTATGGTCCTTCTGTAGCAACTAATGTTGTTCTAAAAGATATATTCAACAGTAAGGAATTGCTTAACTTACAATATTCATTAAATGGTGTAGATTGGTTAGATTACGATGAAGCTGTCAGTTTAGGTGATATTAATGTAGGTGCTGATGTAACTGTGTATTTCAGAGCTAAGGTTAATGGTTCTGTTCGTGGTGATGTTTTAAACATTGTTAATATTAATACTGGTGTTGATGATGCTAGAGGTAATTTCTCTGATAATGAAACAGTTAATGTAATTGCTAACACTACTTTGGTTGTAATTAAGGATGCTGAAATTAAGGAGTTAAATCCTGGTGATACAGTTCATTTCATTGTTACTGTTATTGCTGGCGGATCTTCAGATTCATTGAATGTAAACTTAAATGATATTTTAGATGCTAAATTGTTAGATGTTGCTGGTGCTACATATGCTGTTAATGGTGTAAACAAAGGTTCATGGACTGGAAGCATAGATTTAGGTAATATGCTTACAGGTACTACTGTGACTGTTGATATTTGGGCTAAAATATTAGATACTGCTGATAGAGATGTTTTCAATTTGGTTAATGTTACTAGTGATGAACATCCTGAAGGAAACACTTCCAATACTACTGTTCATGTGAGAATTGTTGATTTGGCTGTTGATAAGTTAGTAAATAATTCTGTTCCTAAGTATTTGGATATGATTGAGTATACTATTGTTGTTGTTAATAATGGTCCTGATAAGTCATTTAATGTTACTGTTGGTGATTTATTGCCTGATGGTGTTAAATTCATTAGTTCTACTGGTCAGTACAATCCAGATACTGGTGTTTGGTTTGTTGGTGATTTAGATGCTAATGAAAGTGCAACTTTGAAAATTGTTGTTCAGGTTATTAAGGTTGGAAATATTACTAATAATGTTAATGTTACTGGTACTGGTCATGATACTAATTTAACTAATAATAATGATTCTGTTAGTGTTAATGTTCCTGAATCAGTATTGTTAAATATTACAAAAGTTGCAAATTCAACAATAATTGTTGCTGGTGAAAATGTGGGATACACTGTTACTGTTACTAATTATGGTCCTTCTGTAGCAACTAATGTTGTTCTAAAAGATATATTCAACAGTAAGGAATTGCTTAACTTACAATATTCATTAAATGGTGTAGATTGGTTAGATTACGATGAAGCTGTCAGTTTAGGTGATATTAATGTAGGTGCTGATGTAACTGTGTATTTCAGAGCTAAGGTTAATGGTTCTGTTCGTGGTGATGTTTTAAACACTGTTAATATTACTACCAGTGTTGATGATGCTAGAGGTAACTTTACAGCTAATGAAACAGTTAATGTAATAGCCAACACTACTTTGGCTGTAATTAAGGATGCTGAAATCAAAGCACTTAACCCTGGAGACACAGCACACTTTGTCATTACTGTTATTGCTGGCGGGTCTTCAGATTCATTAAATGTTAAATTGGAAGATATTTTAGATGCTGAATTGTTGGATATTAAATCTGCAACCTACAGAATAAATGGAGGTAATTTAACTGATTACACTCAAATTATTTCATTAGGAAATATGCATACTGGCAGTAAGATAGTTGTAGATATTTATGCTGCAATATTAAGTACAACCGGTCAGGATATCTTCAATTGTGTAAATGTTACTAGTGATGAGCATCCTGAAGGAAACACTTCAAATACTACAATACATGTAAATATTGCTGATTTAGAAATTATTAAAATAGTAAATAATGCTACTCCAAATTATGGAGACGAAATAACTTACACAATAACTGTAAGAAACAACGGTCCGGATAACTCAACCAATATTAAAGTATCTGAAGTATTGGCAGATAATTTCAAATTCATTTCAGCTAATGCTTCTAAAGGATATTATGATTTAACAAATGGTGTTTGGGCAGTCGGTAATTTAACTAATAATGAAACAGCTAAATTAGTTATTACTGTAAAAATAGTTAAAACAGGATTTATTCAAAACAATGTAAGTGTAAATGGAACAGGTTTTGATCCTAACGTAACTAACAACAATGCTACTGTGAATATTACTGTTCCTCAAACAGCAGATTTGTCTGTTGTAAAAATAGTTAATGTTGATAGGGTAAGTGTTGGAAATAGAATCACATACACTATTGTTGTTAAAAATAATGGTCCTGACACAGCATTAGATGTTTATGCAGTAGATAAATTATCAGATGCTCTTAAATTTGTTTCATATAAAGCAAGTGTAGGAGTATATGATCCGGCAACTGGTATTTGGACAATCGGTAATTTAACTAACAAAAGCAATGCTACATTGGAAATTACATGTATTGTTTTAAAAACCGGCGTAATATCTAATGAAGTATTTGTAAATGGAAGTACAGTTGACTTGAATATGACTAACAATTATGGTAATGTTTCAGTTACTGTAATTCCGGCTCCTGCTCCAGTACATCCTGCTGATAAAGATATTATGGATTCTGATGAAGTTGCAATGGGTGTTGATGCAATGGCAAAAACAGGAAATCCAATACTTGCTTTATTGGTTGTTTTAATCTTCGGAATATTTGGATTTGGAGTTTCCAGAAGGAAAAAATAAATTTAAGGGATTTTTATAAATCCTTCTCTTTTCTTTTTTTTATTTTAAACTAATTTTAAATA
>OMCF01000696.1_pt1 | contig 12927 bp, 9 predicted proteins | sample 1673791 | NCBI WGS metagenome assembly OMCF01 (sample SAMEA103958127, study PRJEB25191) | human gut metagenome | biome: human-associated habitat [ENVO:00009003]; feature: intestine environment [ENVO:2100002]; material: feces | place: Germany | collected 2013/2015
CCTGTCCTGTCTTTAACTTAAGACCATAAACCAAAGTACCATTCATACCCTTGCGTCTTACAAAGCCAGCCTTCTCCACGGCTGCGTAGAAATCTGTGGTACTACGAGTGTACTCACCACTCTGAATACAATAAGCACGATACTGCTGATAGAACTCCCCGGACTTTTCTGTAAGTCCATCTCCTACATCACAACAATCTGTAAGAAAATGTCCGAGCCAGTCATTGTCCTCACGATAAGCTGCCACTGCATCCTTTACGCATTTTGGGTCATCAACCTTGTGGTCTGTTTTGCTTACTTTCTCTGCTCCCTCAATAATCCATTTCATAATGGCAGGAGCAGCTTTCTCATAAAGGAAATCTGCATAATTCTTAATGTCAGAGTTTCCTTTAATCTTCGCATTGAAAGGGATAACCTTAAGTCTTCTCCAGATACCATCATCGTTTGCCCCGACCTTCGGAAGGTGGTTCGTGTAAAGAACAACTTGATGGGAAGGTACGAAGTGGAATGGATCCTTGTACTTCTTACAAGCCTGTATCTCATCTGTGGAGCACAGCTGTTTTACCATTGCTGTGTTAAGACGCACACCTTCCTGCATCTCGGATGCAATGATGAGTCTCTTTCCCTTAAGTTCTGCCATCTCCGGCTGGGCATTTACCTTGTTACCCATAGTTAGAATGTCTGATGAAATCTTACCGCTGTATGTACCGAGGACTCTCGCCACGGTATTCCAAAAGGTACTCTTTCCGTTTGCCCCGTCACCATATGCAATGATGATGAACTCCTCATACACCTTGCCAATGGCTGCAAGTCCGATGACCTTCTGTACATACTCGATAAGTTCCGTATCACCACAGAAGAAGGTGTCAAGTGCCTCAAGCCAAATATCCATACCCTCATCTCCCGGAGAACACTCCGTGATTTTAGTAATAAGGTCAGCGGAATCGTGCGGTTGCTCTCCTGCCATACCTTTTTGAAGGTCATAGGTTCCACCCGGTGTATTTAACAGATTCGGATTCTTATCAAGGTCGGATACCTTTATACCAAGCATGGACTTTGCCACATTTAGTGTTGCAGTAATGTACTTGTAATCTCTGCGTTTCATAGAAAAAGCAAGATACTTCTCTGCTCCCACGAGCATATAGAAGATTCCAAGATGAGCCGACTGGATTTCCTTTACAAGTGCCTTGGAACCCTGATTTACAGTGGATTCATCATATCCAGCGTCTATCAGTGCTTTCTTTGCCACTTCGAGATAGTCCTTTGCATCCTGTAGTTGCAAATCGAGAAATTCCACACAGGCTCCAACAGCCATCTGCTTGTCTTCCACCCACACTTTTCCATCAAAGCGCATATAGTCGGTCGCAGCTGTAAATAGGAGTTCATCCCCGTATTCCTCTGCCAGCACCTTAGCCTGTCCGATATCAGAGTAATCTTCTGGTCTCAAGGAACCGGCTTCGCCGCCAAAGTCATCGTTATACTGATTTGGAGGAACATATCCGCTATCACCTGCAACTTTATTTCTGAAAAACTTAATTGCAGAGAACCATATTGTCTGCAATTCACTGTCATCCAAAGGTGGATTACACTTTTCAGCCTCTTCAAGGAAAATGCCATGTGCCTTGTCTGATTCCCCGTATCGTTTCAGAACTCTTCCGGCAAAACGGGATAATGTATTATTGCGATTACCCTCAAGGATTGGTCCCTTCGTTGTCGGAAGTTCCTGTTCCTCCTCCGTAAGTATTACTTCCTCTGATATGAGTACCCAGCCATCATGCCAGATGACCTCGTCCACATCTGCACCGAATATAAATCTCGCAGCATCAAGAGCATTTCCATCAAAGAACGGATACGCTTTGTGAATTGCCGTCTTTAATGCTGTGTAGTAATCTGCATCCGTTGTTTCTTCTATTAAGAAGTAAACATGGAATCTTGGTCTCGCAGACTTACCATCCTTTGGAAGCATATTGTGTCTTGAAGGTGCAACTGCATATGCAATATCCGGCATCAAGTCATCCAACAATTCTGGAGTAATCCAGTCCGCCGGAGTATCGCTGTGGTCATTGTCGCAGTCCATAACAACCACATTTGATTTTCTGAAATTGCTGATACTACGATAGTTCTTATCATATTCAGCACACACATGGTCAAAGCTGACCGCCTTTGCCAGCTCCTCGGCAGAAGATGCCTCTACCCGATTCGGATAGAGGCAGTTCTTTTTATCACCAGAGGAGTTAGCCAAACATAAGACTAACTTCATTTAGATTCCCTCCCAGGTTTCATCATCTTCTTCAAGCTGATTTTCGATACACTGTGCAGCATAATGGAGTGCTTTTATAAGAGAAGTAGGTGCAATATCTGTCTTAAACGAAATCGCAATATTCTCCCCGCATTCGTGTGTTTCTACTTTGAGATATCCCGGCATTTCATTACCGAAATAAAGATAAGAAAATACCTTACCATCTTCATCTGGTCTTGATGTACCCACTTCCACAAATACCGGGTCTTCTGCACCGACCTCTCTTGCATCTGTTCTGTATTCCACACCATCATCAGCTACATAACCTTTAAACTTACCTACATACATAATGAAATCTCCTTGTCATCAAAATACTTTATTATCATCTGTTTTCTTTCTGCATAAGCAATCTCGCTCTGCATTCCTGCTGTTGGTTTTCCGAACACCCACAATTCCTTACATTTAGAAAGAATTGCTATGTCCATAAACATTGCCAGCTCACGCTCTTTCTCTTCCTTCATAAATTGAGGAAAAAGTAAATGTGGGGCTATGGGGATTACTCCCTGATCCACGGCAAATCTGCTGTACCGTCTGGCTTTCCCTGTGTTTTCTTCCACATCCCCGCTGTAAGGAGAACAAATATAAACGATAGGTCTGTATCTGTTTTTCTCCTTTTCCAAATTGGAAATAGCCTGGTAGGGAACCACATCGGAGTAGCCTTCCGGGTTCTTGTATCCTATCCCATCGGACTCACCTCTTTCGTTAAATGATGAAGCCTTATTTTTGCCTCTCATTTCTGTTAGTAAGGAAATCCGGCATTTTCCTATCGAGGTTATAAATTTTCTTGCTTTCCTAATAAAAAAAACTCCGGGGACATTCCCGGAGCAGTTTCTTCCTTATATATGTTGTTTTCACTTTTACTTTTCTTCAAATAAAATTCCGGTCTCATAGGAAAAACAGCATTTCCCATACTTACGGATTTGTAAGGAAAAAGAAAAAAATCTTGAAAAATATTTTTTCAGAAAAATAGGAAAATGAACCTTTTCCTTACTTACAGATTTAGAACGCAAGAGATGTTCAGAAACGGAGGTACAACATGGAACAGAAAACGATTGATTTAGCCGCCGAGTTACAGGCTGAAAACGAAGATGATTTATTCAATACTCTTACGGCAATCAGTGATATAGCAGAGCGGCTGGCAAACAAAAGGACAAAAAAGAAAACGGAGGAAAACAGGATGAATAAGAACTATGGACTGACAGGAAAGACTGTCAAAGCAAAGTTTAAAGGTGGGGATTCTGATGCATATCCTTGGCAGGGCATGGCAGTTCCCGTGTTAATCACAGGCGAGTATGATAACTTCCTTGTTGGAGAGGTTCTTCCACACTACGCTCCACACGGCTTTGGATTATCCCATCCGTACCCAATCACAATCTGTAAGCATGATATCGAGATTGGAGAAATGATAATCAATGGAGGGACAATCAAATGAGAAATAAAGAGATAGCAGAATTATTTAAGACAATCGCAGACAGCTTTATGGCATTAAGCGAAATCTACTCTTCTGCTACAGAAGAAACTCCTCAGCCTAAAGCTACAGCAAAGAAGGAAAAGACTGCAAAGGTAAGTGAACCGGCTCCTGCCACAGATACTCCGGCAGAGCCAGTAACCGAAGAAAAGACGTACACCAAGGAAGAAGTCAGAGCAATGCTCTCTCAAAAAGCCAAGATTGATGGCTGTAAGTACAAGGTAGAGGTTAAGGAACTCGTGGCCAAGTATTCTTCTGACGGTACGCTCACCAAAGTTCCAGAAGATAAGTATTCGGAACTTATGGCAGAGTTGGAGGTGGTCGGTAATGCCTAAACACGCACTACTCTCTGCCTCGGCAAGTAAGCAATGGCTCAATTGTCCACCATCTGCCAAGTTATGTGCAGAACAGGAAGACCGGGCAAGTCCATATGCACAGCAGGGAACGGATGCACATGAACTTTGTGAATATAAGGTTCTGTCTGCACTCGGTAAATCCGAGCGTGACCCGACTGAGAATCTCGAATTCTATGATGCAGAAATGGAAAACTGCACGGAGGAATATCGCAACTTCGTATTAGAACAGCTTGAGGATGCCAAGAAACTCTGTAAAGACCCTATTGTTCTTGTTGAACAGAGATTGGATTTTTCCAAATGGGTGCCAGAGGGTTTTGGAACCGGAGACTGTCTCATTGTTGCAGATGATGTTCTTCATATCATAGATTTCAAATATGGTATCGGTGTCTTGGTAGAGGCTGAACACAATCCACAGATGATGTGCTACGCACTCGGAGTCCTTGATATCTACGATGGCATTTATGATATCAAGACAGTCAAGATGACCATCTTTCAGCCAAGAAGGGACAATGTCTCTACTTGCACAATGGACAAGGAAACTCTCCTCACTTGGGCAGATACCGTTCTTGCACCAACCGCTAAATTGGCATATGCAGGCGAAGGAGAATTCAAAGCCGGGGACCATTGTACATTTTGCAAGGTCAAAGCTACCTGCCGTAAGCGAGCAGAATATAATCTTGAACTTGCTAAATATGATTTTGAGATGCCTGCCAACCTTGAAGATACAGAAATCGCAGCAATCCTGCCTAGAGTCGATGACCTTGTATCCTGGGTGAATGACATCAAAGAATATGCACTTCAAAAAGCCTTAAGTGGCACGAAGTATGACGGCTACAAAGTAGTCGAGGGTAAATCAAACCGTAAGTACACGGACGAAGGTGCCGTTGCGTCAGCAGTAACAGACGCTGGGTTTGACCCCTATGAGAAGAAACTTCTCGGTATAACAGCAATGACTTCTCTTCTCGGGAAGACGAAGTTCAATGAACTCCTCGGTGGCTTAATTGAAAAGCCACAGGGAAAACCAACACTTGTGCCAGAGACCGATAAGCGTCCGGCACTCAACACAGCCAAAGATGATTTCAAAGAAGAATAAGGAGGACAAAATCATGGCAATTATCACAAACCCTACTAAAGTTATCACAGGTGTTAACACAAGATGGTCTTACGCAAATGTGTGGGATCCAAAGGCAATCGATGGTGGAAAGCCTAAGTACTCGGTTTCCCTCATCATTCCGAAAGACGATGAAGTAACTGTCAACAAGATTAAGGCAGCCATTCAGGCAGCCTATGAGGAAGGTCAGTCAAAGCTTAAGGGTAACGGCAAGTCAGTACCACCTCTTTCTGCAATCAAGAACCCTTTGAGAGATGGGGATATCGAAAAGCCGGACGATGAGGCATACGCAGGTTGCTATTTTGTAAATGCAAACTCTTCTACTGCTCCTGGTGTTGTAGATGCAGACAGACAGCCTATCATCGAGCGTTCAGAGGTTTACTCTGGTGTTTACGGCAGAGCATCCATCAACTTCTACGCATTCAATGTGAATGGCAACAGAGGAATTGCCTGTGGTCTCAATAATCTTCAGAAGATTAGAGATGGCGAGCCTCTTGGTGGTAAGGCAAGTGCAGAGTCTGATTTCGCTACAGAGGATGATGACGATTTCCTTTCTTAAACCGCAGTAACAATTAACCACCGGGTGGCAGTGGACAACTCCTCTGCTGCCCACTTTTTATAAGGAGACAAAAAGTGAAAAAACCAGACTTTATTAAAACAATCAGCATCGACCTTGAAACATATTCAAGTGTCCCCATCAAAAATGGTGTGTATCCATATGCAGAATCACCCGATTCTGAAATACTCTTATTCGCCTATTCCATCAACGGTGAACCTGTTGTTGTAATTGATGTGGCAAGTGGCGAAGAAATCCCGGAATATATTCTTAAAGCACTTACGGACGATACCGTGGAGAAATGGGCATTCAATGCTGCATTTGAAAGAATATTCTTATCCTATTGGCTCAAACGTAATCACCCAGAGTATTTTAAATCCTACAGTATCCCAGAAGATTCCGTTGACAACTATCTCGACCCTTCATCATGGAAATGCTCCATGATTTGGTCAGCATACATGGGGTTCCCACTCTCCCTTGAAGGTGTCGGTGCTGTGCTTGGCTTGGAAGAACAGAAACTGAAAGAAGGCAAAGACCTCATCCGTTACTTCTGTATTCCCTGCAAACCCACAAAAGCCAATGGCGGGCGGACAAGAAATATGCCCTCTGACGCACCTGAAAAATGGGAACTCTTCAAGAAGTATAATAAAAGGGATGTTGAGGTCGAAATGTCCATTCAACATAAATTATCCCGTTTTCCTGTGCCGGATAGTGTGTGGGATGAATACCATATAGACCAGAAAATCAATGACCGTGGCATTATGCTTGATATGGATGTTGTAAAAAACGCAATCAGATTTGATGCTTTCAGCAAAGCAAGACTTATAGGAACATTGAAAGATAAGACAGAACTTGAGAACCCTAATTCTGTGGTACAGATGAAGGACTGGCTCTCATCAAAGGGTATCGAAACAGACTCCCTTGATAAGAAAGCCATTGTGGATTTACTAAAAACTGTACCGTCCGATGTTGCAGACGTACTTAAACTCCGTCAGCAATTAGCAAAGTCATCGGTTAAGAAATACCAGGCAATGGAAGGTTCAGTATGTGCCGATGGTCGTGCTAGAGGAATGTTCCAGTTCTACGGTGCGAACAGGTCGGGAAGATGGGCAGGTCGCATTATCCAATTGCAGAACCTTCCACAGAACCATATGTCTGATTTGGAAGAAGCCCGTGACATCGTAAAGTCTGGAGATTATGAGTTTATGAATATCCTTTACGATGATGTTCCTGATGCTCTCTCCCAGCTTATCAGAACTGCATTTGTACCAAAGCCGGGATACAAATTCTGTGTAGCTGACTTCTCAGCCATTGAAGCGAGGGTCATTGCATTTTTAGCAAAGGAGAACTGGAGAATGGAAGTCTTCAGAAATAATGGAGATATCTACTGTGCGTCAGCCAGTGCAATGTTCCATGTTCCGGTAGAAAAGCATGGACAGAACGCTCATCTTCGCCAGAAGGGGAAGATAGCGGAATTAGCACTCGGCTATGGTGGATCCGTTGGAGCCCTTACAAGTATGGGGGCTTTGGATATGGGACTTACTGAAGAAGAGTTACAGCCTCTTGTAAATTCATGGAGGGCAGCCAATCCTAATATTGTCCAGTTATGGTGGGATGTTGATGATGCCGTAAAGATGGCGATTAAACAGAGAACTGCTACTGAAACACATGGCATCAAATTTATTTACCAAAGCGGTATGTTATTTATTGCATTACCATCCGGCAGAAGGCTTTGCTATATTAAACCTAAGATTGGCGAGAATAAGTTCGGTGGAGAATCCGTAACCTATGAAGGTGTTGGTACAAATAAGAAATGGGAACGCATCGAATCATACGGTCCCAAATTTGTGGAAAATATAGTTCAGGCAATTAGCCGTGATATCCTATGCTATGCCATGCGTACCCTCTCCTATTGTTTTATTGTTGGTCATGTACATGACGAACTCATCATTGAGGCTCCAATTGAGGCACCCCTTGATGCAATATGCGAACAGATGGGCAGAACCCCGAATTGGATTGAAGGACTACTCTTAAGGGCAGATGGATACGAAACACAATTTTATAAAAAGGACTAAAAATAACCGTAAGTGTAACCGTCAGAAATTTGACAGTACACTTACGGTTCATTTTATCGTTGTTGCAATTCTTTAAAAAGCACTTCTGCCATAGCAGTCATAATGTTCATATACTTTTGAGTGTCTGTAAACATTGATTTGTACGTTTCATTACTTTCCTTAAATGCTCTTCGTGCTGTATCCCCAAAAATTTTAGGGAAGATAGATTGCATAAACATTTGCTCTGTATCCTGCTTTGCAGATTTTGCAAGCTGTTTATCATCTTCAAGCATCTTCTGTAAATTACCAATAATAATACGGTCAGATTCCGTTATTTCTCCTGCATAAGCCTCGTTAAACTTTTCAATAATCTCATCAAACGGAGTCTTAACTTCCTTCATGCTACCCGTTTTCTTTTCCTTTGCGGGTTCATATTGTCCAGACGTATTTTTATCCAGTTCAATAGAACCAGAGAAAGTATGCTGTAATTTATAATACTCAAGACGCACCTTATTCCCTAAATCCCACTTGTCCTTCTTATCTGGGGGAAGCAGAGCCAACAAGTATCGGCATAGTGTAAATTCTTCATGCATCTCTCTATCAAAGGTACGGATAATTTGGCTGAGGTAATTATACCACCGTACAAACGAACGGACATTCCTTCGAAATTCATATCTTTGTTGTTCGTCCAGTTTATTATATTCTTCTGCCACTGGAAGCAACGCATTAGATATTTTAGCTTGGACAGCTTCACTCTTTTTATTTTTCGGGTCAATGTAAATAGCGGCTACTCTCTGAATATCTTCATCTCCATAAACTTTGAATTCACGAAGGGTTCTTTGCGTTTTGTATATTAAATCAACATTAACTTCTCCCTCCAGACTCGTTTCCGTATAGAATGGTTGGAATGCTTCTAAGATTTCTTCCTTTGTATTAACAAAATCCAAAATATAGGTATCATTTTTATCTGGGTGAGTACGATTCAATCTACTTAATGTCTGAACAGCTTTAATACTTTTTAATTTCTTATCTACAATCATTGTATGTAGAAGTGGCTCATCAAAACCTGTCTGATATTTTTCCGCAACTATAAGAACATCTCCCTGTTCATGGAATACTGCCTTTGTTTGAGCCTCCGATACATGATTACCTACCCTATCAATATTCATACCGCTTTCAGAGTATTCCGGGCTATTTGGGTCATCCGGATCTTTTACAATTCCAGAAAAAGCAATCATCACTTCAAGGTCTTGATATTCTTTTTCTTTTATATATTTCTGCACTTCATGAAAATATCTAACCGCTGCAAGTCTCGATGATGTGACCACCATCATCTTTCCCTTTCCGTTTATAGCTTTACTTGTCACTTCTCGGAATGTCTCAACAATAATCGCAGACTTCTGTTGGATATTATACGGATGCAGTTCTGCATATCTTCTAATTAATTTTGCAGCCTGCGACTGCGGAACATCAGGGTTTTCTTCCGTATTATTGACAATTTTATAACAGGTCTTATAAGTAGTATAGTTGGCAAGTACATCCATAATAAAACCTTCTTCTATTGCCTGCCTCATGCTATAAACATGAAATGGATGATATGTTCCGTCAGCCCATTCTTCTCCAAACATTTCAAAGGTTGTCTCTTTCGGAGTAGCTGTAAATGCAAAAAAACTCAAATTCTTATGCCTTCCTGCTGTAACCATCTCTCGAACAAATCTGTCAGCCTTATCGTCATAATCATCTACTTCATCACCTTCAAATTCTGAGGTACCAACAATATCTTTAAATTCCCTTTCATCTTCTTCAGTCATTTCGGGATGAAGTTCTTTATACTCAGCAAGTGCTTCTGAAACATCTGCAAGTCCTGCCTTAAGTTTTAATGCACTTTGACCTGTCTGACTAGAGTGTGCCTCATCTACGATAATAGCATAGTTTTTTCCCGTAGTATTACCAATCAACTCATAGATTACAGGGAACTTCTGCAAGGTTGAAATAATAATTCTTTTTCCATCTTCGATTGCATTTAAAAGGTCTTTTGACCTTTTTCTATCATCAATACAAACAACACTTCCCAACGTATGGTCAAATCCAGCAATAGTAGCCTGTAACTGTGAATCAAGAACTTTTCTATCAGTTACAATTATAACTGAATTGAAGACAGGCTGATTGTCCCTATGAAGACTTGCTAATCTGTACGACAACCATGCAATACTATTGGATTTACCAGACCCGGCACTATGCTGTATAAGATAACTCTCTCCTGGTCCCTTCTCCTCAACATCCTTAATTATTTTTCTTACAACATCTAACTGATGGTAACGAGGAAAGATAATTGCTTCTTTAGTTGTTAATGTCTGTGTACCATCAAGATTCTTCTTAACCTCTTTAGTCTTCTGGTAACTAATGAATTTCTGAAGAATATCCATCAACTTATCTTTCTGCCATATTTCTTCCCATAGATATGAAACTACATATCTTCCGTCCTCTGTAGGCGGGTTACCTGCACCTCCATCATTTCCGGCACCATTTGACCCTTGGTTGAACGGCAAAAATCTTGTATTGTATCCATCAAGTTTTGTGGTCATCATTGCCTTATACAAATCAACAGCAAAGAATACCAACACACGATGATTAAATGAAAAAGCTGCCTCTCTTTTATCACGATTGGTCATCCATTGCTCCATTGCATTATCAATGCTCTGACCTGTAAGCTGATTTTTTAGTTCAATAGCCACAAGTGGAATACCATTGATGGCAAGCATCATGTCAACACTATTACTATTCGAAGTGCTGTAATGCCATTGGCGAACACACTGACATATATTCTGTGCGTATCTTGTATTTGCAAGCTGATTTAACTCTGATTCTGGTTTAAAGTAGCAAACCTTGAATTCCAAACCACGGTGCTTAAATCCATGGCGAAGAACATTAACCATACCATCCATCTGCACAGCATTCTCAAAAGCCTGCAAGAACTTCATCTTTGGATCCACACCATCTTTGCATCTTTTTACAAATTGAGTCCAAGCCAATTGCTGTGTGTTTTCAACAAATCTGCAAAGAGTGTCAATGTCAACTGCATCAGCATTTCTGAATCCCTGGTCAGATGCTTTAGTCCATCCACCTTCAGATGATATAAGATATTCTTCTATTTTACTTTCGAATAACTTTTCATTTTCTTCCAAGGATTACACCACCTTTCTCTTTCCAGTAATTACCTCATAGATAAGCGACTTTTTATATTTTTCCATTTCTTGTACTATTAAATCTTTTTCTTGAATTAATTTATCAATCTCTGTTATCTTCTCAACAACATATTTAACTATATCATTCTGCTCGTTTTCTTTAGGAATAGCACAATAAATTGAAAATAAATCTTTTGTATATAATCTAGTAAGTCCTTCTCCGACACCCGATGACTTCTTTTTAAACTCACCTATATACTGAGGCGTTTTAAATAACAACTCTAGAAACTTCATATTTGCTCTTCCAGTTGAATAATAAACTGCATAATCGGGACTTACCAACCCTTCATACTCCGAAACAGCAAACACACCTAAATGCGCCTTTAATTTGTTAAACACCAAATCACCTTTATGGACAATTTTAGCACCCACAAAGGATGAAGCCATATTCGGAATACTATCCATTTCCTTTGTAGGAATCAAACCGTATTTCTGGCTCATTGATAAAGGTTCTTCTGTTCCGTCTATAGAGCGTTCTTTTCTTTCATCTAACAACCATTTAATTTTTATTTCATCCCAATGGACGGGTCTTTCACCAATCCAACGATAACTAGAAACTTCCATTTTCGCATCATCACAAATTCCTCTTGTTACAGCTTGAGTGATTACAGCTTGGCGAAGTTTCTTATATTCAGCTATTGACGATTTTGTTTCACTGATAACACAATCCATTTCATGACATTTTTTATCAAGATAATCGGCTATCAATTCTTGCACTCTTTTATCTTTAGGATAAACAAATTTTAATGTTCTTAAGGTTGAAACGCTGACACCTCCAATTAATCCAGAAAGATTCTTAGAAAACTCTTCCTCGAAATTAGGAGAGCATAAAAAGTAAAACAAAAATCTGCCATCTATCTCCTTGGGCGAAAAGCAACAAAGCTTATTAACAAAGGCAACCTTTCTATCTAACAAAGTTTTCTTTTTGCCCGCACTTCCACCCTCGATACACATCAATGTACTTTGGGCATCTGCCGTCTTAAAGCTAGAATCACTATTTTTAATATACAATCCGTTCTCATAATTTGCTGTATATATAACTGCCTCGATATCCTTTGTTGCGATATATGGGATTGCATCTTCTGAATCCATATACTTTTTCTTATCATCATCCTTTATGCTGTTACCCGTATATAAATCTGCAACATCCTTTATTCGACATACAATCCAATCGTCTGGAATTTCTCCAATCCAAGGTATCTTACTATCCTTCATTATCTAACCTCCTTTAGCAGACCAGCTAATGAACTTGATATTCTCTCCTCTAACAGACTAATTCTTTCCAAAATAGTTTCTGCAGGTTCAACTGGAGTGTATTCATAAAAGAACTGTTTCATATTAATCTCATAGCCAACAGTATTCTTTTTCTCATCTACCCAAGCCTCTGAATTAAATGGAAGAACTTCATTCTTCATATAATCTGATATTTCTTCAGTTAGACTCACTTTTTCAACATCTCGTAAACTAGTATCAGCTACCTTCTTACCTTTTTTCAGAATAACCGCTCCATTTTCATCTCTTTGTGGCGTTTCCACGGTTATCTTTGTATATCCTAAACTTACTCCTTGTACAACTGATGCTTTACACAGAACCTCCTCACCTGACTCAAGCGTGTCCGAATAACTGCCATCTGCATATTCACCATATGCCTTTACAATTAAATTTCTACATTTCTCTGTAATATCTTTTCTTTTATTTCCGATTGGCTTAAATCTGGATTCGCCACACATACTAGCATCAATCAACAAGATATTTCCTGGGTTTCTAAGTGGCTTTTCTTTGTCAATTATCCAAATATAGGTCGCAATTCCTGTATTGTAAAAACTATCATTTGGCAA
>OMCF01000701.1_pt1 | contig 12888 bp, 9 predicted proteins | sample 1673791 | NCBI WGS metagenome assembly OMCF01 (sample SAMEA103958127, study PRJEB25191) | human gut metagenome | biome: human-associated habitat [ENVO:00009003]; feature: intestine environment [ENVO:2100002]; material: feces | place: Germany | collected 2013/2015
ATGTCCAACCCCTTTACCGTGTATTTGATACGGCTTATATCTTGTATCATGTAAATATTATACCATAAATTCCTATTTGAGCAACGTTTTTTATGCACTTTTTATAAAAAATCAAGTTCCACAGGACTAAATATCCTATTGGAACTTGATTTTAAAACGCTGTTCAGCTTATATGATATTATATTTCATCAACCATGATGACTTTTTATATTCTGATCCATCTACTGAAGTTCTTCAAGCTGGGAGCTTAATTCCTCCCATTTTTCCATATCTGATAGAATTTCTTCTTCGAGTTCATCTATCTGGTTTTGTATCTCCGTAAGCTTTGAATAGCTTGACTGATATTCAGGCCTTAAAAGTTCTGCCTTTAATCCATCAAGTTTTTCTTCTTTTATGGCTAATTCTTCCTCTGCCTTCTTCACTTTTTTCTGGATCTTTGAGCGCTCTTTTCCCGGATTATAATATGTTTTTGCGGATGGCTGTCCTTCTACTGCGCTCTGGTTATCTTGTGCTGCGCCATCAGACTGTATACTGATTCCAGCTAAATCGTTTCCATTCTGACTTATTGCTCCGCCAAATACCGCATTTGTCCGATATGATGAATTGTTAAGCTCCGCCTCCCGGTCGAGTTTTTCCTGATACTGCTCATATCCAAACTGATAGAGGTTCGTTGTTCCATCCTCAAATACAAGCAGCTGCGTTGCGACTTTTTTCACGAAATATCTGTCATGTGATACAAATATGAGTGTTCCCTCGAAGTCCCTTAACATGCTCTCCAGAGTTTCTTTTCCCACGATATCCATATGGTTTGTCGGCTCATCGAGTACAAGCACATTAGGACGTGTTTTTAATATTTTACAGAGTGCAAGTCTTACTTTTTCTCCACCAGATAACATATTTACATTTTTAAACACATCTTCGCCGGAAAAAAGAAATGCTCCGAGTGCGTTTCTGGCCTCTGTTTCTGTAAGGTTCGGGTATTCATCCCAGAAATCGTCAAGCACTGTCTTGTTGCTGTTGTACATTGCCATCTGCTGGTCGAAATATCCGATCTGGACGTTAGTTCCGAAATGATATTCGCCTGAAAGCGGCTGGATTTTCCCAACTATCGTCTTTAAAAAAGTAGACTTTCCAAGACCATTTCCTCCTAATATCCCAAGCTTTTCTCCCTTTTTTAAATCAAGGGAAACAACTGAAAGTGCGTGGTCATATCCGATCGCAAGATCACTTGTGTAAAGAACATCATTTCCGGTTTCTTTCTCAGGCTGGAAGTTTGCATGGAATGTCTTGTTGTCGTATTTGTCCGGTGCCTCGATGATAACCATATGCTCGATTGCCTTCTGCTTTGATCTTGCCATTGAAGTTTTCGTCGGTTTCCCCTTAAATCTCTCCACGATCCGCTGCAGGCGCTCAATCTCCTTTTGCTGTGCGATATGATCCTTCATCTGCTTTTTATAATTTTCTTTTTTGCGCTCAACAAAGCTCGTATAGTTTCCCGGATATCTTGTGGCAGTTCCGTATTCGATCTCGTAAACGACATCAACTACATTATCCAGAAACATCCTGTCATGCGATACAACAACGACAGCCTTCGGATATGATTTCAGATATCCTTCCAGCCATTCTATCGTAGTGACATCCAGATGGTTTGTCGGCTCATCGAGAAGCAGGATGTCCGGCTTTGAAAGAAGAAGCTTTATAAATGCGATCTTGGTCTGCTGTCCTCCCGAAAAATCCGATAATGGTTTCTTTCTTTCCTCGTCAGAAAAACCGAACTTACGGATCATTACGTCATATTCTTTCTCATAATAATATCCACCATCATCCTTGAAAGCCTCTTCCATAGCTGTGTATCTGGCTACTTTTTGATCGGAATAGTCGCTTTCAAGCTCTTTTGCGGCAAGCTCAAGTTCCTTTTTCCTTTGATCCATCTTTGCGAAGCACTTTCTTACTTCCTGCTCCAGCGTAATATTTTTATCCTCAAATGCGATCTGCTTTAGATAACCGATCTCCGGATTTCCTGCCTTTGCGATAAATGCATTCTCATCACTGTCAAGCTTGTCCATATCGACCTCACCTGATATGAGCTTTAAAAGTGTCGTCTTACCGCAGCCGTTCCTGCCGACTATCGCTATCTTTTCCGTGTTTCTTATTTCAAAATTTATACTATGTAAAATGACATCGTCCCCAAATGAGACTGCGCCATTGCTTATCTGATATAACATTAAAAATCCTTTCTGTGTTGCCGGCAACAGAAATTAAATAGGAATTACCCTTTTATGTATGCAGACATTATTATGACTCTGTACCCAGTATGTAGCTTACAAACTGGGTGGCTGTTCTTCCTGATATTCCACCATGGCTAAGCTCCCACTTGTTTGCCTCAGCACAAAGTTCTTCATCTGACATCTTTACACCCATCTTGTGTGCCAGCTCTGTAACTATTGTAAAATACTCTTTCTGTGATGGTTTAGAGTAGCTTATTGTAACACCAAATCTGTTTACAAGTGAAAGCTTCTCCTCAACCGTATCTGAATGATGCTTATCATTAGTGTTGTCCTGATCATTTCTGTCGTTCCATGTCTCCTTGATGAGATGACGGCGGTTAGATGTAGCATATATCAAAATGTTATCAGGCTTTGTCTCAACACCACCCTCGATCACAGCCTTGAGGAATTTATACTCGATCTCATGCTCCTCAAATGAAAGATCATCCATATATATGATAAATTTGTAGTTTCTGTTTTTTATCTCTGCAATGATCTTTGAGAGATATTTAAACTGGTGCTTGTAGATCTCGATCATTCTAAGGCCATCATCATAATACTGGTTTACGATTGCCTTTATACTTGTAGATTTACCTGTACCGCTGTCTCCGAAAAGAAGTACATTATTTGCTTTCTTTCCTTTGACAAATGCCTCCGTATTGTCTGTAAGCTTCTTTTTCTGTATCTCATATCCGACAAGATCGTCAAGCATAACTGTATCCATATTGTTGATCGGGCGGAATGAAAATCCCCCATCGAGGTGCTCCTCGATCCTGAATGCCTTGTTTAGTCCGAACATTCCTACTCCGTATGCCTTATAAAAATCAGTTACAGCATCGAAAAACTCCTGTTCATTTTTTGTAGCCTCGAGCTTTTTGCTGAGTGCCCTTACTTTTTCACTCACATTTTTATTGTACATAAGGTCTTTTTTTACGATAGCCTTATAATTTGAAATCTGTGTGAAACAGTCAATTCCAAGAGCCGTTTCTATAGGTTTAAAATCATAGTCAAAAAGTGACTTAAATATTTTGAAATCATTTTCAACAAGTGTATTTACACTTCCATCGCTTGCTCCAACCTTCTCGCAGGTGATGCTGAATGGATTTTCGCTTGTCATTATGAAAAATGTCAGGTAATTATGCCACAGATTGTCATCAAATCCATAATCGGTAGCTACCTTTAAAATTCGTTTTACCTGTGTATTTATATCCCTTACAAGCTCTGTTTTGTTATATTCTCCAATCTCAAACTGTTCAAAAAGAAGGCCAAGTTTATATAAAATTTCGTTTTGGTCTAAATCTCCATACATTAAAAGTTTAGATATTTCCTGATACATATTGTTCCTCCTTAAATTCAGTGTAAATCTGATCTACAATTTTCCCTATCCAATTATATACGTGTAAGTGTGATTTGTACAGAATCAAAATTAGAGCAGCCCATCTTAAAAAGATGAAACTGCCCTTATAAATGCATATTAAAATTCTACTTTTATTGTTGTTCCATGACCAACCTCACTGTCCAGCGTGATCTTTGCATCATGAAGTTCTACGATATGTTTTACGATCGCAAGTCCAAGTCCCGTACCGCCCGTTTCCTTGGATCTGCTCTTGTCTACCCTGTAAAACCGCTCAAATACTCTTTCCTGCTGATCCTTAGGGATTCCTATTCCATTATCCTCAACTGTAAGCACTGTCTTTCCTCCAAGCTTATGGACTGTCACGTTGACGGTTCCGCCGGGATTATTATACCGGATTGCATTCTGGCACAGATTCTCAACCAGCTCTACAAGCATATGACTGTTTCCGTGCATTTTGCACCCGGTTCCGTCAAAATTAAGCTGGATATTCTGCTTTGCTGCACTTACACCAAGATTATCCACACATTCTTTTGAGATTTTACATAGATCAACCTGTTCAAATCCTTTTGTATCATCGCTGTGATCAAGCTCTGATAACCGGATTATGTCATTGATAAGACTGACAAGCCTGTCGGCGTTCTTTCTGATCTCGCCGGCGAAACCGATACGCTGTTTTTCATCGACCATGTTATTTTCGATAAGCTCTGCATACCCAGATATAGCCGTAAGAGGCGTTTTCAATTCGTGTGAGACATTCGCCGTAAAATCCTGCCGACTCTTTACTGCTGCAAGGACACTCTCATGCTGGAGCCTTATCGTATTTAAAAATGGCACTAATTCTTTGTATTCCGTTTCACTTTGAATCGTTGCTGCGTTCTCCAGATCATTTGATACTTTCTCTATCGGAGCCATGAGATTTTTTGTAAGTTTATTTGCGAGTATAACGCAGACTCCGGCTATTACGATCATAACTATCAGCATAGACGGTATACTTGACACAAAAATATTCATAATACTTCTTGCAGAAGTAGAAACACGTAATATCGTGCCATCATCAAGCAAAATAGCGTGATAATATGTTTTTGTATCCATAGTTGCCGATTGTCTGTCACTGTCACCCTCGCCATTTGAAATGGCTTCCTTTACTTCCGGCCTGTTCAGGTGGTTTTCAAGTATGGTTTCATCATTTTCATTATCATAAAGTACGGTTCCATCGGTATCTATCCACGTTATCCTCATATTTTCAACTGATATGTCCGGTATTTTAGCTGACTTATTAAAAACGCCTGTGTCCTGCAATGTCTGCGCTGTATTCCGTAAATCATTTTTTACCTGTTTGTCGAACAGATAAAAGTTTATCACATTCATACAGATCATCGTTATGATCGCAGTAAAAATAGCTGTCACAATGAGATTTAAGTTAATCTTTTTTTTCATTATTCAATCACATACCCTACATTTCGTACTGTTTTTATTCTCGCTCCCGCATCTCCAAGCTTATGCCGCAACGTCTTTATATGCATATCAACCGTTCTTGATTCACCCTCAAATTCGGTATCCCATACATGGCGCATTATAACTTCTCTTGTCATTACAACGCCCGGATTTGTCATTAAAAGCCTAAGAAGCTCATATTCTTTGTATGTGAGTTCAACCTGATCGTCATCGACATACACAGCATGACGTTCGTTGTCTATCATCAGCTCTCCAAGCTGAAGCAGTTTTTCTTCAGTAGTCTCAGTTCTGCGAAGAAGCGCCTTGACCCTTGTAATAAGCTCCATTATCGAAAACGGCTTCTTTATATAATCATCAGCTCCATCGTCAAGTCCTTTTATCATGTCCATTTCTGTAGTTTTTGCTGTGACCATAATGACAGGCAGTTTCTTCGTTGCGGGTCTTTTTCTCAGCTTCCTTACTATATCGTACCCACTTTCATCCGGAAGCATGACATCAAGAAGCACAAGATCCGGCATTATTTCATCTATCTTCTTGTATAAGTCTTTTGCCTTTTCAAATGCACATACCATATAATTGCTGTTTTTTAAGGCTATTGTTTCTATTTCCCTGATATTTTCATCATCTTCTACGATATAAATAAGTGCCATAATCTACCTTTCCATTACTTCTTTTCTTTTTTATCATCGAGTGCGAACTGAACCCACTCAGCGATATTTGTCGCATGATCTCCAATCCGCTCAAAATATTTTGCAACCATAAGAAGGTCTGCCGCCTGTTCACCATTATCCGGCGATTCTCTGATAAAATCAATGATTTCTTTTTTTACTGCATCAAAAAGGTTATCCACAATATCATCATGTTTCATGACACATTCAGCTTTTTTGTTATCCTTTTCTACATATGCCTCAATGCTCCTTATGAGCATAAGCATAGTTTCCGTTGCCATTTTTTTGACATCTTCTATATTTACTTTATATTCTGTTTTGCTCATCATTACAGTCATTTCACTGATGTCGGATGCATGATCCCCGATTCTTTCCATATCGGTAACCATCTTCATAGCTGCTGAAATCGTACGAAGATCCCTTGCAACAGGCTGCTGCTGCATCAGAAGATTAAAACAGATATTTTCTATCTTTTTCTGCTCATGGTCGATTTCCTCGTCCCCATCCATGATCTTGTGTGCTTTTTCGATATCCTGATTTATAAACGCTTCTATTGCCACCTGGATCGATTCCTCGATCATAGTACCCATATGAAGCATTTCCTGATTCAATAAATTAAGCTGCTCGTCGAATTTTGAACGCATTATCCGAACCTCCCTGTGATATAATCTTCTGTCCTTTTATCCTGCGGATAAGAAAAAATTGTCTTTGTATCTGCAAATTCCACCATCTCCCCGACAAGGAAAAATGCTGTATCATCAGATACCCTGACCGCCTGCTGCATGTTATGTGTTACAACAACAACCGTATATTTTTTCTTAAGTTCTTCCATAAGCTCTTCGATTTTCGATGTAGAAATCGGATCAAGTGCAGATGTAGGTTCATCCATCAGAAGAACCTCCGGCTGTACCGCAAGTGCTCTTGCTATACAAAGTCTCTGCTGCTGGCCTCCGGAAAGACCAAGTGCTGATTTTTTCAATCTGTCCTTTACTTCATCAAAAATTGCCGCACCTTTAAGGCTTTCTTCAACTATCTGGTCAAGGGTACGCTTATCCTTTATTCCGTGTACTCTCGGTCCGTATGCTATATTGTCGTATATGCTCATAGGGAAAGGATTCGGCTGCTGGAATACCATTCCGACCTTTTTTCTAAGGACTGTGGTATCCACCGATGGTGCATAGATATCTTCACCATCAAGCAATATTTCTCCTTCTATCCTCACATTGTCGACAAGATCATTCATTCTGTTAAGGCATTTCAAAAATGTTGATTTACCACAGCCTGATGGTCCTATAAGTGCTGTCACGCCTTTTTCTTTTATATCGAGGCTGACATTATGCAGTGCATGATTCTGTCCATAAAATAAATTCAGATCATGTACCTGGATTTTTATATTTTTCTCCATTGCTATCTCCTAAACTGCTTTATTACTTCCATCGAAAGTAAATTATAGAGATGGAATGTAAAATATATAATCCGGGATTTGTATAATCTGTGTAAAATTTATGCCAATTTCACATGTTGATATATGTTATTTGCGATCTGCTTTTTTCATTTTCTTTACGTTGTACATTTTTTCATCAGCTTCATTAATATAATCGTTTATTGTTTTCTCTCCATTTTCTGCGATCACATATCCACAGCTTGCCTCTATAGGAAATACATGGCTGAATTTCTTTGTGTACTCTGCAAATTCATCCTGAAGCTTTTTTTCGAGTACCCTTGCCTGCAAGTCTGAATAATCCGGAACCATAATAACAAATTCATCTCCACCATAGCGCATTGCTATTGCATCAGCCGGGATATTCTGCCTTATAACTGTTGCAATGCTGCTTATCGCAAAGTTTCCCATATCATGACCGAAATTATCGTTTATATATTTTAGATGATCTGCATCTACAAACATGATCATAACCTTTTTTGATTCTTCCATGCATTTTTTATAGAGAGGTATGGCAATTTTATCATATGCCATACGGTTATATAATCCTGTAAGTGAATCGGTTATATATAAAAGAGACAGTCTTTCGTTCATTCGTTTTAGCACCAGATTATTGTACAAATACTCAAGTGCCTCGGTAAATGTGCTTATCGTTTCAAACAGAAAATGATTGACTAATATGTAATCACATTCTTTGAGCACAACATATCCTATCTCCCTCTCCCTAAAATGAAGTGGTGAAAAAACATACAAGCTGTTTTTTTCTTTTTCCCACAGATCAGGTACAAGGCTTTTGTCAGATTTACGGATATTGCGGCGATTCTTATTGCCATGGCATGCATAGACCACTTTCATATCATCCGGATAGCCCTCCGTGATGTACTCCTCCTTATCATCCTCAAGTGCTTCTACATCTATAGTATCCATATCCATAAGATCCGTGTTCATAAGTACATACATTTCCCTGCATTTAAGTCCAGCTATACATATAGACAAGCGTTCTGCCATCTGTGCATATGTGTCACATTCCAGAAGCTTTCTCTTTAAATCCATCAAAAGGTTCTGCATGTCTATCTCGCGCACATCCCCAAATATCCTGTCTATTACATACTGCCCCCGGCTGGGCGGATTTTCTGCCTGACAGCCACAGCTTTCCTGACATATAAGTTTTACAGATGTATAATTATCATGGATGTTTTCCCTTCCATTCCATACATTATCGAGAATCCTCATTGCATCATATGCTATTTGTTCTCTTATAAATCCGATAGTTGTTATTCTTGGGCTGTAATATGATGCCTTGTCAAAATTATCAAACCCTGTCACAAGAAAATCCTGCGGCACATTATATCCATTTGCAGCTGCCTGATGCATGATTCCGACCGCTATATTATCGTTTGCGCATATGAAGGCTTCCGGCAGAAGGTCATTGTTATTAAAATGTTCAAAAGCCCATGATCCTGTCTCCACAGAATAATCCATATGAACAATGCGCTCCTGCTCAACCGGTATGCCATTTTCCATCAGCACATCCTTAAAAGCCCTGACTCTTTCTTTATTCTCGCCGCTTTTCTTTGGTCCTCCGACATAATTTAATTTACGGCAGCCATGTTTCTTTACAATGTGTTCAACGATTTTGCGCATGGCATTGTAATTGTCTATTCCTGCCCTGTAAAATCCATCAATTCCCTCAAGCAGTGAAACCGCCGGTATGCCTGCTTCTATTATCGGATCCGTTATCTTTTTGATTGTTTCAGTATTTGCTACATTTGTAAGTTCCACGATCACACCATCAAACTTACTATAATCCGGTAAACTCGTTATATTGTATTCGCCAAGATTAAACTTTTCATCCTTGCTGAAATTTCCAAAACTGTTGAATACATATAAATCAGCATCTAATCCATGCTCCTGTATAAATTGTCTGCACCCTCCGATCCATGCGTAATTAGTGTCCGTACGCCATCCGTCGGTTATTATCGCTATTTTCCTCATATATTATCCCTACTGTCCCCATTTGTCTTTTACTGCTTATTATTATAATAAAATTAGGACAAAAGCGCTAGGGGTTGTTGGATATTTTACATTATTTTCGTTAACATCTATTGTTTATTATCCGACGGTGCATGTGCAAAAAATTCCAGTGTTACTTTAAACAGATCCCCATCTATCGTAAGCTCCATATTTCCGTTCATAAGCTGCATAAGGCTCTGCGCGATCGACAATCCAAGCCCGCTGCCTTCTGTATTTCTTGAGCTGTCGCCTCTCACAAAACGCTCCATAAGTTCTTCACTTGATATATTAAGCGGACATTTAGATATATTTTTAAATGTTATCACAGCTCCATTATCTTTTGGGATCACATCGATATAAACCCGTGTTCCCTCCTGTGCATATTTGAAAATGTTGTTCATAAGGTTATCGAACACTCTCCATAAATGTCTTCCATCAGCATTTATCATAACAGGTGATGTCTCATTTTTAAGTACAAGTTCAAGTCCTTTTTTTGTAAATCTTTCGGTGTATTCACCTGCTACCTGGCTTATAAGTACAGCTGCATCAAGCTCTTCGATATTTACCTTCAGATTTCCTGTCGATGCCTTGGATGCTTCTAAAAGATCCGCTATGAGTTTTTTAAGCCGTGCAGACTGACGATCTAAAACTTCGAGGTATTCTTTTGCTTTCTCATTATCTATGTCTTCCTTTTCGAGCAGATCTACATAGTTTATTATGGATGTAAGCGGTGTTTTTATATCATGCGATACATTTGTTATAAGTTCTGTCCTAAATCTTTCACTTTTCATTTTTTCCTGAACTGCATTTTCAATCCCATCGCTTACATTATTCAGATCCTGCCCGTGAGTTTTAAAAATCCATATAAGATTTTTCACATCAAGCGGCTGAGATAAATCTCCCTGCGATATGCGCCTTGCAGCCTTTCTTATCGCATCAAACTGCATGATAAACACGATGAATAATCCATATTCTATTATCTTTATAATAAAATACAAGCCATATGCCATTGATACAGATGTCACAAATTCAAAAACAAAGAAAAACGCAAAAGCCACACTTCCCATCACAAATAGCGGAACATTCTGTGTCATATATCTCCATACCTTTTTTACCGGTGAGCATATACGCTTCCAGATTTTCTTTGCCAATGAAAAGACATGCCGTGTATCTTATAAATGTATGTGATCTTAATCGGACATATGTTGTGAGTAAAAACTCAAGCCCTATCATCGCGCATAATAACGCAAGAACCATTACCATACCGATATGTTCAAGCATATAAAACATTCCCCCGCACAACAATGTCAGACCCATGCTAAAAATACAGAACACTATAATGTACGGCATTCTGTCTATTAATCTCGTTTTTATTTCTTCACTGCCTTCACGTTTTCCTGCCGTAACAAGAAGATATCCGGCGGTAAACAGAAATATCACAACAAAGACAACGTACAGCCCCGTTATATTTCTCTCAACAAATCCCATAATATCCAAAAACGGCTCAAGTTTATTAAAAAAATCGCCCTTATCAGCAAGCTCACCATCCGGCATTTTTACAAATACCCAGTAGAAGCCTGTATTTTCGCTATCATATGGATAATAAACCTCATATGTCCCGGTAAATTCGTAATCCTGCGGTAAAACTGTATTTTGTGCATTTACCGAAGATGTCACATATATCTCACTATCGCCATCATATGAACCATCATCTGCCTCGAAATAAAAACTTTCTGAATTTTCAGCCATATCATAACATGCAACATTATACCAACTGTCGATCGCGGAATTATCAAGTGCTTCTCCTGAAAATACATTCTGATAGGCATAAGATGTCTGTTCACCATTTGTTATTTCTGTAATTTCATACAATGTAGAGAAATCATCACCATTCTCATCCGTCCTGTATATTCTTACCTTTGGAACGATATAGCTGTTTCCGTCACTTAAGAACACATAAAAAAGCTTTGTCTGTGTCGAATATACAATGCGCTCGATCTGCATGGAATTGCGCAGATCATCCACATCAATCTTTATAGTGTCATTGTATGTGACAGCGTCAATAAGTGATGACGGACTGTTTCCGCTCAGATCATCTGCACTTATCCTGAATACATAATCATATTTTCCCAGTGTCGAGACATTTCCGTATAATTTTCCCTGCTCCGATGAAGTATCCACATCGCCAATTTCTGACTTAGTGCTGCTTACAACCGCAAGTCTCATATTCGTATCATCCGACATATTTTCCATGGCATTTTTATCGCCATGCGAATACTCATATATCATCTGGCTGCAATAGTTTCCCGCTATATTTTTCTTGAGCGTTGCCTCAAAACTGCTAGTCCCGGAAAAATTACTTGTAATAACCGCTATCACAGTAGACGCTATAATCCCAACTATTGCCACAGAGCATAATACAAATGCTGTAAGCTTTGCCGCCATGCCTCTTGAATTTATTTTAAATTTCATCTCACTCACCTTCCATTTTGTATCCTCTTCCCCAGATCACCTTTAAATATCTTGGTTCGGCAGGATCTATCTCTATTTTTTCTCTTAAGTGCCTGATATGTACTGCCACAGTATTTTCTATACCGATAGGTTCATCATTCCAGACCTTAACATATATCTGGTTCGGAGAATACACCTCTCCAGGATGTTCCATAAGCAGTTTTAAAATGTCATATTCTGTCCTTGTAAGATTTACGATTTCTCCATCCACAGTTACCTGCTTTGTCTTATCATTCAGTTCGATCCCTCCTATGGTGATCTTTGAGTCTATGGTTTTTCCTGAGCCAAGCATCATATAACGCCTTATCTGTGATCTGACCCTCGCCTGAAGCTCTACCGGATTAAACGGCTTTGTCACATAATCATCACCTCCCGACTGAAAGCCTCTTATAAGCTCCATTTCGCTGTTGCAGGCGGTAAGGAAAATTACAGGTATATCGCTGTCCATTCGGATTTTTTTACACAGCTCATATCCGTTCTCATCTCCAAGATGCACGTCCAGCACGATCAGATCTATTCTGTTATCCGAAAGTTTTTGTATACTGTCCGACGCATTACTGCTTTTAAGTGCGTTATATCCGTATCCAGCCAATATATCTGCAAGACCTTCCGCAACACTGTCATCATCTTCAATTATCAATATATTTTTTCTATCTGTTATATCCATGACATTCAAATTTCTTTTGTACGATTTCCTCTTTATCTGCTTTTCCACAATGTTTACAGTAAATATTATCTTTTTTCACACGGCAAATGTCAACATCCATTCCCCATGCATATCCGTGTGTGCAGGTCTTTTCAGCATCGATATTCCAAGGAGTATATTCACAATCTGCCTTTGCAATGCTGCCGCAATTACTACATCTTGCCGTGTATAAAACCACACTCTCATTTATCAACTTATTGTCATTAATCGTTGTCTGCCTTGCACTGATAAAATCCGCTCTTTATATGACCACCCCATCCTCGATATGTATGATCCGGTCAGCCTCCCTCGCCAGGTCTAGATCATGCGTCACCACTATAAGTGTCTGTCCAAAACGCCTTGCGCAGTCACGCAAAAGTTTCATCGTCTCATTTCCGGTTTTCTTGTCCAGATTCCCGGTCGGCTCATCGGCAAATATGATCTTCGGTGTGACGACCAGACACCGCGCTATGATTATCCTCTGTCTCTGT
>OMCF01000708.1_pt1 | contig 12790 bp, 9 predicted proteins | sample 1673791 | NCBI WGS metagenome assembly OMCF01 (sample SAMEA103958127, study PRJEB25191) | human gut metagenome | biome: human-associated habitat [ENVO:00009003]; feature: intestine environment [ENVO:2100002]; material: feces | place: Germany | collected 2013/2015
GAACATGGTCGTCGGGCTGGCCGTGGAGTTTGTGACGAATACGCGGGCAGAGCCGGTGGTGTAGAAGGCATTGCCCTGTAGGGGCCGCACATGTGCGGCCCGCGGCCTTCCCGCATACGGCCTTTTATGGGAAACCTCCGGGCCGGGCATACCCGACCCCTACACCGTACCTATGGCTTTCCGCGCACAAATGTCCGTGAAATTACTACAAACCCACTTTACAACTTTACTGCACTAAAGTATAATAGAATTTGTATCGGATCAGAGAGGTAGGAATGTTATGGAGATCGAACTCAACCGCTTTACCCCCGCCGAACAGGCGACCTTCCGCCTGCGTGCCCTGTATGAGCAGGCCGGCTACCGCAAATACCGCGCGTCCCGCTTTGAGGAATACGCCCTGTATCAGGAGTATCAGCGCTTTCTGCCGGACGCACAGGTCATCACCTTCACCGACCTGGACGGCAAGCTGCGGGCCATCAAGCCCGACGTAACGCTGTCCATCGCCAAGACGGCCCAGCCCGCGGCAGGGGAGTGCAAGCGCTTTTATTATAATGAGGAGGTCTGCCGCCCCAGCCGCGAGAGCCACACCTTCCAGACCATCCACCAGATGGGATTGGAGAGCATGGGCGCGGTGGACGCCGACGAGCAGGCCGCCGTGGTGCGGCTGGCCCTGCAAAGCCTGGCCGCGCTGGATGTGCCCACCGTGCTGGAAATCAGCCACATGGGCTACCTGACCGGCCTGCTGGACGCGCTGCATGTCCCCGCTGAGGCGCGCGCGAAGCTGCTCGATTTCCTGCGCGCCAAGAACGCCCACGAGCTGCGCACCGCCGCGCTGGCCGCGGGGCTGGACGAATCCGCCGCTGCCGCGTTGACCGGCCTGCTCGACCTGCACGGCCCGCTGGGTGCAACGCTGACCGCCGCCCGCGCCGCCTGCCGGTGCGAGACCCAGCGCGCGGCGCTGGAGGAATTGCAGGCTTTGCAGAATGCGCTGGGCGAGGCGGGCCGCGGCATCCGGCTGGACCTGAGCATGGCCGACGAAATGGAGTATTACAACGGCCTTGTGTTCACCGGCTACGTTGCGGGCATCCCGTGCGCGGTGCTCAAGGGCGGGCGGTATGACTACCTGATGCAGCGGTTCACGCCGGGGGCGAACGCCATCGGCTTTGCCATCTACTTAGACGAGCTGGAACGCCTGGCCGCGCCGCTGCCCTCTGCCGCCTGCTTTCTGCTGTCAAAATAAACCTTGTTTTTGTCGGACATTTTATTTACAGATTTGCAGCTGCCAAGGTGAAATACCCGTGAGCTTTTGTTTCCTATATACCTGTGTTGTGAGCTGTCGGCAGAGCTTAAAGAAGTGTCTGCACCGCCTCTTTTAGGTATAACCTGCTCCCTTTCGCTTGCCAAAACGGTAATTTTGTTGTTGCACAGGCTTACTGTTACAGCCTTGTCAAGGTCGGTACGCATTACAGGAATGTCGGAATTTTTAAGCTTGCTTAGGGTTTCCTTGTGCGGATGACCGTAGTCGTTGTTTTTACCGCAGCTGATTAAAGCCAGTGAGGGGCTGACCTTTTCCAAAAATTCACTGCTTGTGCTTGTACTGCTGCCGTGGTGCCCCAGCTTAAGTACATCTGCCTGTACATTAAAACCGCTTTCAAGTATCTCCCTCTCCTCCGACTTTTCGGCGTCGCCTGTTAAAAGCACTGCCATATTGTCATAAACCGCCCGCAACACCAGTGAACAGTTATTTTTATTGTCATTGTCTATATTGGGAGAATATATGTTAACCTTACAGCTTCCTACATTAAATACATCGTTAGTTTTTGGAAAAACAACATTAAAATCCTCTTTGTCAATGTAGTCAATCAGGCTCTCCCACGCCCTTGTGGTATTGTACGCCTCGGTCATTACAATGTTGTCTGTGGGTATGCTTTGAAGCACCTTTTTCATACCGCCAAAGTGGTCGGAATGAGGGTGGGTAATTACCGCATAGCTTAGCCTGCGTACATTTTGACCTTTCAGGTACTCAACAACCCTATTGCCCTTGTCGGCTTCGCCGGCGTCTACAAGCATATAGCTGCCGTCACATTCCAGCAGCAGGCTGTCGCCCTGTCCCACATCAAGCATATGAAGCTTAAGACCGTTTGTGCTGCCTGCCGTGCTTACTGTACCATCACAGCCGATAGCACAAAAACAAAGTGCTGCAGCTAAAACAGCACAAAGCAGCTTGTTTAGAAATCTCATAAATAAAACCTCCCTATATTGAATAATTTTACCATTTTAGCTTATATTAATCAAGAATGATGCAGCTGTGCAAATTATGCCGCATTAAAAACAAAGTGCCGCTAAGCAGAGCTGTGTAAATGGGATTATTACTTAAAAAATTGTGCTGTAAAACCAAAAATCGGTGTTGACAAACAAGATGAGGATATGCTATTATATAAAACTGTTGAGTAGTATGGTTTTGTAGAGAGCTTTAGGCAAAGCTGCTGTTAATCTTATACAAAAAATGCTACTGAACGGCAGAGGCTGTAAGTATAAAATTACGGCTTTTGAGGCACTTGCTGTTAATGCGGACAAGAGTCCGCTTTAGCATAAATAAATTTTTTATGTTTGAGGAAAGGAGGAGAACTATGCCTACATTTAATCAGTTGGTTAGAAGGGGTCGTCAGGTTACTGAAAAGAAAGCTAAGACACCTGCTCTGCTAAAGGGCTGGAACTCTAAGAAGAGAGTTGCTATAGACCAGGCTTCACCACAAAAGAGAGGCGTATGTACTGCTGTAAAAACTGCTACACCTAAGAAGCCTAACTCAGCTCTTAGAAAAATTGCCAGAGTAAGACTTTCAAATGGTATTGAGGTTACTTCATACATTCCGGGTGTTGGCCACAACCTACAGGAGCACAGCGTTGTACTAATTCGTGGTGGTAGAGTTAAGGATATCCCTGGTGTTCGTTACCACATCATCAGAGGTACACTTGATGCACAGGGCGTTGCAAAGAGAATGCAAGCTCGTTCAAAGTATGGTGCTAAGCGTCCAAAGGCTGGTAAGTAATCCATTAAACCCATAGGAAACAACTAAAAAAAGACAACTAAAACAGTTACAGTACAATACAGTGTGCTTTTATATATATAGACAAGCCTCAGTATTGACAAAACGGGAGTTGTCACTTTCGAGTACCTATGATATCTCAAAAATTGTGAAGGAGGGAAGTAAAATGCCAAGAAGAGGTTCAATAGCAAAACGTGATGTTTTGCCGGATCCACTATACAACTCAAAGAAAGTTACACGCCTTATTAACAACATTATGTATGATGGTAAGAAGGGCGTTGCACAAAAGATTGTTTACGGTGCATTTGACATCATTAAAGAAAAGACAGGTAACGATCCACTAGAGACTTTTGATCAGGCTATGGAAAACATTATGCCTGTACTTGAGGTAAAGGCTCGCCGTGTAGGTGGTGCTACTTACCAGGTACCTATGGAGGTTCGTCCTGAGAGAAGACAGACACTAGGCCTGAGATGGCTTTCAAACTATGCAAGACTTCGTTCAGAGAGAACAATGAAGGAAAGACTTGCCGCTGAAATTATGGATGCTGTTAATGGCGTAGGCGGTGCTGCTAAGAAGCGTGACGAAACACACAAGATGGCAGAAGCTAACAAGGCTTTCGCACATTACAGATGGTAATAATTTAAGGAGGCTATTATGGCTAGACAGGTATCTCTTGAACACACAAGAAACATCGGTATCATGGCTCATATTGATGCCGGTAAAACTACTACAACAGAGCGTATCCTGTTCTATACAGGTATCAACCACAAAATAGGCGAAACTCATGACGGTGGCGCTACTATGGACTGGATGGAACAGGAGAAGGAAAGAGGTATTACAATTACATCTGCCGCAACTACATGCTTCTGGAAAGACAGAAATGGCAAAAAAGTTAGAATCAACATCATCGACACCCCTGGTCACGTTGACTTTACAGTAGAGGTTGAGCGTTCACTTAGAGTTCTTGACGGTTCTGTAACAGTTCTATGTGCAAAGGGCGGCGTAGAGCCACAGTCTGAAACCGTATGGAGACAGGCTGACAACTACAAGGTACCTAGAATGGTTTATGTAAATAAGATGGACATTATGGGTGCCGACTTCTACAGAGTTGTTCAGATGATGAAGGACAGACTAAAGTGTAATGCTGTTCCGATTCAGCTTCCAATTGGTGCTGAAGACGACTTTAGAGGTATTATCGACCTTATAAAGATGAAGGCTGAGGTTTATTACGATGACCTTGGTAAAGATATTCGTGAGGAAGAAATTCCTGAGGATATGAAAGAGCTTGCTCAGAAGTATCACGACGAGCTTATCGAGCACGTTGCTGAAATGAATGACGAGCTAATGGAAAAATTCTTCAGCGGCGAAGAGCTGACCGTTGATGAAATTAAGGATCAGATCCGTAAATCAACAATTGAAAACAAAATGGTACCTGTAACCTGCGGTACTTCATACCGTAACAAGGGTGTTCAGATGCTGCTTGACGCTATTGTTGACTATATGCCTGCTCCTACAGATATTCCTGCTATTAAGGGTGTTAACCCTGAAACAGACGAGGAAACTTGCAGACACGCTTCCGATACAGAGCCTTTCTCTGCATTGGCATTTAAGATTGCTACAGACCCATTCGTTGGTAAGCTGTGTTTCTTCAGAACCTATTCAGGTAGCGTAAATGCAGGTACAACAGTTTATAACTCAACAAAAGATACAAACGAGCGTATTGGTAGAATTCTACAGATGCACGCTAACGACAGAAAGGACATTGAAACCTGTTATGCAGGTGATATAGCTGCTGCCGTTGGTCTAAAGTCTACAACTACAGGTGATACTCTATGTGACGAGAAGCACCCTGTAATTTTGGAATCAATGGAATTCCCGGAGCCTGTTATCCGTGTTGCTATCGAGCCTAAGACAAAGGCCGGTCAGGAAAAGATGGGTATTGCTCTTGCAAAGCTTGCAGAAGAGGACCCAACCTTTAAGGCTTACACAGATGAAGAAACAGGACAGACAATTATCGCCGGTATGGGTGAGCTTCACCTTGAAATCATTGTTGACCGTCTACTAAGAGAATTTAAGGTAGAGGCTAACATTGGTGCTCCACAGGTTGCATACAAGGAAACAATTCGTCAAGAAGCTAGTGTTGACCAGAAGTATGCAAGACAGTCAGGTGGTAAAGGTCAGTACGGTCATGTTAAGATTAAGATTGAGCCAAACCCGGGCAAGGGTTACGAGTTTGTTAACGGCGTTGTTGGTGGTGCTATTCCTAAGGAATACATTCCTGCTGTTGACCAAGGTATCCAGGGTGCTATGCTAAGCGGTGTACTTGCAGGCTACAATGTAGTTGACTGTAAAGTAACATTGTACGATGGTTCTTACCATGAGGTTGACTCATCTGAAATGGCATTTAAGATTGCCGGTTCTATGGCATTTAAGGAAGCAATGAGAAAGGCAGATCCGGTTCTGATGGAACCAATTATGAAGGTTACTGTAATTGTTCCTGAGGAATATATGGGTGATGTTATTGGCGACTTGAACTCTCGTCGTGGTATGATCCAGGGTATGGAGGCAGAAAACGGTGCTCAGAGAATTAACGCTAATGTTCCGCTGTCTGAAATGTTCGGTTACGCAACAGATATGCGTTCCAACACACAGGGCCGTGGTCAGTATGTTATGGAGCCAAGCCACTATGCAGAGGTTCCTAAGTCTGTTGCTGAAGAAATTATGTCAAAGAGAAATAAGAAGGAAGATTAATTTTACATTAATGAAAAATTAACAAAAACTTCTTAAAAATTCAATTATAAATTTATCTTAGCCCTTGCATTTTACTAATTTTGTTGGTAAAATAAGGGCTAAGGGATATATAAACCTAAAATAATATTTAAGGGAGGCTATTCCAATGGCAAAGGAAAAATTTGAAAGAAATAAACCACATGTTAACATTGGTACAATCGGTCACGTTGACCACGGTAAAACAACTCTGACAGCTGCTATCACAAAGGTTCTTAACCTAGAGGGCGACGCTGATTTCGTTGATTACGCAAATATTGATAAGGCTCCGGAAGAGAGAGAGCGTGGTATTACAATTAACACAGCTCACGTTGAGTACGAGACAGATAAGCGTCACTACGCTCATGTTGACTGCCCAGGCCATGCTGACTATGTAAAGAACATGATCACAGGTGCTGCTCAGATGGACGGTGCTATCCTAGTTGTATCTGCAGCTGACGGTCCTATGCCTCAGACAAGAGAGCACATCCTGCTATCTCGTCAGGTAGGTGTACCTTACATTGTTGTATTCATGAACAAGACTGACCAAGTTGACGACGAAGAGCTACTAGACCTAGTAGAGATGGAAATTCGTGAGCTTCTAAACGAGTACGAGTTCCCTGGCGATGACACACCAATCATCAGAGGTTCTGCTTATCTTGCTCTAACTTCAACATCTAAGGACCCTAACGCTCCTGAGTATGCTTGCATCCACGAGCTAATGGACGCTGTTGACGAGTTTATTCCAACTCCTGACCGTAAGGCTGACCAGCCATTCCTAATGCCTGTTGAGGATGTATTCACAATCACAGGTCGTGGTACAGTTGCTACAGGTAGAGTTGAGAGAGGTCAGCTAAAGATTAACGAGGAAGTTGAGATCGTTGGTCTGACAGACGAAAAGAGAAAAGTTGTTGTTACAGGTATCGAGATGTTCAGAAAGCTTCTAGATTATGCTGAGGCTGGTGATAACATCGGTGCTTTGCTGCGTGGTGTTCAGAGAACAGAGATCGAAAGAGGTCAGGTTCTTGCAGCTCCAGGTTCAATTCACCCACACACAAAGTTCCACGGTCAGGTTTATGTATTGACTAAGGACGAGGGTGGCCGTCATACTCCATTCTTCAACAACTACCGTCCACAGTTCTACTTCAGAACAACAGACGTTACAGGTGTTATTTCTCTACCAGAGGGTACAGAGATGTGTATGCCTGGCGATAACGTTGAGATGGACGTTGAAATCATTAAGCCAATCGCTATTGAGGAAGGCCTAAGATTCGCTATCCGTGAGGGCGGTAGAACAGTAGGTTCAGGCGTTGTTACAGCTATCAACGAATAATTGAATTTCTTTCAATATTGATTTAATATGAATTTTTAGAGCCGCTTGAATTCAGGCGGCTCTTTTTGTACAATTTTTACATTTATTATGACTATTGGTGCGGTAAGAATAAATATTACTGCTTTTTATGATTTTTTACTGATTTTAGGCTTAATTGTAATTGACAAATCAAGCCGCTTATGATAAAATACTCAAAGTGCCCCAACCACGGTTTTTGGAGTAAGCCTGTAACAGGATTTATCACCTTCCTTTAACTGTGATTGACCGAATACAATGGGCATAATACTGAAAAAGAGGTGAATGTAAATGCTAAAGACAGAGAAAGAGGCAATCATTAAGGAGTATGCAACTCACGAGGGCGATACAGGTTCTCCTGAGGTTCAAATCGCTTTGCTTACAAAGAGAATTAACGATTTGACTGAGCACCTAAAGGTTCACAAAAAGGACCATCACTCCAGAAGAGGTCTGCTAAAGATGGTAGGTCAGAGAAGAAACCTTCTAAACTACTTGACTAAGGTTGACATTGAGAGATACCGTTCTATTATTGCAAGACTTGGTATCCGTAAATAATTATTGCTTATTGTGGGGCAGACAGCTTAATATGAGGCAGTCTGCCCTGTATTGTATAAACATATTTACAGGATTTCTACTTGGTTTAGCAGTGAAACGACCTTTTATTGACTGTATAAAAGGTGGTTTTATTGCTAAGCGGTATAATCCTGTAAAAATAAATTTATTAGGAGAAAGACTATGTTTGAAAATTTTAGAGTTTTTGAAACTGAGTTTGCAGGCAGACCTTTGGTTGTGGAAACAGGTAAGATAGCACAGCTTGCAAACGGTGCCTGCTTGGTTCGTTATGGCGAAACAGTAGTAAATGTAGCGGTAACAGGTGCAGCAAAGCCAAGAGAGGGAATCGACTTTTTCCCGCTTTCGGTAGATTTTGAAGAAAAAATGTATGCCGTAGGTAAAATTCCGGGCTCTTACTTAAAGAGAGAGGGCAGACCGTCTGATAAGGCTGTTCTTGTATCCAGAGTTATTGACAGGCCGATTCGTCCTTTGTTCCCAAAGGATATGAGAAACGATGTTTCTGTTGTTTGTACAGTAATGTCGGTTGACCCTGACTGCTCACCGGAGATTACAGCTATGGTTGGTACTTCTATAGCACTTTCAATTTCTGATATTCCATGGAACGGCCCTATTTCAGGTGTTTCAGTCGGCTTGGTAGACGGCAAATTTGTTATTAACCCTAACAAGGAGGAAAGAGCCAAGTCTAAAATGGCTGTTACAGTTGCTTCCACAGACAGCAGAATTGCTATGATAGAGGCAGGTGCCGACAGAGTATCCGACGAGGATATGTACGAGGGTATTATGGCAGGTCATAAGGCTAACCAGCATATTATTGAATTTATTAAGGGTATTCAAAAGGAAATCGGCAAAGAGAAATTCTCTTATCCAAGCAACGAGCCTGACCACGAAATGTTCGAGAAGATTTTTGAGTTTGTTGAGGACGACCTAAAGGTTGCACTTGATACAGACGATAAAACAGTAAGAGATGCAAGGCTTGTTCCTATTTACGAGGCTGTTCATGCTAAGTTTGATGAGGAATATCCTGAGCAGGCAGAAAAGATTGACGAGTGTATGTACAAGTCGCAAAAGACTATAGTACGCCGTTGGCTGCTTGACGAGCAGAAGAGAGTTGACGGCAGAGGTATGAACGATATTCGTCCTCTTGCTTCCGAGGTTGGCATTCTGCCTAGAACACACGGCTCAGGTCTGTTTACAAGAGGTCAGACACAGGTGTTGACAGTTGCTACACTTGGCCCTGTAAGCGACCAGCAGATTTTAGACGGTATTGACGACGAGGAAACAAAGAGATATATTCACCACTATAATTTCCCTTCATACTCTGTAGGCGAAACAAGACCAAGCAGAGGCCCTGGCAGAAGAGAAATCGGCCATGGTGCTTTGGCTGAAAGAGCTCTTGTTCCTGTTATTCCTCCGGTTGAGGAGTTCCCATACGCTCTAAGACTTGTTTCAGAGGTTGTATCCTCTAACGGCTCTACATCTCAGGGCTCTATATGCGGTTCAACACTTGCTCTTATGGACGCCGGTGTACCTATTAAGGAGCCTGTGGCAGGTATTTCCTGCGGACTTATTACCGAGGGCGACCGTTGGATGACAATGGTAGATATTCAGGGCCTTGAGGACTTCTTCGGTGATATGGACTTTAAGGTAGCAGGTACTCACGACGGTATTACAGCTATTCAGATGGACCTTAAAATTTCAGGTCTTACACCTGAAATGATTAAGGAGGCTCTTGCTAAAACACACAAGGCAAGAAATTATATTCTTGACGAGGTTATGCTAAAGGCTATTCCTGAACCAAGAGCAGAGCTGTCTAAGTATGCTCCTAAAATGCTTACAACAACTATTCCTGTTGACAAAATCAGCGAGGTTATAGGTAAGAGCGGTAAGGTTATTAAGGAAATTCAGGCTGAATGCGAAGTTAAAATTGACATTACAGAAGAGGGTAATGTGTTCATAAGCGGTATTGATACAGAAAACTGTAAGCGTGCCCTTAATATAGTAGAAACTATTGCTAAAGACCCGGAGCCGGGTGCTATCTACAAGGGTAAGGTTACACGCCTTATGGATTTCGGTGCATTTGTTGAAATTGCACCGGGCAAAGAGGGCTTGTGCCACATTTCTCAGCTTGATGTTAAGCGTACCGAAAAGGTTGAGGATGTAGTAAATGTAGGCGATGTTATTCTTGTAAAGGTTCTTGAAATTGACGATAAGGGCAGACTGAATCTGTCCAGAAGAGAAGCTTTAATTGAGGTTGAGGGGCTTACACCTGAAAATAATGTTCAGCAGTCTCATTCCAGAAATAACAGACATAACGGCAGAAGATAATTATTCTTGTTTATATACAGGGTTGTGCGGCTTTCATCGGACAACCCTGTTTTGCATATATAATTACATTAAAATTACAGTTTTAAATTATAATTGAAAAAACAAAGGATATATGTTATACCTGTTTTATAAATGAGCAGATGCTTCAAAAGGAGGATATATGGTATGAGAACAGGCTTTAAAAAAGCGGTAAGCGTAGCTTTGTGTGTGCTGTGTGCTGCAGTGGGTATTCCGACCGCATCCGCCGCCGACAATGTTGACACGCTGCTTTCTAAAATGACTACAGAAGAAAAAATAGCTCAAATGATAACCGTTGCAGTACGCCAGTGGGACGGCGAGGATTTTACCGTTATGGAGGACGATGTAGCTAATATTATTTCTAAAACCTCGGTAGGCGGGGTAATATTGTTTGCAGAAAACCTTGTCGATACCGAACAGTCTGTAAAGCTTACTACAGCATTTCAACAGGCGGCGTTAGCTTCAAGAAACAAAATACCGCTGTTTATCAGTACAGACCAAGAGGGCGGCGAGGTTGTAAGGCTGAACACAGGCACATCTTTGCCGGGCAATATGGCACTTGGTGCAATTAACAGTGCAAACGATGCCAAAACGGCAGGTAATATTTTGGGCAGTGAGCTTGCCGCTCTGGGAATAAATATGGACTTTGCACCGTCCCTTGATGTAAACAGTAATCCGTCTAATCCTATTATAGGCTTAAGGTCATTTTCTTCCGACCCCGCCATAGTTTCGGCATTGGGCACACAGGTTATAAACGGTATTCAGCAGAATAATGTTGCGGCTGCCGCAAAGCATTTTCCGGGACACGGCGATACCTCAACAGATTCCCACACATCACTGCCTAGTGTGGACAAGTCCTTAGACCAGCTTGAAAAATGCGAATTTCTTCCTTTTAAGGCTGCTATTGACAACGGCGTTGATGTTATTATGACAGCACACATTCAGTTCCCACAGGTTGAAAAGAAAACTGTAAGGTCGGAAAGCGACGGCAGCAATGTAACTCTGCCGGCTACCCTTTCAAAAACCTTTGTTACCGATATTCTTAGAAACAAGCTGGGCTTTAAGGGTGTTGTTACTACGGACGCTATGAATATGGGAGCTATTGCGGACAATTTCGGCGTAGCTCAGGCTTGCATTTTGGCCATTAATGCCGGTGTTGACAATTTGCTTATGCCTATTTCTTTGACAGATAAAAGCAGCGGTACAGAGCTTAAAGGGCTTATCGGCAACATTAAGTCGGCAGTAGTAAACGGCAATATAAAGGAAGAAACCATTGACAATGCAGTTAAGCGTATTTTACAGCTTAAGGAAAAGCGTGGAGTGCTTAACTACACTGCCCCTACAGCTGAAAACGCCAAGAAAATTGTAGGCAGTGCTGAAAATCACGAAAAAGAAGACGACCTTGCTGCAAAGGCCGTTACTGTATTGAGAAATGAGGGAAATGTGCTTCCTTTTAAGCCTACAAAAAATCAAAACATAGCTTTGGTTGCTGCCTATGAAAATGAAACACCGGGTATGGAATATGCAATGAGCAAAATGATTTCTCAAAAGACCATACCAAATGTAAACTATGAAACCTGTTATTATAACGACGGCTCATCAGCAGAAGAAATATTAAATACTGTCAGCGGTGCAGACTATGTAATAGTGCTGTCGGAAATGAACAGCAATGAGGATATAGCACAGGGCAGCTTAAATACCTATGTGCCAACCTCTGTGATGAATTATTGCAAAGAAAACAATATTAAATGCGTAGTGGTCAGCGTTGGCAAGCCTTATGATACTGCAAACTATAAGGACGCTCAGGCTCTTATGGCAGCCTATGGCTGTAACGGTATGAATCCGGAGGATACAGACGGCTCTCAGCCTGCGACATATACCTATGGCCCAAATATTTTGGCAGCTGTGGAGGTTGCCTTTGGCTATAAAAACCCATACGGCACATTGCCGGTAGATATTCCGGCGGTGCTTTCCGATGGTTCTATGTATGAAGCTAATTTAGTGTTCAAAAAAGGCGACGGCTTGCTGTTTGCCGGTACAGTAAGACCGGCAGAGGCTGCAACACAGCCTGCAGCTACAGAAGACGAAAAGGCAACCGCTTTGCCAAGCAGCAGTGATCCTGTAAACAGCTTTATGAATACACTGCAAAACAGCGGTTATTTCCTTATAGTAGCGTGCCTGCTGGCGGCTGCATTGGTTGTAATTATTATTATCATTGCTGTTGCTGTCAAAGGCGGAAAGAAAAAATCGAATAAAAAAATCCGATAAATAATTTGCGGACAACTAACCTGTTAAAGACACAGCAGACCTCGGCTTTTGGCCAAGGCTTGCTGTGTCTTTTGCTGAATACCGCTTATTTTGCGAAATAGTGTATAAGAATGAAGCGGTGCCGAATATCACCGTACTGTGTATAAAAGCCCTTGTGCTTCGATGTAATTATTGATTTTTGCATAGCGGCTTAGCTGTAAAACTAATGTAGCTGCCATATTTTTAATGCTTGTGGCATATACTGTTAATAATAAAATGTGAGGTTATTTAGTGCCGGTTGTATTTGCAGACTGTTGAGGCGGATAAATGCAATGGCTTAAAGCGGCTTTGTAATCTGCTTTTTAGCTTTATACCACAACACAGGCTGTATAAATGTCGGTTTTATGAAAAGTAGTGGCTAAAGTGCATAAAAAATATATAAATTATTGTTAATATTAGGTGAAT
>OMCF01000709.1_pt1 | contig 12789 bp, 11 predicted proteins | sample 1673791 | NCBI WGS metagenome assembly OMCF01 (sample SAMEA103958127, study PRJEB25191) | human gut metagenome | biome: human-associated habitat [ENVO:00009003]; feature: intestine environment [ENVO:2100002]; material: feces | place: Germany | collected 2013/2015
AGTCGCGTTTTTGATCGGCGGACTGCTCCGCGACGTAACCGACGCCATGGATTCGGACAGGGCGGGCGCCTTGGGCATGCGCTCGCTCGTAACGGTTTTGGCGCTCGCCACCATCTTGGAAGGAGCACTCTCCTTCACCGGCAACCTCACGGCGATGGCAGTCCTCTCCTACAAATCAACCTCGTTGATCTCGTTTGCCCTCGCTGCCGCCTCTCTGCTCTTTGCGGCGACCCGGCGCAGGGCCTCAGGCAATCCACGGACCGCAGGTGTCATCGTCACCTTATCGACCGCCACGCTTGGTTTCTATGTGATGCAGTCGCTCACCAGTAGCCTGTGGCGTCCCGTCTTCAATACGTTGCTCGCAAACATACTGATCAGCCAAAACAGCCCGGCAGCTATATGTATCGTCACGGGTATCGTCATTAGCATCGTCTTTGCTCTGGCACTTCTCATCATCGATGCAACTAGAAGTCTTATTGAACGCAAGCTCAAGAGGCAATAGACACGCTGCCGTCAGACGCTAAAGCCGCTACAGCCGTGGCAGGTTCCTGCGTTTTATTCAAAGCTTGCCGCCAAAGCGCACCGAGCCTTTACAATAAGACAGTCCCAAGGACGTATTCGATAGCTTCCGCGCAGCGATCGCCAGCCGCGCGTGAAAGGATATATTGCCCCATGCCTTCAACCCTTCCCGCCCCCATCGACAAGCTCGCCATCGTCGTCGTTACGTACAAGCGCCAGGAACTCCTGGCCAACTTGTTCGACTCCATGACCGAGCTCACGGCAACGCCCTGGCGCATCGTGATTGTCGATAACGAGAATTCGCGCGAGACCGAGGCCATGTGCGCCGCATTCAACGAGCGCCTGGCCAACCTGTGGGGCATCGACACCGAGCAGCCTGACGCGCAGGGCGGCACCGACCGTGTCATCTACGCCCCGCAGCTCGAAAACGGCGGCGGTGCGGGCGGCTTCTCCGCCGGCACTAAATGCGCCTACGACCTGGGCGCTCAATGGTTCTGGGTGATGGACGACGACGTGCTCGTCATCCCCGAAGGCATCGAGCGTCTTGCCAAGTGGACCGACCGCTACGATGTCATCCAGGGTTCGCGCCTGGACTTTGACGGCGGCTACCGCGCCATGAACCAGTTGTGCTTTGAAGGCGGAATGTTCTCGCGCCGCGTGGTCGACAAGATCGGCCTGCCGGATGCGCGATTCTTCATCTACGGCGACGATGCCTGCTACGGCTACGTGGCCAGCCAGCACTTCCCCGCCGCCGTTGTTGCCGACGTGGTGCTCAAGCGTGCCCGCGCTGTCTCTAACTGGGATATCGCCGGCAAGCGCCAGCTCAACTCTACGAGCGACACCAACCGCTACTACATCATGCGCAACCGCGGTTATCTGGCCCGCTACATGCAGATTTACGGCGACTATCACCCCGCGCTGTTCCGTCTGGGCAACGTCGCGACCTTCTGCAAGGAGTTCATTCGCCTGGCTGCCGTTGACAAGTGCTTTAAGACCGGTATTCCGGCGCTGCGCCGAGGCATGAAGGACGCCCGCAAGATCGTCAAGGATCCCAACTGGAAGCCCATGCCGCCCATGAAGGACACCGAGTAACGGAAGCCGGAAACACCTCGGCGCTTAAAGCCGCTGGCACACCGTAGCCACATGCTGCCCATCAAAACCGAACCCCCAGCGCATGCGACCCACGCCGGGGCGCGGCACACGGATTTCGTCGATGCCGTCGCGCTCTATGTCGAGCAGCGCCTGCACGGCCAGCAATTCCAGGCCCAGCGCATCCACACCGGGGTCATACATCATGTTGATCGTTATCAGCGGACGTTCATCGAGCATACCGATCGTATCGGCTATGTCGAACACGGCGCCCGTAGGAAAAACCTGGATGTCGCAGCGACCCGCGCCACACTTTCGCCTCGAGGCAGGATTGGCATAGCCCGGCAAGCCAAAGCAGAGCCCCTGCAAGAGCAGATGATATGGCAGCGGCGTATCTGGGTCGGTCCCACCGATTCCCGAATCTCCCAGGATACGGCTTAGCGCCCGCCTCACCGTATCCTCGCCCCCACGGCACAACCCGTCGCGAAACGCATCGACGTCTCGAATGTCTTCGGCAGCGCACTCAAACCACTCAATAATCACCAGACGCAATACCTGGCGAAGCTCGTTATTGGGCAACCGCAAGGCACGGAGGCGATTGCCATGCTCTGGCTCCTCAGTCATATCAGTCGTCAGGAAACCGGACAGGTACAGCGCCGTCCACAGGCCATCATCAGACGAGGCCTCTGCCCCCGCCGCGCTCAAACAAAGCGGGACCTCAACGCATCCATGGGCCTCGAGCAAATCAAACAAGACCGAAAGGCGGTCGAGATTCCACCCGACAACTACCCTACTCAGGCAATCCGCATACCCATACAGATCGGCGCGCACAGGCGCCGTGCAGCCTCGGTCCAGAAAACCGATCACACGCGCTGGACTCGAGCAATAGGCCCCGCCAAACCGATATCCCTCGAGCCATTCACGCGCATCATCCAGGTATTCCTCGCGACCAGCATGATTCAACAGAGCCTGGACCTCGGCATCCGAAAAGCCGAACCAACGGTCACACCAGGTCGAAAGCGGCGTCGTCAGACAATACGAGCAGCAGTGCAAAGAAAGCGCCGCTTCGGCAGGGCCGGGGCACTCCCCCATCAGACACGTCAGCCGCAACGAATCGCGCGCAATGGCAATGGCGTCGAACAGCACGCGATCGAATAGCCCTGCCGGATCGGCGCCGGAACCGTTCCACGCGCCCGCACGGCCCAACCATGCCGCGTCGTACCCATCAACGAGCAATACAACCTGTTCATCGCAGGCCAATTCCAGCAGCTCAATAAGCACGCCAAGCACCGAGGCGACCTCGTCCTCGCTCGCCGCGCCACGCGCAACGCGTTCGATATGACGCACCTTGTCTCGAGCTAAATCAGGAGCCTCCAAAAGCGCCAACAAGCGGGCGCACTCGTCCGAAAGAGCATCGCGCACGACGCCGGCAATAGCGGTGCCACGCCTCGCAGCGCCAGAAAAGTCCAGCGATATCACCGGATAGCAAGCGTACTCATCCCGATAACGCCCGCCGTCCGCATCCCAAATCTGAGCATCGGCAAACGAGCTCCGACCGGCGCGACCGACCGCGGGACGCTCCAGAAAAGCCCTGAGCATCGACAAGTTCATGCTCTTGCCAAAACCCTCGGGTCGACAGCACACCACAACGGACGCGTCGCAGTCCAACACATCTGCAATAAACATGGTCTTGTCGACCAGCGTGCAGCAACCAAGAGCCTCCGCATAGTCGTGCATGCCAATGGGTAAAGCCGCATCGTCGGCACAGCCGATCAAACGCACGCCAAAGTCGGCAGCACAACCATTATTTACCTGTTCAGACACCAAAACGTTCCCCCTAAATCGCAACACGATGCCAATTGTAATGACCGCCTCGCGCGTACCGATGTCGCCGCGCGATCATATCGGGCAACGGTAGGAACAAAGGCCTTGAGGGGGCATAACAAATCGTTGTGCAACAAAATGGGGCCCGATGCATTCGCACCGGACCCCGTCCCAACTCTTTAGTTATCTAGTAACCGAGAGGCTACTCCTCCGAGCCGTCCTCCCCAGAAGCTTTCTTCTGCTGATCGAGCTTATGCTTACCACTTACGATAGACGTAGCGCCCAGTGTGGCCAAGCTCGCGCTGGCAAGGCTCGCCATCACAATCAGATCGCCCGTCTTGGGCATGTTGCCGCCCGAGGACTTGGTCGTGGTGGTCGTGGAGGTTGTAGTGGTCACCGTCTCGGACTTATTTTGATCCTTGTTCTGATCTCCACCGTTGGCGTCAGCATCACCTTTGCCGCTGCCGGTATCGCCCCCATTGCCGCCAGACTTGTCCTTTTTCTCCTTGGACTCGCCTTCTTTCGCCCCAGAGTCAGACTTCTCGTCCTCCTTCGGGGTAGCCCCATTGTTCTGTTCGGGCTTTTCGGAATCGCTATCCTTGGAATCACTCTTCGAATCTTCCTTAGATTCAGCCTTGGATTCAGCCTTGGACTCGCTCTTAGAGTCTTCCTTCTTCACATCGACGTCTTGCTCAAGCGTCTTATCCGTAGAGGAGGCATTGGTAGTAACGCCAGCCATCAACGAAGACCCCAGCGTAGAACCAAGCTGCCCGGCGAAAGAGGGCTTCTTGTCCGTCGAAGCAACGGGCGCGTCCGTCCCCTTATTCGAGTCGTCCTTGGAAACATCGGGATCAGGGGTTGCGTCAGGGCCGGAACCGTTGTTAGAGCCGGTGTCAGCAGAGGAATCGCTCGAGCCGTCAGAAGAATCAGAGGAACCGACGTCGTTTGAGCCAGGAGCCGCGCCGTCCGTAACGTCGCCAGAGTCCGAATTCGTCGAATCGCTCGAAGTGGAATCGCCCGTAATGGAACCGTTCGAGGAAGAATCGCTCGAGATGGAGCCACCATTCGTAGTGCCACCAGCAGAGCCATTACCGTCAGCATCGGTCGAGGGCGCATCCATCCTGTCATCGTTGGCATCGTCACTCGAGTCGTCATTCGAATCAGGTGTCGGCGAGGGCGCCGGCGCAGGCTCGGGCTGCACGGGCGTCGCAGCGGCCGCCTCGTCCTCGGCGATATAAACCAAGCAGTCCTTCAGCTCATTCTTATAACGATTCTTCCAGCCCTCATGATACTGGGGCTGACTTGAAAACTTGGTGGCGACATTGTTGACCACGCTATTGGAAAGCGCCGTCACAAACTCGCGGTCGGACATATCGTTGGAAAGATTCGCCCAGCGGAAAAAGTCCCTGCAGCCACCAGTGCCGCACATGTTGGTAATGCTCCACACCATGCCCTTGACGCAATCGGCGCGGCCCGAAATATCAATACCCAGGCCGCTCTTGAGCCATGCCTCGGTCACCGCATAGTACGAGTTGTACGCATAGGCATCTTGAAGTGCAGAAAACTCAACAGGATCGGTGTTGTAAGCACCCTGGAAAGCCTCCTGCGCGATACGGCCCAGCTCGGTAAGCTGGCCGTTCTCGTACATGGCATTGCTCGCGTTGGAAATCTCGCTGCCGCGATCAATCGCATGCCGTATTTTTCGGGGTTGTAGTTGTAGGCCTGCTTCATAAACGGAATGAGCGACCAACGACGGTCGAACTGGTAATAACCCAGCGCGTTATAGCCGTCACCGTACGAAAAGCCCTGGTTGTAGTTGCCATGGCTCTCGTACTTGGTAAAGTACTTCATCTCGGGAGTCACGTTGACAAACGAGACACCCTGGACCGACCTCAGCACGCCCGAGAAGGACTGCTGGGTGTAGAGACCCTTATCGATATCGGTGGCATCCGAGGCAATGCCCGGCGTGGGCTCCTCGGCAGCGGCGGGTGCCGGCGCGGAAACGGCGCCAAACGAAAGCGCCAGCGTCAGGCCCGCGACAATAGCAGAATGCTTGGGCTGCATAAGATCCTCCCTGCATTGGTGTAGTTAAAGTGCAGTTTGCAAAGATAAGAGTAAGTATTGCAGCTCGCCCGTTGTTGCACAACAACCCCTCGGTAAACGGCAACAACCCTCCGCGAAATCTTAAGGAATTAAACAAACTGGTCGTCAGGTACCAGAAGAAGCTCGCCGTAACGATCCATCAGCCCGTCTCTCAACCGACAGAAAGCGGGGATATAGACGCTCAAGATGTGTTTGATCAAATCCTGTGCCAACTTATTGTCATAGATATGAACGTTCGTATTGCGGTCTCTGAGCATATCTAGCCAGGCCGCCTCATCAATAAAGTCGTAGAATCGGTACGACTCCTTCAAGATGGCACGAGGAGACCCCGACGCGGCAAGCGTGGCGCCCTCATACTCGAGCAGACGCTTAAGGAGCGTAATTGAGATACCGAAAACCTGCTCATAGATATACGCACATCCGGAGACAACATAGTCGTTGTCGAAATCTTGGAATCGAGCTGTCTCTAGCAGAGCCAGACGCGAATCAAAGGCTTCGTACGACTTCACGAAAGCCAGCCCCTACAGCTTAATGTCAAAGTTGATCTCGGGGACGGCGGCCAGGTCGGCCAACGTCACGCCGTCGACGTACTTTTCGATCACGTCATCCAGACCACGCCAGAACTTGACGGTGGAACACAAGTCACTGCGGGCGCAGCTGTTGTCGATGCCATCGCACGCCACCGGAGCCGTGCTGCCCTCAACGGCACGCAAGATGTCGCCGGCACGCACCTCGGCCGGGTCCTTGGCCATCATGTAGCCGCCGCCCTTGCCACGCACGCTCTTAAGCAAGTCCGCCTTCATAAGCGGACGCACCAGCTGCTCCAGATACTTCTGCGAAATGCGCTCGCGGTCGGCAACCTCGCGCAAGGCAATCTTGCCCTCGGCGTCGCCCAGCGCCGCGATATAGATCATCAGTCGGAGGGCATAGCGGCCCTTGGAAGAAATGAGCATACCTACCCTCCCATCGCATCTGGGACAACATAACCAGGTTTGTTTGTCCCAAATTTAAAGTAAGTGGGACAAACACAACAGGTTATTTTGTCCCAGAATTTGAAAAGTCGAGTGGATTAGTCGGGTTTTCCCTTGACTAACGCCGAACCCATAGTAACTTTATTCCGAGAAGATTCCTAGGGTTTAGTGCACCTATGAGTACACCATATACAGAGAGGGACAGCATGAGCGCAAATCCGCTGCTTTCCATCGAAGGTCTAACCGCCTCCGTGGACGAGAAGACCATCCTCCACAACGTCAACCTCAACGTCGCCGCCGGCGAGACCCACGTGTTGATGGGTCCCAACGGCGCCGGCAAGTCCACCCTCGGCCACCTGGTCATGGGCGACCCCGTTTACACGGTCAACGACGGCCGCATCGTCTTTGACGGCCAGGACATCACCGAGCTCACCACCGACAAGCGCTCGCGCGCCGGCCTGTTCCTGAGCTTCCAGGCCCCGGTCGAGATTCCGGGCGTGCCGCTGTCGAGCTTTTTGCGCGCCAGCATCGCCGGCCGCCCCGGCCTGGAGATGAAGGGCAAGGAGTTCCGCCGTCGCGTCAAGGAACTCGCGGCCGAGCTCAACATGGATACCGCCTACCTCAACCGTGAGCTGGGCGTGGGCTTCTCGGGCGGCGAGAAGAAGAAGGTCGAGATGCTCCAGCTTTTGCTGCTGCAGCCCAAGCTCGCCATCCTGGACGAGACTGACTCCGGCCTGGACGTCGACGCCCTGTCCACCGTCAGCCACGGCATGGACGCGTATCACAAGAGCTGCGACGGCTCCATGCTCATCATCACGCACAACACGCGCATTTTGGAGCACCTGGATGTCGACCGCGTCCACGTTATGGTCAAGGGCCACATCGTGCGCGAGGACGACGCCTCGCTCATCCCCTGGATCGACAAGAACGGCTTTGAGACCTTCGAGCGCGAGGCCGCCGAGCAGCGCGCCCAGGCCGAGTCTGCCGCTGCCGAGCAGCAGGCGTAAAGGGGCGACGCAATGACCAAGAACCGCACCGAGGTCGCGGACATCGACCGTAGCCTCTACGACTTCACCTATGGCGAGGAGGGATTCGAGCGCCTCGACGCCGGCATCACGCCCGACATCGTGCGCGAGATCAGCGCCAAAAAGGACGAGCCGCAGTGGATGCTCGACCTGCGCCTCAAGTCCCTCGAGATCTTCAATCGTTTTCCCGACCCGACGTGGGGCCCCTCCATCGAGGGCCTGGACATGGACAACATCGTCACCTACGTCAAGCCCAACACCGACCAAAAGCACGACTGGGAGTCGGTGCCCGACGACATCAAGAGCACCTTTGAGCGCTTGGGCATCCCCGAGGCCGAGCGCAGCTACCTGGCCGGCGTCGGCGCGCAGTACGACTCCGAGCTCGTGTACCACAACATGCAGGACACGGCGTCCAAGATGGGCATCGTCTACTCCGGTATTGAGGAAGCCCTGCACGATCCGCAGTGGGAGCCGCTCATCCACGAGAAATTCATGACGCTCATCCCGCCCACCGACCACAAGTTTGCGGCCCTGCACGGCGCCGTGTGGTCGGGCGGCTCGTTTGTCTACGTTCCCAAGGGCACCAAGTTGGACTTCCCGCTGCAGAGCTACTTCCGCCTTAACGCCAAGGGCGCCGGCCAGTTTGAGCACACGCTCATCATCGTCGAGGACGATGCCGACCTGCACTTTATCGAGGGTTGCTCCGCGCCCAAGTACAACGTGGCCAACCTCCACGCCGGCGCTGTCGAGCTATTTGTGGGCAAGCGTGCGCACCTGCGCTACTCGACCATCGAGAACTGGTCCAAGAACATGTACAACCTCAACACCAAGCGTGCGCGCGTGGACGAGGACGGCGACATCGAGTGGATCAGCGGCTCCTTCGGCAGCCACGTGGGCTATCTCTATCCCATGAGCGTGCTCAACGGCCGTCGCGCCCGCTCGAGCTTTACCGGCATCACCTTTGCCGGTGCCGGCCAGAACCTGGATACCGGCTGCAAGGTCGTGCTCAACGCGCCCGATACCTCGGCAACCGTCGAGACCAAGGGCATCTCCAAGAGCGGCGGCATCCAGACCTTCCGCAGCTCCATCGTGGCCACGCCCAAGGCCGAGGGTTCCAAGGCAACCGTGAGCTGCCAGTCGCTCATGCTCGACGATCAGAGCCGCTCCGACACCATCCCCGCCATGGACATCCGCGCCAAGAATGTCGACATCGGCCACGAGGCCACCATCGGACGTATCGGCGACGACAAGGTGTTCTACCTGATGAGCCGCGGTATCTCGGAGGAAGAGGCCCGAACCATGATCGTCAACGGCTTTGCCAACCCAGTCTCCAAGGAGCTGCCGCTGGAGTACGCCGTCGAGATGAACAACCTGATCAAGCTCGAGATGGAAGGAGCGATCGGATAATGAAACAGACCACGGACACCGCTGCTACCACCCTTGAGCAGGTCAATGCGATGCCGGCTGCCACATGGGGCTGGCTGAAGATGAACCAGACCAAGCTCGAGCTCTCTGACGAGCTTGCCGCCGCTCCCGCCGAGACCGTTAAGGTTGAGGGCTTGGACGAGCAGTTTGCTGGCGTGGCAGACGCGTTCGACGCCGCCATGGACGCCATGGCCGAGCGCTTCCCCGAGCGCCGCGCCTCCGCGCCCGGCGATGCCGCCGACCGCGCCCGCATCACGCCCGAGACCGAACTCGACGTGCCCGCCACCTCCGTCTACCAGGCCGGTGCCATTAAGCTGGAGGAGGAGCTCTCCCCCGCTGAGGCCTTCGAGACTGGCATGGGCGAGGCTGCCTACACCTACCTGGCCGACCACGCCACCAAGCGCGTCGTCATCGATGTGCCCGCATACAAGCACGCCACGGTTACCGTGCGTGTGAGCGGTGTCGATGCCGCCGCGGCCATCGCCGCCATCGACGTCGTCGTCCGTCCCCAGTCGACGCTCGACCTGCAGATCGCCCTGGACTCCCCCGTTGCCGGCGAGGGCGTCGTGGGATCCGTGCTGCGCGTGTGCGCCCACGAGTACGCCACCGTCAACGTGGCCTGCACGCAGACGCTCGACGATAGCTGGATCGCACTCGACGACACCGGCCTGTTCCTGGACGAGGGCGCGCGCGTCAACGTGCAACACACCGTCCTGGGTGCCGGCGCCAGCGCCACCGGCCTTGCTGGCGACCTGCTGGGCGACACCGCCAAGGTGACGATCGATACCGATTACCTTGGTGCCCGCGAGCAGGTGCGCGACTTTAACTACGAGCTGCGCCACCGCGGCCGCAAGACCGAGTGCGAGGTCGACGCCAACGGCGTGCTGACCGGCACATCCAAGAAGGTCTACCGCGGCACCATCGACCTCGTGCACGGTTGCAAGGGCGCAACCGGCACCGAGCGCGAGACGGTGCTTTTGGCCAACAAGGGCGTCGACAACAAGACCGTTCCCGTCATTCTCTGCGACGAGGACGACGTCGCCGGCAACCACGGCGCCACCATCGGCCACGTCCGCGACGAGCAGCTGTTCTACCTCGCCTGCCGCGGCCTTGACCAAAACGCCGCCGAGGACCTGTTCATCCGCGCCAAGCTGGAGGACGCCGCGCTTTCCGCCACCGACGAGCGCACCCGCGCAGCCGTCGTCCGCCTGGGCAACAACCTGATCGACAACTTTGAAGAGGAGCTCGCATGATCGACACCGAGCACGTTAAATGCGACACCTGTACTGCCCCCGAGCCCATGGAGCTCGACGCCAGCGACGAGGCTTCGCGCGGCTGGCCCACTGTGGACATCGAGACCAACCCCTACAAGGCGCAGTTCCCGCTGTTTCAGCAGCACCCCGAGATCGTCTTCCTCGATAGTGCCGCCACCGCGCAGCGCCCTGCCTGCGTGCTCGACGCCGAGCGCGACTTCTACCAGCGTATGAACGCCAACCCCCTGCGCGGCCTGTATGAACTGGGCGTGGAGGCGACTGACCGTTACGAGGCCGCCCGCGAGCGGGTACGCAAGTTCCTGAACGCCCGCAGTGATGCCGAGATCATCTTTACCCGCAACACCACCGAAAGCATCAATCTGGTTGCTTACAGCTATGCGCTGAACAACATCCATGCCGGGGATGAGATCGTCATCACCATCATGGAGCACCACAGCAACATGCTGCCGTGGCAGATGGTTGCCCGCCAGACCGGTGCCAAGTTGGTTTACCTGGAATGTGAAAAAGACGGCAGCCTGCCGGATGAAAAGCTGGAAGCCGTCATCGGCCCCAAGGTAAAGCTGGCCGCCATTGGCCATGTTTCCAACGTGCTGGGCTGCGTAAACCCGGTAGAGAAAGTGATCGAGCTGGTACACCGCAACGGCGGTGTTGTGCTGGTCGATGCCGCCCAGAGTGCCCCCCACATGAAAGTGGATGTGCAGGCACTGGATGCTGACTTTGTCGCATTCTCCGGCCACAAGCTGATGGCCCCCATGGGTATTGGCGTTTTGTATGGCAAGGAGAAGCTGCTGTATGCCGAGCTGCCCCACAAATTTGAGGCCGGCACCGTGAATGCAGGCGGCGCGGTTGCGCTGGCTGCGGCCATTGATTATCTGGAATCCGTTGGGCTGGAAAATGTCCACGCCCAGGAGCAGGCCCTGACCCGCTATGCCTATGAAGGCATGAAGAAGATCCCCGGTGTGAATATTCTGGGCAGCGATGACCCGGACAAGCACTGCGGCATTCTGAGCTTTACGGTGGATGGCGTACACCCGCACGACATTGCCACCATTCTGGATAGCTGCCATGTGGATGTGCGTGCCGGGCACCACTGTGCACAGCCGCTGCTGGCTTATCTGGGTGTGCGTTCCTGCGCACGCGCCAGCCTTGCATTTTATAACACCACCGCTGACATTGACCGCTTTCTGGCGGCGCTGGGCGGCGTAAGAAAGGAAATGGGTTATGCCGAGTAGTACGTTTTATAATGAGGTGCTGACCGACCACAACCTCTACCCCGCCCATAAAAAGCCGCTGCCCGGCGCCAACATGACGCTGGAGGGTGTGAACCCCAGCTGCGGCGATGACATTATTTTGCAGCTGAAAGTAGAAAACGGCAAGATTGAGGACGGCAGCTTTGTTGGTGACGGCTGCGCGATCTCCCAGGCTTCGGCTTCGCTGATGATCGACCTGGTCAAGGGCCGCACCGTCGAGGATGCGCACCGCCTCATCAGCCTGTATTTCCAGATGATCAAGGGCAAGATCACGCCCGAGGAGCTGGACGACCTGGAGGACGTAGCCGCTTTGCAGGGCATTGCCCACGTCCCTGCCCGCGTCAAGTGCGCCGTGCTGGCCTGGCACACGCTGGAGGAAGCGCTGGACGGCGAGGGGAAAACCGATAAGGTGACGACGGAAGAGGAAGCGTAACGTTATATTTCTGTGGCAGGATGTTTCGGCATCCTGCCGCTTTTGTTTGTCAGGCCTTCCCCCGAGGGGGAAGCCATTTTGCGCTTCACTTTTCTTCACATATTTTCCCCGTCTACTTTTCTTTTCCCCTCATCTGTGGTACAATATACAAATATATAAGTTAAAATCCTATGATTGCGCCTATAGAGAGAAAGGGAATGTACCATGTGTGGTTTTGTTGGCTTTACCGGTCTGCGTGAACAGCGCGAGGCCATCCTGCACAGAATGGCGGACCGCATCATCCACCGCGGCCCCGATATGGAAGGCTACCATATCAGCGGCGACGACCCGCGCACGGCCATTGCGCTGGGCTTCCGCCGTTTGAGCATCATCGACCTGGCCGCAGGCAAGCAGCCCATGTACAATGAGGATGGCACCGTCGTCTGCGTGTTCAACGGTGAAATTTACAACTTCATGGACCTGCGCACCGAGCTGCAGGCCAAGGGGCACATCTTCAAGACCCACTGCGACACCGAGGTCATCATCCACGGCTATGAGGAGTACGGCACGGCGCTGGCCGCCAGGCTGCGCGGCATGTTTGCCTTCGTCGTATGGGACACGAAAACGAACGAGATGTACGGCGCGCGCGATATTTTCGGCATCAAACCGTTCTATTATACCCAGACCGACGCGGGCGAGCTGCTGTTCGGCTCCGAGATCAAGAGCCTGCTTGAGCACCCCGGCTTCCGCCGCGAGGTCAACGCCGAGGCCCTGCGCCCCTACCTGACCTTCCAGTACAGCGCCATGAACGAGACGTTCTTCAAGGGGACCTACAAGCTGCCCCCGGCCCACTGGTTCACCTACAGGGACGGCAAGATGCAAATCGAGCGCTACTGG
>OMCF01000716.1_pt1 | contig 12661 bp, 10 predicted proteins | sample 1673791 | NCBI WGS metagenome assembly OMCF01 (sample SAMEA103958127, study PRJEB25191) | human gut metagenome | biome: human-associated habitat [ENVO:00009003]; feature: intestine environment [ENVO:2100002]; material: feces | place: Germany | collected 2013/2015
TAAATCACATTGTCATGGAACTTAGAGATTTAATTTATATTATTATTGCAATTTTAATTGCAGTAGTGCTATTAAAAATATTCATGTGGTTATTGCCATTGTTTATAGTATTGGTTATAGCATTTTTCATATATGTGTATTTATCTGAGCGTTTTTAATTTATTTGTGATTGTGTATGTCTTCATATGCGGAAGTTGCAGCTATTGCACCTTCTCCACATGCTACAATCCATTGCCTTAACCCGCCACATATATCTCCTGCAGAATAAACATTTTCAATATTTGTTCTTTGATGTTTATCTGTAATTATTTCTCCGGATTCACTTAATTCAACATTTAATTTTTTGGCTAATTCATTATGTGGTTTATATCCTATGCCAACAAAAACTCCCTGTGTTTTAAATTCACTGTATTCATTAGTTTTAACATTTTTTAGAATTACAGAATTTACAAGAGCATTTCCTTTTATTTCTTCAACTGTTGTATCGTAAATAACATCAATATTTCTTTCCTTAATTTCCTTTTGCAGATATTGCTGAGCTCTTAGTTCATCTCTTCTATGGATAATGGTAACATTACAGCCGACATTGTCCAGGAAAATAGCTTCTTGCAGTGCACTATTTCCACCACCAATCATTATGGCATCTTTGTCCTTAAAGAATAATCCGTCACAGGTAGCGCAATAGCTAACTCCCTTGCCTAAATATTCTTCTTCTCCGGGAATTTCCAGATGCTTATGTGAACTTCCAGTAGCTAAAATTATTGTTTTTCCGCAGTATTCATCTTTATGTGTTGTAACAAGGAAGTTATCATTGTTTTTTTCTATGTTTTTTACAATTTCATTTTCATGCAATTCAATATATTTCATACACTGCAATTTCATTTTTTCAACTAATTCAAAACCTGAAATTGTGTCAAATCCAGGATAATTTTCCATTAGTGGAACTTCACGACCAATTCCACCAGCCAGTCCTTTATCCAAAATTAATGTTTTTGTTCCTTGTCTTCCTGCATAGATTCCAGCAGTTAATCCTCCAGGACCTGCTCCAACTATGATTATATCATAAGTTTTCATGTTAATAACCTCAATATTTAGTTAATTTAATTATATTGTTTGGGATTATTTAAAATTAATGAAAGTATTATTTTATTTTGATAAGTTTAAAAAAAGAAAAAAGAGATTAATTATTCGTTTTTCTTATATCTGTAATAACCAAAGATTAAAACAGCAAAAACAATAATTAACACGATTATAAAAGGTAGTGGATTAATTTGTGTTTGTTTTGAAACATCTTTGTCAAGAAGTTCATGAACACTTTTTTCAGAGTCACCGGTTTTTGCTTCCTGTGAAGACTCTGTTCCTACATTCACATTACTTTCAGTAGAGTTGCTGACAATTTTATTTTCATTGGAAACAATTTTATTAACTTCATTGCTTATGGCTGAAACTATATTGTTAATAATGTTGTCTGTATGATTGTTGCTGCTATTTGTAGCAGGTTTTGTTGTATTAGTTTCAGGATTTGCAGGAGTGTTTGGAGTTACTGGATTAGTTGGTTTTGGATTAGGAGTTATTGGATTTATACTGATGAATTTAGTTGGTATTTGGAAGGTGCCTGTTTTGTCATCAACTATTATAGTTGTATTGGTAGTTCCAAAATCATTTCCATCAATATTGGAATCTTTTGCTGTTGACTGTTCAATTACAAAGATTTTATTGTTCTTCGCATAATTGTCCATTATAAGATTATTGTGGAATATTACCTTGGAAGGTATATTTGGTGTTTCTTCATCAACATATATGATTCCACTTTCACCGTAATTGTTAGCAATAATTGAATTGGTTACTTCAAGAGGTCCGGATGTAATCATCCTTTGTTAGTAATTTTTTTCCAAGTTTGTAAATTGTTCTCCTGCTACTGAAATAGCTCCGCCATTTTCATTTGCTTTATTGTCTTTAAAGATACATGTATCTGCATATACCTTACCACCGTGTTCACTGTGGATTGCGCCACCGTAATCATGACCATCACCGTTTATAAAGGTTATATTAATAAATTTTACTGTTGAAACAGATTGATTAATATAATGCTGTCTTTATGCTGCCCATCTATTATGATGTCTTCAGCATTTCCCTTTCCTTGAAATGTTAAGTTTTTATCAACTTTTATTCCGTTTTGGTAATAAGTTCCGGGTGTTAGATAAATGGTGGCTGAGCTATTTGCATCATTTACTGCTGTTTGTATTGAATCTTCGGGACCAATAGTTATCGAGTTATCAATATTATCGGATGTAGCATTTTCTTCAGCAGAAACTGCAGGAATAACGATTACTAAAAATAAGAATATAAGAAGAATTGATAGTTTTCTTATATTTTCACCTCAATTTATAATATTTAAAAGGGTTTAAATATAAAGTTTTTGCCTGTTTTGAAAATAAGTAATATCGTAAAAACATCGTTAAACAGCTAAATTAGCTATTTAAATAGATAATTATAATTTTTATTTTATGGATGTTAATCAACAGTATTATTGAATTTTAAATAAAAATAAGTAAAAGAGTTATTAACTCTTTTATAACATTTTCTGAATGGACTCTTTAACTATTCTGTTAACAATACTTCCGTCAGCTTTGCCTTTAAGTTCTTTCATACTCATTCCCATTAAAGGACCCATAGCTCCCATCTGGCGTTCTTTAACCATAGCTTCATTTTTATTGACAATGTCTTCTATGATTTGAGTAACTTCTTCATGGCTAAGCAAAGTCAGATTATTGTTTTTAGCTGTTATTTCGATTTCCTCATCAGGTGATTGTATTACGCAGGTTGTTAATTTGGTAACACTATCTTTAGCTATTTTGGAATCTGCTAAAAGTTGGAAAATATCTTTTAAGTGTCGGGTAGTTAAAATATCAATGTCAAGACCTTCCCTTTTAATTTCTCTTAAATCATAAGCAAGAAGGGAAGCTACTGGTGTTGGGTCTACTTCAACATCAGTTAATATCTCTTCAAAGACATCAGCTTCTAATCTTTTAACTAGCTGGCTGGCTAAATCTTCACTTAAATTGTATTCTTTAATAATTCTTTCTTTTTTAACATCAGGAAGTTCTGGTAAGTTGTTTTTAATTGGTTCGACCAGTTCATCAGTTATTTTAAATAATGGAATATCTGTTTCCAGATACATCCTGTTAGCTGTAGGAAGAGGTCTCATATATTCAGTATTTCCATTGTCTAATGATTTACGTGTTTCTTCAACAACTCCTTCAAATCCGAGATTAGCTCTTCTTTTAACTTCTTCCAGTGCTGAAATAGCTATATCTTCATCATGTGCAACAATGATGAATGCATCCTGAGAACCAACATTCAAATAGTCTTTCACTGAATTTACTTCGTCCTGTGTAATACCGTATGCAGGTAGTTCGTCACTGTGGAATATTCCTGAAACTCCACGTTTTTTAGCATAACTTGCTATTTCAGTACCAAATCTTCTTCCAGGCTGAACTTCTTTTCCGATAAGTCCGTTGAAACCTTTTAATACAACTGCTTTTATGGATTCTGCTGAAGATAATATTTTGGACTTAGTATTTTCAAATAAGCTATCTAAATCATGAATTTCTTCAAGCACTTCAGCATTTCTTTTGTTCAATTCTTCTTTTATTTCAATTAATGCAAGCTGTCTTTGAACTTCATTTTCTACAATTTCGCTCATTAAATCAAGGTTTTGAACACCTTTAATTTCAACACGGGCTCCTTTTTCAATTGAAATATTTAAATCCTGTCTGATGGTTCCGAGACCTCTTTTTACATTAGTACTTCTTAAAACCTGACCGATCATATATGCAACTTCACGGACTTGATCAGGATGGTGCATAGACGGATCTGTTGTAATTTCTGCAAGAGGAATACCTAACCTGTCTAATCTAAATTCAGTGTAATCTTCAGTAGTTTCAATTCTTCTGGCTGCATCTTCTTCAAGACCTAAACTTTCAATAGCTACCCTACCGTAAGGAGTGTCAAGATAACCGTCAGTTGCAGCAAGTCCTGTTCTTTGGAATCCTCCGGTGTTACTTCCATCAATAACCTGTTTTCTCATTGTATGGAATTCATCTACAATATGCATATTCATCAATGCAGCTATTGTAATACAGATTTCAAGAGCTTCTTTATTTAAGCTGTGAGGAGGTTCATCATCACTTTCAACAAGACAAGTGTGGTGGTCATAAGATTCATATTTGAAGTTTAAACCACGTAAAGACTCCTGAAGAGCAGCCCTGTCAATTTCACCAAGTTCACTTTGTGTTGGCCTTAAGTTTCTCTCAACAATTTCATTGTAATCTTCATCAACTAACTCGGTTTTACAAGGACAAAAGAGTTTATGTTTAGTATTTAATTGCTGATGAATTTCAAGTCCCATTTTAAGTCCTAATTTTTCCCAATCCATTTTCACACGACCTTAATTTAAGAAATATTTGATTGAAGACTTTTCATTAAATTCTCCAGCTATATTTTTATTCATTAGTTTTGCAACTTCTCCAATATCATTAGTTTGACCTAAAACCCAGCTTAATTTAACATAAGCGGTTTCAGGAGTCATGTCTCTTCCAGATATAACTCCTGCATTTAATATTTCTCTTCCGGTGGAATAAACATTCATATTTACTCTACCGTATAAACACTGGGAAGTCATGACAACAGGAATATTTTCATCATGTGCTCTAGCTAAAGGAGTTATTAATTTGTCTGGGACATGTCCAAGACCGGTTCCTTCAATAACAAGACCTTTATATCCTTTATCAATATGATATTCAATAAGCTCTTCACAGATTCCAGGAAAACTTTTGATAAGCCCTATTTTTTCTTCAACAGCACTGTTGACTTCCAATTCATTTTCATTTCTTTTAGTGTATCTGTAATTAGGGTTAATGTCAACAGAATGATTTTCAATTTTAGCTATTGGTTCATAGTTAATGCTTCTAAATGTATCTCTGCGGCTGGTGTGCATTTTACGGACTTTAGTACCTTTATGAAGATAAGTGTAGGAATCATTTAAACTTCCATGCATACAGATGCTGACTTCAGCAATATCTGATTTTGCAGCTACTACAGAATCAATGAGGTTCATATTAGCATCACTGGATGGCCTGTCTGAACTTCTCTGAGCTCCTGTTATTACAATTGGAACCGGTGTTTTTAACATGAAACTTAATGCAGCAGCAGTGTAGTGTAATGTGTCAGTACCGTGAGCTATTACAATACCGTCAGAACCATCAGATATGTCATTAGCTATTGATTCGGCAGCTTCAACCCAATATTTAGGTTGCATATTTTCACTTAAAATATTGTACAGCGCTTTAACATTATAATTGGCATAATCTAATAATTCAGGGTTTGCTTTAATTAAATCAGCTGCTGTAAATTTAGGGTGAACTGCTCCAGTTCTATAATCAATAATTGAAGAAACAGTTCCTCCTGTAGATATTATTGAAATATTTTGTTTTGAAGGGTCGTGAGCTATATCTTCAGCCCCATAACCAATTTTCGGTTTGTCACCTTTTTGAATCAGTTCAGCTTGTGTATTTTCAATAGCTACACCGACATTGTATCCACTGTCTAGTTTTAAAACTAAATATCCGTCTTCACTATCTTCAGATCTATCTAATAAGATACCTTCATAGGAGATATCCTCTTTATTGATTTTAATGGTATCTCCTATGGTAATTCCATTATTTTCCAAGTATTTTTTAGCTATTTCTTTATATGTCATGAAACCACATTTAATTTAAGAGTTGTCTTTTACCCATTGCGCTCCAGCTTTTAAAACATCAATATTTATATCAATGACTTTAGGTTTGGATGCAAACATATGTTTAATAGCATTTTCATAGGATTCTGGTGCTAAAGTTTTCTTCAATTCCATTAAAACACCAATTAAAGCAGTATTTGCAGTTCTTGTGTTTCCAAATTTTTCAGCTATTTCAATTGAAGGAACTTTGATTATATTGACGTTTTTATCAACTTCAACATCACCTATACGGGAATCATAGATAATAGTTCCGTTTTCTTTAACATCTTTGGCAAATTTCTCTAAAGACGGTTTGTTTAGAGCAATGAGAATGTCAATATCTTCTACAACTGGAGTTCCTATGGTTTCATCAGAAATTACAATGGAACAGTTTGAGCTTCCTCCCCTTTGTTCTGGTCCGTAACTTGGATACCATGAAACATGTTTGCCTTCACTGCAGGCAGCCTGAGCTATTGTAAGACCTGCACTTAAAACACCTTGTCCTCCAAATCCGGTTACTTTTATGGTTACAGGTTCCATACCAGTACTTTCACAGTAAGCAGAGTCTCCGCTTCTGTCTACATTGAATATTTTATCTAGGGAATCGATGGTGTAATCATTTTCAGGTCTTATAATTGGTTTTCTGTCTTTCAATTCATTTCTGAAGTTTTTGACTGGAAACTCTTTTTCCATCTGATTTTCAAGGAAGTCTTGAACACCTTTTGCATCTTGTTTTAAGTTGGTAGGACATGGGGATAAGATTTCTACAAATGAATATCCTTTCCCTTCTTTTTGAATGGTTAATGCCTGTTTGATGGCATATTTTGCAAGTCTGATTTTTAAAGGAGTAGCTAGTGAAACTCTTTCAATAAATACTGGTGCCTTTAAGCTGTCAATTAATTCACACATATGGGTTGGATATCCTGCATAATCAGGATCTCTTCCTGTTTGACAGGTAACAGTTTTTTCTCCAACTAAAGTTGTTGGTGCCATTTGTCCACCAGTCATTCCATAAACTGTATTGTTTACAAAGAATACTGCTATTTTTTCTCCTCTGTTTGCTGCTTGTAATGTTTCATTTAAACCAATGGATGCTAAATCTCCGTCTCCCTGGTAACTCATTACAATTGCATTATCTTCTGCTCTGGAAATACCTGTAGCTACTGCAGGTGCTCTTCCATGAGCTGTTTGTACATTTCCGCAGTTGAAGTAGTAATAAGCAAATACTGAACATCCTACAGGAGAAATCATGACACATCTTTCTTGTATTCCAAGTTCATCCATACATTCTGCAATTAATTTATGGATAATTCCGTGTCCACATCCTGCACAGTAATGTGTAGTGGTTTGGTTAGTTTCACCTTTTCTTGGAAAAGATGGATAAATTGACTCAGGACGTTTACGTATTGATAATTCATAATCTTCTAGGTTTTTTGGTGCTAAACTTTTTTCATCCATTTTTTCACATCCCTAATCAATAATATATTTTCCTGTTTTTCCTTTTTCGGAAGTACCTTTTGGTAATTCTTCATCAATTTCAGCTATTTCGTAAATCTTTTTAAGAATCTGTTTAAGTTCAATTAAGTTTCCACCCATCCTGTTGACAAGGTAAGTATTTTCTTTTCTTAAAGCAGCTAACTGTATATCTTCCAATAACTGACCGTTACTCATTTCTACAGAAACGAAACTTACTCCCTTATCACCAAGCTCTTTAATTTTTTCTTCGGGGAATGGTGATAATGTAATAGGTCTTAAAAGTCCTACTTTTAATCCTTTTTCACGGGAAACATCAACTGCACTTCTGGCTACTCTACTACTAATTCCATAAGATACTAAAACAATTTCAGCATCGTCAAGTTTGTAATCTTCGTATTCAACTTCATTTTCAGCTATTTTAGCATATTTTTCCTGAATTTCAAAGTTGAAGTCTTCTAACTGGTCAAAATCAAGGAAAATGGAAGTGACTAAATTTTCCATTGTGTCTTTGTTTCCACGTACTGCCCAGGATTCATCTATTGTAGGGTCAACAGCTTCTTTTGGGAATTCTAAAGGTTCAGCCATTTGTCCAAGAGTACCATCAGCAAGCACAACAACAGGATTTCTGTATTTATGAGCTAATTCAAATGCTTTCATAGTTAAATCGCACATTTCCTGTACACTGTTTGGAGCTAAAACTATATTTTTATAATTACCGTGACCTCCACCTTTAACTACCTGATTATAATCTCCCTGTTCAGGTCCAATATTACCTAATCCTGGTCCTGCTCTCATAATGTCAACAATTACTGCAGGCAATTCTGCACCAGCCAGATAAGTAAAGCCTTCCTGCATTAAACTTATTCCAGGTCCGGAAGATGCAGTCATAACTCTGTGTCCTGTTGAAGCTCCTCCATATATCATGTTGATTGAAGCTTCCTCACTTTCTGCTTGAACGAAGTTTCTGTTAACCATTGGGAAGTATTTGGATGCTTCGTGAAGAATTTCACTTGCAGGTGTAATTGGATATCCAAAGAAACAGTCGCATCCAGCATACATTGCTCCAATGATAACTGCAGTATTTCCTTTTACCATTTGATTAGTCATTGTCTTCCTCCTTTTTAGTATATACATAAACTTCGAGAGCTAAGGGTTCTGGGCATGTAAGGAAACAATCCCTGCATCCGCTGCAACCTTCTCCGCTGTAATATGCATAGCGATATCCTGCTTTATTAAGCTCACTACCTATTTTAATAACATTTTGGGAGCATCCTAAAACACATCTCCCGCAGCCTTTACATTCTTCTTTGTGTATTATTGGATATGATACATCAGCCATTTTACCATCTATTCCTTTTTGTTATCGTTGTTTCTGATTTCTACTCTTCTTATTTTTCCACTTATTGTTTCTGGAATTTCATCCACAAATTCAATTAATCTTGGATATTTATAAGGAGCTGTAACTCTTTTTACATGATTTTGAATTTCTTTTTTAAGTTCTTCGGAACCTTCGTATCCTGGTTGCAATATGATTGTAGCTTTTACGATTTGTCCTCTTATTTCATCAGGATATGCAGTAATTGCACAGTTACTTACTGATTCATGGGATAATACTGCACTTTCTACTTCATAAGGTCCAATACGGTATCCTGAACTTTTAATAATATCATCATTTCTTCCTATGAAATGGATATATCCGTCTTCGTCCTTCCATGCGGTATCTCCGCAATGGTAGTATCCGTCATGCCATTGTGCAGCCTGTTTTTCAGGATTTTTGTAATATTCTTTAAATAAACCCGGACTTATGCCATGAGATACATCAATACAGATTTCACCTTCCTGACCTATGTCAACTTCTTCATCATTTTCATTTAATAATTTAACATCAAATAACGGGCTTGGTTTTCCGATAGAACCTAATTTTGCATCTATCCAGTCAAAAGTTGCAATAGTCAATACTGTTTCGGTTTGACCGAATCCTTCCTTAATTCTCAGTCCGGATATTTCTTTAAACCTTTTTGATACTTCAGGAGGTAATGGTTCTCCAGCTGTTGTTACATGATGTATGTTTGAAAAGTCATATCCTTTGATGTTTTCTTTAATTAAGAATCTGTATATTGTTGGAGGAGCACAGAAAGTGTTTACTTTATTTTCAATAACTTTTTCAAGTAATTTAATACCGTTGAATCTGTCGTAATCATATATGAAAACTGCAGATCCTGCAATCCATTGTCCGTAGAAGTTTCCCCAGACTGCTTTTCCCCATCCGGTATCTGCTGCTGTGTGGTGTATACCGTCTTCTTCTACTTTATGCCAATATTTAGCTGTTGGAATGTGTCCTAATCCGTAAGTTTGTTTGTGAGCTACCATTTTAGGAAGTCCGCTTGTACCTGATGTGAAATAAATTAATGAAATGTCATCTGCAAGCACTTCATCGTCTCCGGTCGGTCTTTCAAATTCATCGCTTTCCTCTTCGATAGCTTTATTAAAATTAATCCAGCCGTCAAGATCCCTTTCAATTACACATTTTACCAAATCAGTGCCAAGTTCCTTTTGAGCTTCTTCATAATCTGGAATTAATCTGTCTTCTTCAACAGTTACGATAAGTTTGACATTGGCATTTTTTATCCTGAAATCAATATCATGAAGTTTTAACATGTGGGTTGCAGGAATAGCTACTGCTCCGATTTTATGCAATGCAACCATGGTAAACCAGAATTCGTATCTGTTTTTTAAGGTAAGCATTACTTTATCGCCTTTTTTAATGCCTTTTTTAGTAAAAAAGTTTGCAATTTTATTACTATACTTTTTAACATCTGAAAAGGTGAAAGTGTGTTTTTCATCTTCATCGTTTGTCCAGATTAAAGCGATTTTTTCAGGGTCTATTTCAGCATATTTGTCGATTACATCAAACCCGAAATTAAAATTGTCAGGATATGTTATTTTAAAATTTTTGTGAAAATCTTCATATGAGTCAAAATCAACTCTATTTACATAATCTTCAATTAATGATGTCATATTATTAACCTCTGTGGTTTTACATTATTATAGCTAAAAATTTAGCTTTTTCATCGTTAAGTGCAACCATAGCATGTCTATGGCTGGAATCAAAGAAGATTGAATCTCCTTCGTTTAATGTAATTTCATTATTGTGGATATAAAATTTTAAAGAGCCTTCAAGAACATAGTTAAATTCCTGTCCAGGGTGACTGTTTAATGAAGGAACTGCGTCTTCTTTAGGATCCACAGTTACAATAAAAATTTCAGCTTTTTTGTCAATGAATTTGGTACATAAATTTTCGTATTTGTACTCTTTTCTTCTTTCTACTGAAATACCTTTATCTGCACGGGTAACATCGAAAATATTCATTCTGGTTTCTTCACCAGTTAAAAGTAAACCTAAATCAACTTGAAATTTATTTGCAATTTCGCATAAGAAACTTGCTGGTATGTCTACTTCACCATTTTCATATTGTTTATACATTGTTTCATCAATATCTAATTCCTCTGCAAAGTCTTGAATGGTAATGTCAGAGAGTTCTCTTAATTCTTTTACTCTATTAGCCATTCTTAGTATTATTTCTAATGTTTGATCCTTAAATTCCTTCAAGTCCTCCTCAGCTTTTGATATTTTTTGTTCTTCTCTTTGAGCTTTTACTATTCTTGTCTCATCTTCTAGAGCCTCGTTCTGTTCTTTTATACTATTTTCTCTTTCTCTTATCATATTCATAGCTTCTTTAAGTCGTATTATGTCTTCGTTTATTTCTTTTATCTCCTCCATATTTATACCCCTTTCTAATTTTCTCAATACCTCTATTTATTATTTTACCATAATACTACATTTTTCGCAAGTACTTTATGTGAATTGATTTAAGACCTATATATCATTAGTTTTTTTGCTTTTTGGGTTATATTGTTCAAAAGAAAGAGCTCTAAATCTAGAGTTCTTTCCTTTATATTCTTATTTTATTGCTCTTCTCATTTTCCCTTCTCAGCATCTCTATTTTGAGTTCCTTGTGCTTTTTGTGCATTTCGCTGTGCTTCTTGTGCATTTTGCTGCGCAGTTTCCTCTACTGTAGCTGCAGCTTTTTCATCATGATTCCTATCTCTAAAATCTTTTGCAGCTTGTCCCCCTTGTGGTGTTTTTTCATCCGTTTGCACTCCTTGTTGCTCACTTTCTCCTTTTCCATCTCCTCCTTCTATCATTTTAGGTTTCTTAAGGAAATCTATAAATTTTTGCCAAGGGGTTCTAACATCACAACCTTCCGGTATTGTTCCTCCGAACTTCTGTGCCTGTCTCATATATCTTTTTGAAGCATTAAATGATTTTCTATCAATATTCTCTCCACTGTACGCTATAGCTATTCTTGGCCTATCTGGATTATCAGTTAAACTTTTATGATATGCAGTAAAATATTCTGTACATACTGGAAAATCTTCTTCTGATAGATTATCAGGGTCTTTTGGTGCAAGCCATCCAAATGCCTCAAAGACTTTTTCATCAAGATTTCTAATCTCTCTTCCTTTCATCTTGACACCAAAAAGACGATCACAAACTAATAAAATATCTTTTTTTTCAATCCAACGTTTAATTGGAGAATAGTCGCTCCTTTCATAAGTATAAGTTTTAAGCTCTAGACCATCAACAAGTACAGATACTTCATTATTTTTCAGATCAATATTTACTCCACCGACATATCCTTTTCTGTTACAAGTTCCCATTATGTCATTTCTCTCTTCTTCTGTCAACATTCTCAAAGCCTCTTTTTCTAAATCCGCCCTTTCTGCTAATACCTCATCTTTATTTGAAAGCACTATACCACGTCTAATGACGTCCTTTACTCCTTCATCATACACACCACATATTATTGCTGACTTTATCTCATTCCTCCTTAAATTTTCTTCAGCTCTTTTAATTTCAGGCTCTTTCGGATAACTTTCAAGGAATTTTTTTCTTTCTTCATCTATTTTCTTAGCTAATGTATGATCTCCTCTCGACTCTGCTAAATTGATATCTTTCTCATATTGCTTATTTCTACTATTTCCTATTTGTGCACGTCTTATTAAATCCATATATTTTCGTCTTGCTTCTTCTGTTGCTCGTATTATGGCTTTATCTATTAGCTCAGGTTGTTCTATTGGTTCGTCTTGTGCTTGTTCATCCTGTACTGGCTCGCTTGGTGTTGGTTCGCCTTGTTCTTGTTCATCCTGTACTGGCTCGCTTGGTGTTGATTCACCTGGCACTGGTCTGTTTGGCATTGGTTCGCCTTGCACTGGTCTGTTTGGTGTTGGTTCGTCTTGTTCGTATTCGTTTTGTGTTTGTACTCTTATTCCTAATAAAATTAATCTATATTTATTTAGAGTTTCTTCTGCATTGTTAAGATCATCACTTGTCTTTTTCCAATT